>Ga0302118_10001708_pt1 | contig 10949 bp, 10 predicted proteins | sample AG5_331_MG_FD_203126 | JGI IMG/M metagenome (GOLD analysis project Ga0302118, IMG submission 203126) | Marine microbial communities from Western Arctic Ocean, Canada - AG5_33.1 | ecosystem: Environmental > Aquatic > Marine > Oceanic | place: Canada: Western Arctic Ocean | collected 2017-10-01 | reverse complement strand
GTATATGATACAAAGTGGTTCGATCTTCATACCTTCTGGGGAGTAGAAATAATATATCCTCAATCTTTTTTACGCCACGATTGTTTAATTTTGCCGTTAGAGCTGGCCCCACTCCTTTTAATCTACTTATTTCAGAGTTTAGTTTTAGCATTATTAAGTAACAATATTATATTTTACCCTTTCAGACCCAGTATAGCTTCAACTTCGATATCCACGCCTTTTGGCAACGAGGAAACACCGACCGCCGCTCTGGCCGGATAGGGTTCTTGAAAATATTCAGCCATCACTTCATTGACGGATGTAAAATTATCTAGATCTGTAAGAAAAATAGTCACTTTAACTGCATTATCTAATGTTCCTCCTGCCGCTTTTGCTATATTTTCAAGATTCTTGAAGACTTGGTGTGCTCTATCTTTTAAATCACCAGGGACGATTTCCATTGATTCTGGAATGAGTGGTATTTGTCCTGAAATAAAGGTTAGATTTTCAGTCGCCACTGCTTGAGAGTATGTGCCAATGGCCAAAGGCGCCTTATCAGTATGAATTATTTTTTTCATTTTTTAATTACTCCAAATTTTATTAATTAGTTTTTCTCTCTTGTGATGCGATGAACTTTTTTCATGTTCCTTATATTTCTGATTATTTGTGCTAAATGAATTCTATCGTTAACATTTAATATGAAAATTAATTCTGAATAATCTTCATGACTAGCCACTGTCACTGATTCAATATTAGAATCGGAGTCTGCGATAGTGCTTGCTACTTCCGCTAATACTCCGGTTTTATTTTCAGTTTCAACATGAATTTGACTGGAGAACTGCCTGTTAATATTTTTTTGCCAGCTTACGGATAACCATTTTGTTGGGTGCTTACGAAATATTCTTAGATTACGGCAGTTATTTCTATGAATAACAACTCCTCTTCCTGAGCTCATGTAGCCCATGACGTCATCACCAGGAATAGGATAGCAACAATGGCCATAACTCACTATCATTCCTTCTGTGCCCTCAATGACTAGGTTAGTTTTTGTAAGTTTGATATCAACGCCTTTATCAACGGCGAGATATCTTGCGATCAAAGGAGCCAGTCGATCACCTAGGCCAATTTCTTGATATAATTGCTTTAAACTTTCAACTCCTAGCTCTTTGAAAACTTCATTTTTTCGTTTTCTTTTAATTTTACGAATCGAAGTATTTAGGTCATCAAGTGCAGAGTTAAGTAATTTTTTGCCAAGTTCATAAGCATCACTTTTGCGAATGGTTTTTAAATAATTTTGTATGCTAGAAAGTGCTTTTGCTGTTATAGCAAAGTTAATCCAATTTGGATTGGGATTGGCATTTTTACTGGTAATGATTTTTACTGTTTGGCCATTTTGTAAAATTGTTCTAAGCGGGACCTGGACTCTATTAATTTCAGCCTCAACACATTGATTGCCAATATCGGTGTGAACTGCATAAGCAAAATCTATAATAGATGCTCCTTTAGGAAGGGGCATAATATCTCCACCAGGAGTAAAAACGTATATTTTGTCTGGGAACAGATCTACCTTCACATTTTCTAAAAACTCAGCGGAGCTCATGCTCTCTTCACGTTCACCAATATTTTGTAACCACTTTCTTGTGCGGAGATGAGGTATAGCTGTATTTTTATCAACTGCCTTATATTGCCAGTGAGCAGCAACTCCGGATTCAGCGAGTCGATTCATCTCGGTCGTTCTAATCTGAATTTCTAGCGGCAAACCGTTAGGCCCAAAAAGAGTAGTATGCAATGATTGATATCCGTTAATTCTTGGGATGGCAATATAATCTTTAAAACGTCCAGGCATGGGTTTGTATAGTCCGTGAATGATTCCAAGTAATTGATAGCAATTATTAACATTATTAACGATGATTCTAAATCCATAGACATCAGCTACCTCTTTGAGGGAGCGTTTCTTTATTTTCATTTTTTTATAAATACTATAAAGCTGTTTTTCTCTCCCAATGACTTCACCTTCAATATTTTCGTTAGTCATAGCATCTAATATTCGAGAAGAGATTTTTTTTACAATTCTTTTTTGCCCACCTTTACTTTTTTTTAAGGCTTTGCTGATAACTCGATAACGATAAGGAAAAAGATGCTGTATACCGAGGTCTTCCAGTTCATTTTTTATTTTATTAATTCCTAATCGATTTGCTATGGGAGCATAAATATCTAATGTTTCTTTTGCTTTAAGTTTTCTTTTAGGCTCTGGTAGATACTGCAAGGTCCGCATATTATGCAGACGGTCAGATAGTTTGATAAATATTACGCGAATATCTTCAACCATCGCCAGTATCATTTTACGGAAAGTTTCAGCTTGTGCTTCAGCACGATTATTAAATGTTATTTGATCAAGTTTACTGACACTATCAACCAATATGGCAATTTCTTTATTAAAGATATTTTCTAAATCAGTTAAATTTATGTCGGTATCTTCAATGACATCATGAAGTAAAGCTGCACAAATAGTTTGGTTGTCCATTCGCATATTTGCCAGGATTTGTGCAACTGATAACGGGTGACAAATATAAGGTTCACCACTCAATCGTATTTGATCGATATGTGCTTTTGCACCATATTCATAGGCTTTGATCACAACCGATTGTTCGGATGTTGGCATATAATCAGAAAGCGAAACAAGCAGTTGTTGAAGTAATTTTTCTTCTTGTTTTGCGCCGGTGATGACTTTCTGACGAATTAGATTCGCGTAATCCATATTAGTTTATATTTTTTAAGCAGGATAATGCGAAGTTGTGATTATACAACGTTGATAATTATTTATTTTCCAATAGATAAGCTCTGAAGCGGCATAATATTATCCGTTTCTTCATTTTTTAATAATGCTTCAGCATCTATTAAATCCATTTCTTCAAGCACACTAGGCGAAATTTCACCCGCGGCTATTTCTCTTAACGCAAGTACTGTTGGCTTATCATTTTCTCGCTCTACAAGCACTTCAGCCCCATGAGCAATTTTTTTTGCTCTCTTTGCAGCCATGAGAATCATGTCAAATATATTATCAACTTTGTGCATACAATCTTCTACAGTTATTCTGGCCATCTTATTTCCTATTAATTGAATTTAACCAACCATTTAAAAGACAGATTCTATCCTACTTCTAAGGTTACTACATCAGTATCTTTTTAATTTTTTTGATTAATATTGGGTTTTTTGTGCTGTTATGATTATTTTCTGCAGAAAAAATAGCCGCTAATTCGTCAGCAGCGATGTTAAATTCATCATTAATGATGCAATAATCGAACTCATTCCAATGAGACATATCCTCCAGCGCTTCCTTTAGACGCTTCTCTATGATTTCTTTTGTATCCGTAGCTCGGTTTGTTAATCTTTCACGCAATGCTCTCTGAGATGGTGGTAAAATAAATATTGAAATACATTGAGGCATTGATTTTCGAACCTGTTGCGCTCCCTGCCAATCAATTTCTAGAATTGCATGATGATTTTTATTGAGGATATTTTGGACTTGTTCTCGGCTGGTGGCGTAGAGATTTTCAAAGACGTTAGCATATTCAATGAATGCTTTTTTATTTTTTAAATCATTAAAAGTATTCATTGACACAAAGAAATAATCACGACCATGAATTTCATTTTTTCTGGGGGTGCGGGTGGTATATGATACGGAATACTTTAATTTATTATTTCTAGAAATTAGCTTTTTGACTAACGTAGTTTTCCCAGCACCGGATGGCGCAGAAATAACAAATAAATTCGTTGGATTATTCATATAGTAATTTTTTGTATTTTATAAATGAACAGTTTGGATTTGTTCAATGATTTGTTCAATGAATACTTTTATTTTTTTAAAATATTTATTTTAAAAAAATACGATTAATAGAGTATATGCGGTTAAAAATATTAGGAGCAAGTAATGCGACATGACGGCAGAAAAAATAATGAATTACGAAAAATAGAATTCACAGTAAATTATACTAAGCACGCCGAAGGAAGTGTTCTAGCCATATTCGGTGACACAAAAGTTTTATGTACAGCATCAGTTGAATCTAATGTTCCGCGCTGGATAAGAGGGCAAGGCTCTGGTTGGATAACAGCCGAATATGGGATGCTTCCTCGGGCCACTCATACGAGATCAAATAGGGAAGCCACAAGAGGTAAGCAGAGTGGCAGGACTCAAGAAATACAAAGATTGATTGGGCGCGCAATGAGGGGCGCCATAAATCTAAAAGCTCTTGGAGAAAAAACGATTACTTTGGACTGTGATGTGATTCAGGCTGATGGAGGTACTCGTACGGCTGCAATAAGCGGGGCATATTTAGCATTGAAAATAGCCATCAATAATTTGTTGCAAAAGAGTTTAATAAGTATTAATCCTCTCACTAATTATTTGGGAGCGATATCAGTTGGTATATATCAGGATGAACCAATTCTTGATTTAAATTATTTCGAAGACAGCTCTGCTGAAACTGACATGAATATCGTAATGAATGGTCTTGGTGAATTTATCGAAGTTCAAGGCACCGCAGAAGGTCGTGCATTCAAAAAGACTGAACTCGACAAGATGCTCACGCTTGCTGAACTTGGAATTCAAGAGATTATTATGCTGCAAAAAAAAGCTTTTGAGCAGTATAAGTAGTTTTTTTTAAAGTAGGTGAGTTGATATAATTGGCATTTAAAAAACAAAGAATTGTCCTTGCTACTAATAATCAAGGCAAGTTGAGAGAACTGCAAGCATGCTTTAATGGTTTTCAGGTAGATATTATTGCTCAAAGTAAAGCTGGTATTTTGCCTGTAGATGAGACTGGGGATAGTTTTTTGGCGAATGCTATGCAAAAAGCACACCATGCAGCATCCTTGTCTGAGCATCCTGTCATTGCAGATGATTCTGGTTTAATTGTGGATAGTTTAGACGGTATGCCAGGAGTTTATTCTGCACGTTATGCTGGTGCAAATTCGAGCGATGAGGAGAATATTGATTTTCTTTTAAAGAAAATGGAGGGTGAAAATGAGCGACAAGCAAGATTTCATTGTTGTTTGATTTATCTTCGCTCCTCCCAAGACAAAGAGCCAATTATTGTAACGGCAGAATGGAATGGCATGATTTGTGATAACCAAACTGGAAATAAAGGATTTGGATATGATCCAATTTTTTTTATTCCAGAATTAAAATTAACAGCTGCTGAACTTGCTGTTGACGTTAAAAATAAATACAGTCATCGGGGTAAAGCCATCAAAACTCTGATCAGAGAGCTTTTAAATAAAAACTTAATACTTGAAAATTAAATTGATTACATCACAATCTCTTCCATCATCATTATATGTTCACCTCCCATGGTGTATAAAAAAATGCCCATATTGTGATTTTAATTCACACGTATATGGCTCTTATGAAGAGCGAAAAAAATATATTCACATTCTTCTTAAAGATATTACTATGGAAGGGAAGAGATTTTCAGACGCAACGCTAAAAACAATTTTTATTGGAGGGGGCACGCCAAGTCTTTTTGAACCAGATGAAATAAAAGCGATTTTAGACCATATAAAAACCCAATTTATTATTTCAGATGACATTGAGATAACCATGGAGGCTAATCCCGGCTCGTTAGAGCACAAAAATTTATCTGAATATAAAATGGCAGGTATTAATCGTCTGTCACTTGGCGTACAAAGTTTTAATGAAAATTCATTAAAACTTTTAGGTCGAATACATGGATCGGCGGAAATTTTTACTTCTTATAAAGAAGCCGAATTAGCCAACTTTGATAGTATTAATATAGATTTAATGTTTGGGCTACCAGGCCAAACACTACAAATGGCTATTGAAGACGTTCGCACAGCAATTAGATTAAATCCAGGGCATATTTCTTATTATCAACTTACGTTAGAACCAAATACTGTCTTTTATAAAAAAAGACCTAAGAATATACCATCACATGATTTACTTTATGCGATTCAACAAGAAGGATTGGAGATATTACAGACTGCGAATTATGGTAGGTATGAGATATCTGCGTTTGCAAAAGTCGGTCTAGAATGCAGGCATAACCTTAATTATTGGACATTTGGGAATTATGTTGCTGTTGGTGCCGGCGCTCATGGGAAATATGTAATCAATGAAGAAATAAAACGCTATCAGAAACCAGCACTTCCAAGAGCCTATATGAACAGTACTTTTGACAATACAGAAGACTTTACCTCAAAAACGCTCGATGAATCAGATATTTTACTTGAGTATATGATAAATAATTTAAGATTAATGTCTGGTTTTAGCAAAAAACATTTTGAAGGTTGTACTGGTTTATCTTTTGATTTAATCAAAGAAAAACTCATTAATCTTAATCGGTTAGGATTGATGAAGGAAATGCAAAAAGAACGATGGTGCCCAACTGCGCTTGGCTTTCGTTTTTTAGATGACATCCAGGCGAAATTTTTGCCTATTTAAGTCATAATTAATTGGAAATGATTTTCCAAAATGCAAAATATAGAAAATCTTTATGCACACTAAAAAAGCTCTACTATATTTTACTTACAAAATCGCTCTTGTTTCATATTTATGACAATATTATTATTATAAATTATTGAAATATATAGGTTTATTTAAATGTACATAATTTAATCATTTTAGTGAAAATGCTTTAATCGTATAGACTAAGACCATTCACTCAATTTTCTTCCACAGGTTTATCCACAGGTTCTGTGGATAATTACCGCTTAGAAAAATAGCTTGAAAAAACATTGGTTTACAGCTATTCTACGCGCCCATTTATCGAGAGATTTTTATTCACGGGATTAAAGTATTATGAAAGCCGATCTACACCCTAATTATAATGAAATAAATGTCACATGCAGCTGCGGCAATACGTTTATTACTCGCTCAACACTTAATGGTGATTTGGGTATCGAAGTATGTTCAGCTTGCCACCCTTTTTATACTGGAAAACAAAAAATATTAGATTCTGGTGGCAGGGTTGAAAAATTCCGTCGCAAATATGGTAAGTCATAAAATTATAAAATTTATCAGTAGGAAAAAATAATGACAAAAGATGTCTTTATATTAAATTCATCTGATGGATCTGAGCCAATTGAACTTTCAGTTGAATCTGGAGCAATAGGCCCAGATGTTATTGATATTAGCAAGTTATATGAAGAAAAGAACGTCTTCACATATGATCCTGGTTTTGTTTCTACAGCAAGCTGCCATAGTAAGATAACTTACATAGATGGCGATGAAGGTATTTTATTGTATCGCGGTTATCCGGTTGAGCAATTAGCAAAATATTCACACTTCATTGAGGTGGCATATTTACTTTTGTATGGAGAGCTCCCAAATAAAAATTTGCTGAATGATTTTTCTTCGTCAATTACTCATCACACTATGCTGAATGAAGGCATGCTAAGATTTTTTAATGGGTTTCGTTATGACGCCCACCCGATGGCGATGTTATCGGCTATCGTGGGGTCAATGTCGGCTTATTATCATGACACTATGGACATTAATAGCGTCCATGCACGTGAAATTTTTGCTCATCGCATTATTGCTAAATTACCAACGATTGCGGCCGCTGCATATAAACATACTGTAGGGCAGCCGTTTGTTTATCCTCGTAATGATTTAGGGTATTGTGAAAATTTATTGCATATGTTTTTTTCTGTTCCTGCAGAAAACCAAGAAATAGATCAAGTTGCTGTTGAAGCATTGGATTTGTTGTTTATATTGCATGCTGATCATGAGCAAAACTGTTCGACCTCGACAGTCAGAATGGCAGGAAGCTCAGGAACGAATCCGTATTCCGCAATTGCAGCAGGCATATCTGCTTTGTGGGGGCCGGCTCATGGTGGCGCCAATGAAGCGGTGCTAAGGATGCTTGAAGATATTGGTAGCAAAAAAAATATACAAAAATATATAGCTAAAGCAAAAAATAAGGATGATCCTTTTCGTTTAATGGGATTTGGTCATCGTGTCTATAAAAACTATGATCCTAGAGCTAAAATCATCAGAGAGATGTGCCATAAAGTGCTTAATCAAAAAGGAAGAAATAATTCACCACTACTTGAATTAGCTATAGAACTAGAAGAGGTAGCATTAAATGATCCATATTTCATTGAAAAGAACCTTTACCCCAATGTTGATTTTTATTCCGGCATAATCTATCAAGCATTGGGCATTCCAACCTCTATGTTTACAGTAATGTTTGCTATAGGTAGAACCGTCGGATGGGTTGCTCATTGGCGGGAAATGATTGCTGATCCTAATGGAAAGATAAGCCGCCCAAGGCAGCTCTATACTGGGCAACCTGAAAGAGATTATATGTCTTTAGATAGTAGGGCATGAAGTAACTAGAAGTTTTTTTAACGCCTTTAATTTTGTTCTTTGCATTGGTTTTTTGTCAATTCTGCTAACGGGAATTTGTCTTATCTCTTTGTGTGAAAATACTGTTATTTCGATATTTATTTTTTCGTAAATGAAAGCTAATCCTTTGAAGCTTTTTGTTGATTGGCTTCCTGTTCTTAATTGTCTTTCGTAAAGTTTATATGTGATGGCTTCTTTATCAAGTTGACCCATTAATTCTTCTATATTGTCAGCTGTTAAGTGAATATTTATCGGGGAGGATGATGAAGCTGTACCGTTTGCAACAGGGCCAACTAGAAATGTTTGAAAAATAGCAAGCAGCTCCATGATAGATAATGCAATTTTACGTAATCTTAAAATTGAATATTGATGTGATTGATCGTCAAATAACCGATAGTATTCTTTTAATTTTACTTCTATATCAGCGTTGCGAGGCAAGCACCCTAAGTTATGAAAATTTAGGTTTTCGGCTGCTTTATATTTTGCAGTATGATACTTTTCAACTCCTTGTTCCACCATGATACGAGCACTTTCTTGGGCTATCATATTTTTTATTTGAGTTTTCGTCTTTAATTGCATATTTACATGATCTTATTCAATTAAATATATCTTGTGATTGGTTATTTTCCTCACAATTCGGTAGGTTGTTTTTATGAAAAACTTCAAACATCACATCGTCGGTATCATCAGAGTTTGCAGGACACCCAGTCGTTTTTGAAATTCTCACTGTTACCATGTCTTTTGGCATCGCCATACTGTTTTCTGGAGCCTTCTCTAGAGTTGCTCTCATCAATTCAATCCATATTGGCAGAGCTGTTTTCGACCCTTGTTCACCTATTCCTAAGGATTCATAGTTGTCATTACCGACCCAAACTACAGCTGAAATATCATTATTAAATCCTGCGAACCAGGCGTCTCGATAATCATTTGTTGTTCCAGTTTTTCCAGACAAATCCCTTCTTCCTAATTCTCGTCTTGCCTTAACTCCTGTCCCTCTTCTTATTACCTCACGTAACATATCCTGCATAAGAAATGCATTTTGTTCGGAAATAATTCTGGGCGCTAAGTTAATATCTTCATATAACTCAGGTGAGAAACTAGCATTTGGTTTATAGATATCAATAATATCTGCCATTTGTTGTAAAATTAGTTCTTGTTCCTCGATCTGTTGATTTCCATTATTGGGGAAATCTGAGTTTTTTTGATCAAATTTATTTTTGTTCGTGGTTGATGTGCCTCCCTCACAGGTAGGACACACAATGGGATACGAGCCTTGATAAATTAATTCATTCTCTGCGTTTCTAATTGAATCTATTATAAATGGAGTAACTCGATATCCACCATTAGCGAATACAGCATAAGCCTGAGCCATGTCTAGTGCCGAAGCTGATCCTGCGCCCAATGCGAGGCCGCCGTTTGTCGGAAGAGCGTCTTCTCTAAAGCCAAATGGTATAATGTGTTCTATGGCGTTATTTATTCCAGTTTTTTCGAGGAGTAGTCTAACGGTAGCTAGATTCATTGACCGAACTAGAGCTTCTCTTAATCTTTGCTCGCCATAAAATCTGCCACTGTAATTTGATGGCCGCCAATCCTCTTCAAGCTCTATTGAGCTCATAACAACTGGGGCATCAAGTAAAATTGTAGAGGTTGTATTACCTTGCTCAAGTGCGGCAGAATATATTAGAGGTTTAAATGAAGATCCAGGTTGCCGTCTTTCGTTTAAAACATGATTAATCTTATTAAGATTATAATCAAAACCACCACTAAGTGATGATATTGCTCCATCAAAAGGATCTATAGAAACCACTGCTGCATTTGCTACCGGTATTTCTGCTAAAGCATATTCACCAGTAGTGGTTAACATTACATAAATGATGTCACCTACGTTTAATATGTCATTTACATTTTTTGGCAAACTAGATGACCCAATACTTCCATATGGCCTTGCCCACTTGAGGGCGCGCCAAGATAGATCAGATCTTACGCCTGAACCAAATATTATATTAGCAGAATTATCGAAATTTAAATCTGTGACTAACGCGGGTCTAAGAGCAGCAAGATCATTAAATCTCTCAATTGAGAGCTGAATGTTTTCTGGCCATTTTTCAAACGGTAATGAGGTATTTAAATTTGCAATATCAATATGATCAATTGGCCCCTGATAGCCTTGACGATGAGAATATTCTAATAGACCTCTTCTTAATGAATATGTGGCCGCTTTTTGTATTTTAGAGTCAATAGTAGTGACTACTTTATAGCCGTCTCTTGTTGCGTTTTTTCCGTACTTTTCAACCATAGCTATACGTACCATTTCTGCTACATAAGGAGCAGCCAATTCACTTGCAGTACCATGTAATTTTGAAATAACAGGATATTCAATAGAATTCTTATAATTTTCATTATCTATAAATCCCAATTGATGCATTCGTGAGAGGACATAGTCTCTTCTAATTTTGGCTAAATTTGGACTTCTAACAGGGTTATAATTTGACGGCGCTGGTAAAACACCGGCGAGTGTTGCTGCTTCAGCAATATTGATATTGTTGATACTTTTTCCAAAGAAAACTTGTGCAGCAGCAGCAACACCATAAGCGCGCTGACC
>Ga0302118_10001705_pt1 | contig 10954 bp, 9 predicted proteins | sample AG5_331_MG_FD_203126 | JGI IMG/M metagenome (GOLD analysis project Ga0302118, IMG submission 203126) | Marine microbial communities from Western Arctic Ocean, Canada - AG5_33.1 | ecosystem: Environmental > Aquatic > Marine > Oceanic | place: Canada: Western Arctic Ocean | collected 2017-10-01 | reverse complement strand
CACAGATGGTTAGATTCCATGCAAGAACCCATAATAATTAAGGAGCGAATATGAAGCCACTTGAAGGCGTTACCATCCTGGAATTTTCCACCATGATTACCGCCTCATTTGCGGCGATGCAAATGTGTGAGCAAGGTGCCCGGGTGATTAAGGTCGAGCCATTAAACGCCGGCGACCCGCTTCGTTACATTGGTGCAACCAAGGGCGGTATTTCCTCGTTATTCGCTAATTGTAATCGCGGCAAGGAAGCCATTCGTGTCGATATCAAAACAGAAGCAGGCCAGGCACTGATTCGCGAAATGGTACCCGAGGTAGACGTGGTTATTCATAACTTCAGGCCAGGCGTCATGGACAGGCTTGGTTTGGGCAGTGACGCGCTGCGCGCACTAAACCCACGATTAATCTACACCGCAATTTCAGGATTCGGTAACACAGGCCCGAAGAGCGGCTCACCCGCCTATGACCCGATCATCCAGGCTCAGTCGGGCATTACCGCAACCCAGGGTAAAGAAGAACCAGCATTCTTTCGCACACTGATTTGCGACAAGATCACCGCTTACACTGCTTGTCAGGCAGTCACCAGCGCGCTCTATCTTCGAGAAAAGACCGGCGAAGGCCAGCACATCGATCTATCTATGTTAGATGCTGGTTTATTTTTTATCTTCCCTGACGGCTTTCAGAACCATACATTGCTGGATGATGATGTTGCGCCGCAGCCCTTGCTCATCGATCTTCTCTACGAGCTAACCGTAACCAAAGACGGCGCAGTCACTATTTCCGCCGGTACCCCTGACCAACAGATGCGCTCACTTATTGCCATGGGGATGGAACATCTATTGGCTGACGAACGTTTTGATGACATGCAGAAATTGTTTGCCAACATTGATGTTTTTAAATCGCTGGTAGCGGGCGAGTACTTAAAGCACACCACCGACGAAGTAATCGCGAAAATGACAGAAGCGGACGTACCTTGCGCTCGCTTCCTTGATCGGGACGAGGTTCTGGCGCAAGAGCAATTGCAGGCGAACGGCTCCATTGATGTTATTGACCACCCGTTGATGGGTTCAATGCGAGTGGTGAAATCGCCACCGAGGTTTGGCGGTGAAGTCCTTGAACCCGGGTCGCCTAGCCCAGATCACGGTCAACATACCCGGCAAGTATTGGCGTCATTCTCGGTTGGTGAAGACCGCATTGAGAAGATGTTTAGTGATGGTGTGGTTAGCTAGTCGCGGCTCTACATCTACTTGTACAGCGTTTGCATTCGGAAAACTGCCACATCCGGTAGCGGTTCAGCTTCATCCAGGTCCAAAGCAACTCTTCGCTCTTCGTCCGATAGTTTGAACGCAAGACGGCGATACAGTTCGCCATCGATTCGCATGATTACCGAATTGTCCTGTTCAACGTTCTTCGGCCAGTATTTCGTTACGCAATGTCCGCAGCCAACATATAGGCCACCGTTTCTGATCCATCCAACTACCGTAATTGAATGCGGTATCAGGTAGAGGATTCGGGTCCTGGTTTTCAGCGAAGTCACCACTTAGACGAGTGCCAGCGCGTTGTTCATCTGGATCAACCGGGACAACTAGCGCGGTAAAGTAGGCAATAAAAAGAAAAATGGTGATGACGATGATAAACTTTTTCAAAGTCGTGACTCCAGAAAGCTATTGTTAGGAGTCACTGGATGGCACCTCCATAAAGTTCATAGGGTAAGCAAGATAGTGCGCGAACCCAAGGAGAGGGTGAGTGATTGGTATCAATCCCCACTTTTCCTGAGGTGCGGATTAGAGATAATGGTGGGCTTGTCGTACACCCATTTGCGAGCGGTATGCCAAATGTCCTATCTTTGACGGCGCTATCTATGTTTTCGATGGCACAAGCCCTTAAAACCCCTGGTGCTATGAAGGCCCGTGGCGGTATGACATGATCAATTCACTAACACCGGATGGATACCATGGAACAAAATAGTTTTGACGCGATCCAGGAGGCGGCGATGAGCGAGGTAGAACCTTATGTCCCACTGCTCCAGCGCACGGAGGGTCAACCACCACCCAATGCGGCAAACGGTGGCTTGTCCTATATGTCTTGCGATCGTAACGGAGATGCGGGAACAGAGGCAGCGATAGAAACTGCACTTAAACAGATTGCAGATGGTGAAGGGCAGGCTGTAATCGACATGATTGAAAGTGCGCCGCCTGGCCCCATCGCGACCAAATGGGGGCTCGGCTTTCGTCGATATGCAGAATGCATTGCGTATATTAGAGACAACAACATTAAGGCACCGGAAGGCGGTGTTGCGATTCCGCTGCGTTACACCATCGACGAACAACCGTCTTACTCGATCGTCTCGAGCAATGGGTTGTGGCAGGACCCAGCTCGACAGGCGCAGGCAAAGGCACTGCGCAAAGATGAGAAAGACAGTGTTAGACGCAGTCTGTATTTTCCTCAGGTGCTACGAGATGCGAGGCGTATAGAGGAGTACTATCCTGATTTATCGCCATCCAGCCCTGAATGCATGGACAAACTTGGCGTCTCTCTGGCGCATCTAGAATCGGAGTGTGAAAACTTTTACGATGCAGCAGAAGTTGAACGTGTGTATTACCCCGAGATGGAAAAGCTCCTGCTTGAGTTTTTTCCAGACGCGAAGGATGCGCTAGTTTTTAATCATGATGTATTCGACAAAGATTACGAAGGGGATCGCACCGAGGATCAGGATAAAAAGAACCCGGGTGTAAACGCTAGCTATGCCAACCTTGTGCACAATGATTTAAACGACAATAGCGGTCGCGTGCGGTGCCGCGAGCTTCTCACCAGAAACCTTCGCAACTTTGGTCGCGAGCAACATTACTCCGAATCTGAAGCGGATGCGAAGATGTCACGACGTTTTATGTCGATCAATCTTGCCAAGCCGATGCAGACGGTTCGTCAGAATCCATTCGTACTTTGTGCCTGGCCGTCATTCTCGGATCAATCCTATATCACTGGCTATCGTGTGTACGATGATCGTGTCGGTGAAACAACACGCTTCACCTATCGACCTGAACATGAATGGTATTGGTTGCCTGAACAAACCCCTAGCGAAGTTTCAATGTTAAAGTGCTATGACTCAGTTACCGACGGTTCGGTCTCTCGTTGGTCGTTCCACAGTGCTTGCGTGGATCCAACGGCACCTACCGATGCCCCCTGTCGGAAAAATGTCGTCGTTCGATCATTTGTCTTTTTTTAAGCAGAGATATACTGGCGCGGGCATTTAGACTTCAAACCGGAAACGTTTCGCCTTGCGAAGGACTTTACCGGCTGACGGTGATGCAAAGCGAGTGCCGAGCCTGCCATTTTAATTTACTATTGCGTTCGCCCTACTGATATCAACGGAGACCAACATGCTAAAACCGGGAACAAGACTAAAGAGCGCTGTATGCGAGGCCGAATTCATGATTATCAAAGCTGGAGACAGCGACGAGCTAACCTGCGGCGGTATTGCGCTGGATGAGTCATCGGATCGAATCGAAGGGGCATCCGACAAGATGGACGGCTGTGTGATTGGCAAACGTTACATTAACGCTAGTGAATCTATCGAAGTACTCTGTGTTAAAACAGGCGAGGGTTCGCTTTACTGCAACGATGAAGAACTAATGACTAAAGACACTAAGAAGCTGCCCTCCTCCGACTAGCCAATTTCTGGAACAATATTCACATGAACATCGCCCTTTTCCTGCAGATGGCCGCAGAAGCCTGCCCGGACCGCCCAGCGCTGACCCATCACGGCAAGCACTATACTTACGCGCAATTATTCAGTGCAGCAAAGCGTGCGGCACTTTATTTTTCTACCGGCAACTGCAAGTTTGTATGTTTGCTTGACACATCGAGCCCCGCTACGCCGATAGCCCTCATGGGCGCAGCTATAGCCGGCATACCTTATGTACCACTCAACTATCGTTTGAGTGAGGAGCAGATCACCCCTCTGCTTGATCGCATCAGTCCGGCCTACCTTATTTCGGGTCCACGGAATGAAACCTATGACTTTGACGGTTGGGTCGTTCAGGATTCTGCCGATTTTCTTAGCGACGTGCTGAACGGCGAAGACGTGGAAGTCACCTGGCATGAAGATCCTTCAGCCGTCGCGGTGCAACTTTTCACCAGCGGCACCACAGGCATTCCCAAGGCAGCATTACTACGCCATGAACATCTGGTGTCCTACATACTGGGGTCAGTGGAATTTATGGGCGCGCTTGAAGATGAAGCAGCGCTAGTGTCAGTGCCGCCCTACCATATCGCCGGTATTTCTGCAGCGATGAGTAACATCTACGCCTGCCGCCGAGTCGTGCAACTGCCAGACTTCGATGCTGCCGAATGGCTGCGCCTGGTAGCCGACGAAGGCGTTACCAGCGCCTTTGTCGTTCCTACGATGCTGACTCGAATTATCAAGGAAATCGACACCGCCAAACTGGACCCCAAAACGTTTCCCAGGCTAATGTCCATCGCTTACGGAGGCGGCAAGATGCCGGTGCCCGTGATAGAGCTAGCACTGAAGTTATTTCCTGGCGTCAATTTCACTAACGCCTATGGATTGACTGAAACCAGTTCAACCATCGCCCTTCTAGATCCGGATGACCATCGAGCAGCGGTCGATCACGATGATACGGCCGTGTATGCAAGACTCGGCTCGGTCGGAAAGCCTTTGCCTTCGGTCGAAATAGAGGTTCGAGACGAGGACGGCAAACAACTCGGGCCCTTCGAGCCTGGCGAAATCTATGTTCGCGGCCCTCAGGTATCTGGTGAATACGATGGACGCAGCGTGCTGGACGCGGATGGCTGGTTTCCGACCCGCGACGCGGGTTACCTGGATGATGACGGCTATCTCTTTTTGTCCGGCCGCGCTGACGATGTGATTGTTCGCGGCGGCGAGAATATTTCACCCGGCGAGATTGAAGACCTGCTTCATCAACACCCCGCCATCGCCGATACGGCTGCAGTTGGCATACCTTCCGAGGAATGGGGAGAAGTTGTCGCTCTCACCGTTGTTGTAGCGACGGGGCAAAGCATCACGGAGGATGAAATCCGGAGTCACATAAGAGAACATCTTCGTTCGTCCCGTGTGCCAGAGGCGATTCACTTCACCTTAGAACTTCCCTACAACGAAACCGGTAAACTGCTGCGCAGAGTCGTCAGGGATTGGTTCAGGCATGAAGAAGACTGATCGGCCAGCTGACCCCGCTCAGCTCGAGTTCCCAACCAATCTGCGCGTCGAAATGGATGTGCAGTTCGGTGAAGTGGGAGACCACTGCACGCTCTTCGGCCTGAATTTCGTCGTAAATTAATCAGCGTTGTCCTCCAGGACAGGATATAGCTGTGTAATTGACCCATAAGGGCGAAATGAACTGTTTTTACAATAGTAAACCGGCGTCGCATTGGCCCACCGAGATTACCCGTTGGACTGGTCAACAACCGCATTTCGCCTACCACCGAGCTCAACAAGAATTTCAGCATGGCGCGCCGGCGTTAATTTGTAACCGGTATAAAACAAAACAGAAATGAACCCTAACCCGGCAATAATGGGCCCATAAAAAATACCCATGTTCAATAACGTTTGCGGGGCTACATCAGAGGCCGTTCTGATTTCGGGGCCTACGGGCCAGTCGATAAACTCTAAAGCCCAGCCGGCAATGACCGCGCCAAAGCCGCTGGTCGCTTTAGCTGAGAACGCCACAGCAGCAAAAAAAGCACCTTCCTGGCGGCGACCGGTCTCATATTCATGCTCATCACAAACATCCGCCATCATAGAGCCATAACCAACATTCGCCTGCGCCGTTGAGAAACCCTGAATCACCTTTAACGCCACCAAAAGTGGCATTAGCAGGGCATCACCATTGTCAGGAAACCACTCCAACAGTCTCAACACAACCGGCAGAGTCTGGAAAAATGCCCAGCAAAGCCCACCAAAAATCAGGCAAGCTTTCTTACCAAACCTGGAAAACAACCTGACGGAAGCAAAAGTGCCGAGGGCATTACCGACAGCGTAAGCGATCAGCACTGGAATGATGATCTTCTCATCGAGCTCCCAGAAGTAAGTGAACATATAAATGTCCAGGGTTCCCGTGACACCAACCATAATGTAGACCACCAGCACGCCGGTAAACAGAAACCGAAAATTCCTACTCTTAGTCACATCCTTAAAGTCACTGAAAAGTCGATAAAAAACAGTCATCATCGAAGCCCGTGGCTGAGCCTCAACCTTCAGAAGAAAAGGGATAACCCCTCGCGTACCCCAGGCACTCCAAAAAATGGTAGCCGCCATGGCCGCGGCAACACACAAAGCCCACGGAATATAGGCATCGGGTACGAAACGACCCTCAGCGCCGTCGCTTCTAAAGAAAGGAGAAAAAACCAGAAAGAACAACAGCAAGGCAAAAAGAGCGCCGATGTTGCCGAAAAACTGCCGATAAGCGACCAGCGCCGTTCTATCTTCAATATTTTCTGTTATCTCGGCACCCAGAGCGATGTGAGGCACGTGATAAAGGGACATCATCGTTCTCGCCAGATTAGTAAAAACAGCCAGCCAGGCAAACAAAGCCCAATCAGAAGTTACCAGTGGAAAGAACAACAAAAAGAAACATGCCGACAATGGCAGGAATGACGCGAACATAAACGGATGTCTTCGGCCCTGCTTGGATTGCCAGTGGTCCGATAGAGAGCCCGCAAAAATATCGGAAAAAGCATCCACAATGACGGCTAAGCCAATGGCTGATGCCGCCAAACCTGGGCTCAATCCAAGTATCTGACTATAGTAAAAGAGCAGGAAGAACCCCAACCCAGTGCCAAACATACCCTCACCAGCCTGACCAATACCATAGGCAAATTTCACGTTGAAAGTCAGCTTCTCTAGTACCATATTGATCTCAACTAGCTAGGGGTTAGTAGGGATCAACGATAATCCCCCTATTATTTACAGGAGTCAAAAGTAGTGGCTAGGCCACCATGGCCCGACTTCGTTTTGGTATTACGCCTCCGTTACCCCGACCCGGTTATACCTATGCTGATATAGGCATCCATATTCGTTAAAACATCCTGATCAGGATTGGACACTGCCGCCAAAGTTTGTTCAGATCTAGCCATCGACTAATGCCTGGACTACAAACTTAAGGGAGAGAAGGTGCTAGAGCCGTACACCGTTTTGGATTTCACCGATGAGCGCGGTGAAATTGGTCCGATGATTCTAGGTGACCTGGGCGCAGAGGTCATAAAGATTGAATTACCCGAGGGGGCTTCATCACGACGAGCAGCACCTTTCTACAAGGACGCGCACGAAGCTAGCGACCTTTCGAGTCTTCAGTTTATTGCCTACAACCGAAACAAGCGCAGCATCACTGTCGATCCAAACTCCGATGAAGATCGCTCCGTGTTAGACGAGCTGATCCGGCGTGCCGACATTATTTTCGAGTCTGCACCTAATGGCATACTTGCAGAGTTAGATTTCGACTTTGCCAAGGTCTCGGCACTCAACCCCAATATAGTGCACGTCTGTCTTAGCCCTTTCGGCGCCACGGGTCCACATGCAAACTTCCACGGCAATGACCTTGTCATCGCCGCCATGGGTGGGCCCGTCGCATTGCAGGGCCCAATAGACCGGTCACCCGTTCGCATTAGCGTTCCACAAGTCTGGCGCCATGCTGGTATTGAAGCCGCTTCAGGGGCACTGGTCGCACTAACCAGGATGCGACGGACTGGTGGTTCTCAATTCGTGGACTTGTCAGCCCAAAGCGTGATGACCTGGACGATGTTAAACGCCATGGATGCATACGCTATCCAGGGCTTCGACTTTGAGCGCGGCGGATCCACTATCGCCAACGGTAAGCTTAAAATGGAGCTCGTCTATGAAACCGCCGACGGCTGGATCGTCGCTTTACCCACCAGCTCCGTCATGGAGGGTTGTCTCGAATGGATGATAAAAGACGGGATTGTCGATGCAACTTACCGGGACATCGATTGGCGAAACTATGACCTCAATATTCGCGAACTCGACAATGCACCGATCAACCTCTATCAGGCACAAGAACTTCTTGCATCTTTCTTAACCTTGCACACAAAGCAAGAGCTCTTCGAATTTGGTTTGAACAAGGGCATCACCCTAGCGCCAATCAATACGCTGGAGGAGCTTTTGTCACTCGAGCACATCCAGACACGTGACTACTGGCGGGATCTAGAGCTCAAAGACAAAACGGTGAACACACCCGGGCTCTGGGCCAAACCTTCTGCGTATAAAATGTCTATCCGCCATCACGCGCCTAAGCTCGGTGAACATAACCAGGAAATACGAGCCGAACTTGAGAAACCTGCAAAGGTTAAAGAGCCCGTTGGCCAGGAAGATCTATTACCTTTTTCCGGTCTAAAAGTCGCAGACTTTGCGTGGGTAGGCGTTGGGCCCATCTCATCGAAATTTTTAGCTGATCACGGCGCTACGGTGGTTCGAGTGGAGAGCGAGCTGCGCCCCGATGTGTTACGCGTCAATGGTCCTTACAAAGACAATATCGAAGGCTGGGATCGCTCGCAGTTCTACGGCGATTTCAATACTTCCAAGCAAAGCCTGGCATTAGATCTCAAGCAGCCTCAGGCAATAGAGATAGCGAAACAACTGATTGTCGGATCAGATGTCATGATCGAAAGCTTCGCTCCCGGGGCTATATCTCGAATGGGACTCGGTTACGAAGAAGTCAGAAAGCTCAACCCGAAGCTCATCATGATCAGCACCTGTCTCATGGGACAAACCGGACCCGCCGCTGAGTTGGCAGGATTCGGCTATCATGCCGCAGCCATCGCGGGATTTTATGAAATGACTGGTTGGTCTGATCGAGGGCCTATCGGTCCTTGGATTGCCTATACCGACACCATTGCACCACGATTTATCTCAGCGCTGCTTTCGGCTGCTCTAGATCATCGTCGCCGTACAGGCGAAGGTTGTTTTATCGATGTAGCCCAAATTGAAACCGCCCTGCACTTCCTCGCCCCTGAACTACTCGATCTGCAAGCCAACGGTCATCTCGCCACACGCACTGGCAATCGGTCTGTTTATGCTGCCCCACAAAGCTGCTATCCGTGTGCCGGAGAAGACAATTGGTGTGCGATTGCGGTAGATACTGATCAACAGTGGCAAGCCCTTTGCAGCACTCTGAATCGGTCAGATTGGGCAAACGACTCAGCACTCGCTGATAACCCTGGTCGTCTGCGAGCCCACGATCGCCTGGACGACGGCATTAAAGCCTGGACGGCAGATAAGGCCTCAGCTGATGTTATGGCTATCTTGCAAGCCGCGGGTGTGCCCGCTGGCATGGTCCAACGTAGCAGCGATCTTCTGCAAGACCCTCAATATCAACATCGCCAGTTCTATCGCTACTTCAATCACCAGGAGATGGGAACCATTCCCTACGCAGGACACCAATACCGTATCTCTAGCTACGACAACAGCCCTCAGGGACCAGCCCCCTGTCTCGGCCAACACAGCTTCGAGGTTTTAAGTGAGGTGATAAAACTCTCCGATGAAGAGATCGCTGAAGCTTACGCCACGGGCATCGTTACTTGAGATTTGTCGACTAGCCAGGGCTTGAATCTTCCCTGGCATCGCCCTTCTAGGCCCAAACGACCATCGATCCGCGAGATCGACATGCATCAAGACCCAAACGGATTATTTGGCCGCTAACTCGGCTCTAGCTTCTGCTTCAACTCTCGTGCCATCGAAGAACTTCGAATTTGAGCCAGCGTATAGCTGAACCGAGAAACTAAACGCAAAGTTACGAAAATCTTCCTCGGTAATAAGATCGTGCTCCAGCTGCTCATATGCTTCAGCCGCCGCGTGCCCCATATCCAACACATCCCAGTGACCAAGGTCAAAACTCATAATGGCTCGTACTTGCTCTCCAAAGGGATTGGCCTTTCGATTGAAAGCTGTGAAGGCCAAAGGATCGTCAGACTCGCAACCGAAATAGAAGTTGGGAATGAACCGGTCCCGAATGTCTTCTGCCTTTGCTATACCCATTGCCTTAAAGTCATCACGGACATCCACTGGGATATCATGACCACCGACACCCAAAGTCATCGATAATTGCTCAAGTTTCGCTAGCGTTGCCTTGTCACCATAATTCTCGAACAGCTCCTTTGCCGTTGCCATGTCTATGTTTGCAGGGTTTAGATTTTCCAGTCCCAGCCGATTACGTTTCTGCCATCGCCCTACAATATCTGTGTAAAGGCGTGCACCGTTTATGGCGCCGCCTTCCAGCAAGGCTACTCTTAGATCAGGAAATCGATAGGTGACGCCGCCCATTAACATGCCTTTGGCCAGCACCTCGCCCGCCGCCGCAAAGTGTCCCATATGATTGTGCATGTAATTAGAAATTGAGCTTCGATCATGGAAACCCATACCGCCGGAATGCGCGGCAACAGGAAATCCAAGTTCGACACATTTTGCCCAGAAAGGATCGTAATCGTGCTCGCTGTCAATGCAGAAGTTATCCAACCAGAACACTTCGTTTGAGAGCTCAGGATATTCCCTGGCCACTCGTGGTACCGGACGTTTTATAAAAGATGGAATCATCGCAACCTTCAACCCAAGCGAATGCGCATGCTCCAGTTCCGCGATACCTTCTTGCGGTGTATGCATGGGAATGACTGCAGCCACCGTCATTCGATCTCCATACTCATCATAGGCTGCAGCGGCGTATTCGTTATACGCATGACAAGCTAACTGGCGATATTCCTGGTCAGGAATACTGTGAAAGCCAAGACCTACTGTCGGATACAACACCGCATAATCCAGACCAAAATCGTCCATCCTCTCGTGATAAAGCTTGGGTAACATCGCCGTACAACGATCCAGCGTGTTTTTCGTGGGTAGAGCCCACCAGGGCGCCCTGATCGACCGCGAATCTCGCCGCTCTTCCCAGTTCATCTGGTACCAGCCAGGACCCGT
>Ga0302118_10001704_pt1 | contig 10955 bp, 13 predicted proteins | sample AG5_331_MG_FD_203126 | JGI IMG/M metagenome (GOLD analysis project Ga0302118, IMG submission 203126) | Marine microbial communities from Western Arctic Ocean, Canada - AG5_33.1 | ecosystem: Environmental > Aquatic > Marine > Oceanic | place: Canada: Western Arctic Ocean | collected 2017-10-01 | reverse complement strand
CTCTCTTCTCCGAAAGAGGCCCGGACACCAAGATTCGATACCGCATCCCACCCGACGGATCGCTTAACCTCGACTGGACGAAACTTAATTTTAACGATGCCAGTTGGAGCGCGACGGGCGCCGGTGTCGGGTACGACACAAACATCGGTTACACTGAACTGATTGACCTCGATGTGAAAACAGGGATGCATCAGGGCAACACATCCGTTTACATCCGCCTGCCGTTTCTGGTGGACGACCCCGACCAGTTTGATTACCTCCGACTCGACATGATGTACGACGATGGATTTGTCGCCTACCTCAACGGCGTCAAGGTTGCTGGTGCCAACGCACCAGACACCTTGGCTTGGAACTCCAAGGCGTCAGAGGGACACACCGACAGCGAGGCTGTTCAGTATCAGTCGTTCTCTCTTTCTAATCACATCCGGAGCCTGAAGAAGGGTAAAAACATCCTGGCGATCCACGGGCTGAACATCAGCAACACCAGCTCGGACTTTTTGATTCGCCCCCGGATACGCGGTGGCCTTGGCGGCGGCGAGTCGATTGTAAACTACTTTGACCGGCTCTTGTTTCAGGAGTCGCTCAGCGGCGAACAGCGTGAAATCCTGCTGAACTTCGTCAACTCGAACATGGTCGGGCACCCCAAGAAACTCGACCCCGCCTCCTCCACTTACCTGCAACAGGTCCAAGAACTCGTGGGCCTGATTCTATCGATGCCGCAGTGGCAGTTCCAGTAGCCTGATATCCAATTCACCAGAAACCATTATGAATATGCAACGACGCGAATTCCTCAAGACCGGCAGTCTGGCCGGCGGAGCACTTGGCATAAACCTGCTGGGCTCACTTGGCCTGCCCGGCAGTCTTTTGGGCGACGGCCAATCCGGCAACAAAAAGATGCTCTTTATCTTTCAGCGTGGCGGCAATGACGGAATCAATGCTGTCATCCCACGCGGTGACAATGAGTACAACACCACCAACCGCCCCACCCTGTTCCTGCGTGAAAACCAGGCGTTAGATCTGGGCAACGGCTTCGCCCAACTCCACCCCGGCCTGGAGCCGATGATGGAGATTTTTAACAGCAAGAAACTCAATGGGCAGGACGGCCCCGGGAACCTGGCTGTCATTCACCGTGTCGGGTACGCCGGCCAATCCCGTTCACACTTCAACAGTCAGCACTACTGGGAGAATGCCACCCCAGGCGACAAGAAACTCGACGAGGGCATGTTCTACCGCCAGATCACCGAGACGCTGGATCTGACCGACGAGGCAAACGCCTTTGTGGCTGCAAGTCTGTCCGGGTCGCAGATGGTTTCGCTGCGCGGTGCCAAGCCGTTGCCGAATTTCCGCAAGGCATCCGAGTTTGCCTTCAAGGGCAGCGCCGCCCAAAACCGTAAATTCCTTGGCACGCTGCCCGGTGCGGACATGCGTTGGCCAGGTGGCTCCGGCGTTCTTGGTCTCTACGGAGGACGCCCCAATCTCCCCCGCAAACGTTATCGCGAAACTGTCCACCGCACCGGCCAACTGCTTGGCTCGACGATTCAGACACTCCAGAACGCCACCAAAAAAAGCTACACTCCGAGCAATGGCGCGAATTACCCCAACGGCAACTACGGCCAGCGTCTTCGCGAGGCGGCGATGCTATTCAAGCGCACCAACGCCAAGATTCTCGGCATGAACATCGGCGGCTGGGACACGCACGTTGGCCAAGGGCAACTGTATGGGAAGCACCGCCAACTGTTGGGCAATGTCGCCCTGGCATTCCAGGCGTTTTACCGCGACATGCAGAATCAGTGGGATGATTTGGTGGTTGTCACGATGACCGAGTTTGGCCGCACGTCGAAGGAGAACGGCAGCCGCGGAACGGATCACGCCGAGGCCACAGCGATGTTCGTCGCCGGCGGCGGCGTCAAGGGCGGCGTTTACAATTGCGACAAAAGCTCGTGGAAAAACGGGGACATGTTCAGCACGAAAAACGGCCGCTACTTGTCCCGCAAGTCGGACTTCCGCTCCATCTTTGGCGAGATTTTCACTGACCATTTTGGCGACTCAAAAAAACAGTTGAGCCAGGTCATCCCCACCTACAACGAGGCCAAGGGCGAAAACCCGAAAGACTTCAAAAAACTTGGGCTGTTCGCCTAAACCAAGCGCTTGGCCAAGCGGCAAATAAAATTACACACACAAACAAACCCCAAGCAAAGGCCCGGCCGGAATCCCCGACCGGGCCTTTTGTTGTCGTTGAGCTGGCCTCAGAAAGCGATCTGAAAACGAGTCGCGAACACGCCTACGCTGTCATCGCCCAGTTCAGCGTTGCTGTAGTTGAACATGGCGCGAACATTCTTGTTCAAGTACCAGTTCAATCCAACGGTCCAAGTATCAAGTGTTTTTCTTGCGGCGGTTACTTTCTCGACCGCTTGGCCGTCAGCCAAGTCGTTGAAGTCGAGGTTGGACCAGCGTAACGTGGCCTCCCAAGCGCCGAGTCCGCCATCTTCCAAAAACTTCGCGTCCGGTGAAATCCCCTTGAACGCACCCACCTTGGGGTCATAGCCGCGGCTCTCACCGGTCATAACGTAACTGGCCTGCACGTAGCAACCATCGAGATATCCGCCCTCCGGGGCGTCCACGTCGGACTGAACCCACTCCGACTGGATCAAGAGGGAACCAAGTTTCAGCGCAGCCTCAAAGCCAAGCAAGCTGGTGTCATCGATGCCGTTAATTTCGTGCTCCCAACTGGGCGCCAACGAATGGTCGCTGGACAGCTTGTAAGTTGCGGTGTCGTCATCGCGATAACTATAACCAAGGCCAAGGTGCAGCAGTTGCGAACCGTCCTCGCTCCGGTACGGCAGCCCCGTCAACCGCGCCGTGGCCGCGTAGCCGTTGCCCCGGTAGTTTCCGTATGAGTCCGCCTCGCCACGGAACAAGCCAACCGCACCCGTCACGCGGGAGCCAGCGTAATCGTTGTACAACATGATGCCAGCCCTTCGGCTAGGAACGAGCCGATTGACATTCGCGTGCTCGATGCTGGTGATGTCGTTGCTGCTCGCCATTTCCTCGAGGCTGAAAGGCTCCTTAAACTGCCCCACCCTCACGTTGCCAAGCACCGGCACATCCTTGATTCCAAAATATACATCCTTGAAAGCAGCGTCGCCACCCGCAAAGTCATACTGCATCTTGAAGTCATAACGCCCCTGAATCTGCCCGGAGAAATAAAGGCGGGTGCGGCGAAACACATCGCCGTCCTCCAGTCTTTTGCCTCCAAACTCGTCGTCCGCGAAGAACGCATTGTCCCAGTGAATGCGCCCGCCAACGCGCAGTTTGTTCTTCTTGTCAATGGACTCAAGCCGAAGGCTGTCCTTCCAGAACACCCTGATGTCGTTGTCCTCCGCCCGGACTGTAACGCCCAGTGCTGCCGTCACGGCAATCGCGATTACCCTCAATCTCTTGTGGTTTGTTTTTATTTTTTTCATAGGAGGGACATACGCAAAGCTCGGGATGCTAAAGCATCACCACCGGAAACGGGAAGCCTTTTAATGTCACGATTGCGTCACATGAACCAAGCGCTTGGCCAAGCGCCGCCATCAAAACCAACCTCGAGATGGAACGGATCGGCGATTACGCCGAAAGCATCGCCCGTTTGCTCCCCCTCAAGCCGCGCGTCATTCTCATGGACGAACCGAGCTCGGCACTCGACACCAGAGGGACAAACGCCGTTGAGGAACTCATCACCGGCCCTCGCAACGATTACACCATCATCATCGTCACTCACAACATGGCCAAGGCCCGCCGCGTCAGCGACGAATGCGTCTTTATGCTGCTCGGGGAGATGATCGAACACGCCCGTACCGCGCAAATTTCCCTCCCCCCAAAAGAAAGTAAAACTAGCGATTATATCGAGGGACGCTACGGATAATGCAGGCCAAATTTCTTATCGACTTGAGCCTGTTTCTCACTAGAGTTCCGCCGCCTTTAGTATCGATGAACCGCGAACGAACTCAGACAATTCTAAAAATTATCGGTGTCGCCGCTTGCCTGTACCTGTTTCTAGTTGGCATTGGGGGGATGGGCTATTCCTTCAAGTTGTTTGGCAAGGAGTTTTCGCAGAAAATTCTGGAGGCGACCTCCTCCCCGATGGTCGGTTTGTTCATTGGGGTTCTGGCCACGACCATCGTCCAAAGTTCATCCACCACCACGAGCATTGTTATTGGCATGGTTGCCGCGGAGGCCATCGGGGTGCGGAGCGCCATCTTCATGGTCATGGGCGCCAACATCGGCACCACTGTCACCGCCAAGCTTGTCTCGCTTGGCCACATCACGCGCAAGGCCGAGTTCCGCCGGGCCTTTGCCGCTTCGTCCGTGCACGACACGTTCAACCTCATCACCGTCAGCCTGCTCTACCCCCTTGAGTATTACTTCCATATCATTGAAGGCTCCGCCATGTGGATGGGGCGTATTTTCGTCGATGTCACCGGCATCACAAAACCGGAGAACTACCTGAAAAAAATCACCGCGCCCGCCATCGAGGCCCTTGCTGACTTGCTGGACAGAATCCCGTGGCTCGTGCTGCTCGTGGCCGTCACCATCACCTTCATCATGCTTTGGGCCATCGTGAAGCTGCTCCAGAGTCTTGTCTTGAAAAAGCTAGAGTCGTTTTTTGACACCTACATTTTCAGAAATCTGGCCATGTCCTTTACTGTGGGTTTAATCCTGACCGTAATGGTTCAGAGCAGTTCCATCACCACATCGTTGATTGTGCCACTCGCTGGAGCTGGCGTGCTCCGTTTGCAGCAGATATTCCCGTTCACCATCGGTGCAAACATCGGCACCACCATCACCGGCCTCCTCGCTGCCTTGGCCGTGGCGGGCCAACCGGGCATTGATCCCAAGCTTGTCATCGCCGGTGCCACCGTGGCCTTCGCCCATTTCCTGTTCAACGCATTCGGCGCGGTGATCTTCCTTCCGTTCAAAAGGGTGCGTGAGATTCCAGTTCGTGTCGCGGAGTGGTTGGCGGAGTTTTGCCTCAAGAACCGTATTATTCCCATCGTGATCATTGTTCTCTTCTTTTACCTCATCCCCTTGCTGCTCACTTGGAGCTCTATTGCAAAAGTATTCGGAAATGACTAGTCTGCACAGACAAAAGGACTAACTGGCTTATGTGGAAAGAACTCATTCAACTATTCAAGAAAGACAACCTGTTCGAGCAGGCCTATCAGGAAGCTGCCGGGATGCTCGACACCGATGCCGCGATGTATGACGCCTCCGTCGAGGCGCTGCGCCACGCGGACACCGCCGAGGTGAAATTCGACATTTACGACGCCGACAAAGGGGTGAACCGCAGTGAGCGAGGGGTCCGAAAAAAAGTGATGACTCACCTTGTGATCTCAGGTGGAACCAATCTCGCCTCGGGTCTGAGCCTGGTGAGTGTCGTGATTGATATTGAGAGGATTGGTGACTACACGAAGAATATTTACGACCTCGCCGTTCACCACCCCCTGCGCCTCGAGGGAGGCCCCGTTGAGGACAAACTACAAAAGGTAGAAGCCCTGGTGAGCTCGGATTTCAAAAGCATGATCGAGGTGTTCAAGGATCGGGACGAGGACAAAGCCCGGCTCATCATGAAGAACTATAAGGATGGCTTGTCCGACGCCTGCGAGGAGATTTCCAATTCAATCCTGACCGGAACTGTCACCGGCCTCAACAGCTCGGACGCTACCGCCGTTTCGCTGTACGCCCGTTTCCTGAAACGCATCGCCAGCCATTCCCGAAACATTGTCACCAGTGTCGTCAACCCGTTTCATCGGATTGGTTACCGGGAAAAATAACTCCAACCCGACCATGCGCCCAACGAGCCAATACGCAGCCGAAGCCATCGGCACGTTCATTCTGGTTTTCGCCGGGACAGGGGCGGTTGTATTCGGCGACATTACCGACGGACAAGTCACCCCGCTCGGAATTGGATTGGTGTTTGGACTGGTGGTCATGGCGTTGATATACACCTTGGGGGATGTGTCCGGCGCACACATTAACCCTGCCGTCACGATTGCATTCTGGGCAGCCGAAAAATTCCCCGGCAGACAAGTGGCACCCTACATCGTCAGCCAGTGCGCCGGGGCGATCCTGGCCAGCCTCCTGCTCCGCGCCCTTTTTGGCAACCACGCCGACATGGGAGCCACCATTCCGATTAAGATTGAAGGTGAGCGCTTGGTTTACCAATGCCTCATCCTCGAAACCGTCCTTACCTTCATTCTGATGTTCGTCATTCTTAATATCGCCACCGGTTCAAGGGAACAAGGGATTGTCGCTGGCATTGCGATTGGCGGCGTCATCGCACTCGAGGCCACGTTCGCAGGCCCCATCTCCGGGGCATCGATGAACCCAGCGCGATCGCTTGGCCCGGCGCTGGTGAGTTGGAACTTCTCGTCGCTTTGGATTTATCTGCTCGGCCCCACGCTTGGTGCTCTGCTCGCCGTGCCCGCCTGGCGGTGGGTGCGATTGGCCAAGCGCGTCCACTGACAGAACAGGAACCCGCGATGGAGACTCAAGCCAAGCCAACCATCTTAATTCTCTGCACTGGCAACTCCTGTCGCTCCCACATGGCCGAAGGCATCCTCCGCGACGTCGCCGGCGATTTGCTCGATGTCCAAAGCGCCGGTTCCGACCCCGCCGGTTCCGTTCATCCCCTCGCCATCCGCGCCTTGGCCGACATCGGCATCGATATTTCCGCAAACACGTCCAAACACATGAACGAGTTTCTCGAGCGCGACATCGAGACTGTCATCACCGTTTGCGACAACGCCGACCATGCCTGCCCCACCTACCACGGCCAAGCGAACCGCCATCACTGGCCATTCCCCGACCCGGCAAAGGCCAAGGGCAGCGAGGCAGAAATTTGGAATGCCTTCGAGCAGGTGCGCGACGACATCCGCCGCGTGTTCACCGACTACGGCCAAGCCCGAATGAAGGCAGGCCAAGCGCTGAGCAAAATAATCGACGATCAGCGGCACAAGCATTAGGCTCCCCCAGTATGTCAAATGCCTCGTGCAACGTCCTCCTCGTCGTCGGTAGCCTCCACGAAAACTCCATCACCCGCGTGGCTATCAACCATCTCGCCGACAACCTCTCGACAGACGGTTGCGACGTACACGTGCTCGATTTCGAAGAAGACCCCCTGCCCCTCTTTAACCCTGACACCGCCTGGGAACAGGACTACTACCCGTTGCTGAAGGAGCAAATCATCGCGGCCGATGTCATCGTGCTTGGCACGCCCGACTACCACGGCAGCATCAGCAGCACACTCAAGAATTTTCTCGACCATTTTTGGAAGGAGTTCGCCGGCAAACTCTTCGCGACCATCGTCGCCTCCCATGAGAAGGGCCTCACCGTCCACGACCAACTCCGCACCGTCGCCCGCCAATGCTACGCTTGGGTGATGCCGTACGGCGTCTCGTTCATGGAGAAGGTGGACGTCAAGGACGGCCAAGTCGCCTCCGACGAACTTCGTGGCCGCCTCGAGATGCTGCAGCACGACATTCAGGTTTACGGCCACCTCCTCGCCAACCAGCGCACCGCCGACCTCGCCGGCACCGCTCCCGGCTTCATGGCTCAATTGCGCCAACAGCCAGTTTAGTGTTCCAATACGGCCCTCGCAGGCCAAATTCTATCTCGACCCGTTCCGGACCCGAAAGAGCCATGACGCAATCTAGCACTGAACCTATAAACGATATATTCAGCAACTACGCTCATGTGGACAACGAGTCCCTGACCGAGGGCCAGAAAGGATGGATCAGTCAGTTTCACCGCACGCTTGAAATCCGCCTCCGCCAATTACTCGGAGAGAACCCGAGGATTTGGCGAGACATGAAACTCTCTGGCACCGACATCTTCGACGAAAAGATCATCAGCGCATTCGGCAACAACAAAACCAATTTGGCAAAGACAACCCATTCCCGCGCAATGTTTAAAACATTGATTGATCAAATCAAACGTATCGCTCGATAAACTTTTTACATGCTGCAACATGGACTGATCCAGACGGTACGCCAGTTGCGAATTACGTCATCATCTATTCAGATGGCACAAAACATGTCTTTACAATTGTTTACGGAAAACACGTAAGAGATTGGTTCGTTGATCCATATATCGGTGTTTTAAAAACACCAAAATCCAAGATCGCTTGACGAAGCCTTTCTATCACATTATTCCAATCAACTTGGTCTAACCCGGATCTGAAAAAACAAATTCAATCTATCAATTTGGAATCACAAATGGGATATTCAAACGTTTTCATAATTGGAATTACCAGCAACACAGATTCCGCAGGTGAAGGAGAAAACACCTCCAAAGAGAAAGAGAATTCACCTCAGGAATAATTTTGTTACGCATTTGTTAACCACGATGAAAAGAAGAACACGAAGATATTGAGATGCAATGGTTCACCCTTCGTAGCCTTCGTGGTTTTTCTTAGAGAAACAAATCGCCCCAAGCGGATTCATTGAAACCCACCACTCCGGTTTTGGCTTTGATGGCAAACGGACGTTTTATCAGGTTGCCGTTCTTTGAAAGGAGGTTGATGGCTTCAGCATCGGTTATATTGGAAAGTTTTTCTTTCATGTTCATGGCCTTGTAATCACCGCCGGAGGTGTTGAACAGTTTTCGGGTGTTCCCGTCGTAGTTGGCGAGCATGGCTTCCAACTCGGCCTTGGTCGGTGGCTGCTCTCGGATCGGGATCAGTTCGTATTCGATCCCCTTCCCGTCCAGATGTTTTCTGGCTTTGCGACAGGTGTCGCAGTTTTTGTAGGCGTAAAACCTGAGCTTCACTTGGAGTTGATTGCAAAGAAAAAGGCGGCCTCATGGGCCGCCTTTCAAAATTGCTGCGTTGTTTATTGGCCCAGTTTTGCGTGGACGGAGCAAGTTGCGTCTGTCCCGACCGGGGAGATGGAATATGACCCGCCGCCTGGGCAGGTCGGCATGCCGTCCTTGAAGTAATCCCCCAACTGACTATCGCTCGGCGTGTCACCGTCAGCTCGTTTTTCCTGCGTGGCCCACATTTCCTTGCTGCCATCGATTTGCTTCAACTGGGCGTGGCAGGCTGTCTTCTGGGCGTCTTTACGCATCTTGCTGAAGTTGGGCACAGCCACGGCGATCAGCAGGCCGATGATGGCCACCACGATCATGATTTCCACCAGCGTGAATCCGCCGGCCCGCATTTGTTTGATCTTCATTTTATTCAAGGTTCTCATCCTATCTCGTCAAGGCGGTTGGTATCAAAACCACGCCGGTTGTCAACCAATGAGTAAACTCCGTCCTGCTGAAATAGTTGCAATGCACGGGGTGTGCTTCGCCCGCTTGGCCAAACGAGAAGGCGGCACCGCAACTCAGTTGCCCCGAAACAGGTGCTTATCGAACCAGTTGCCAACCTTTTTGATCTCTACCGGCTTAGCTTTCCAACCGTGATCCTTTCCGGGCATGACGAGCAGTTCCGCCTCGACGCCTACTGCCTTGAACTTGGGCATGATCCAACGCGCCTGCTGGATCGGCACCAAGTTTGTCGGCATCGCCGTGAATGATCAACGTGGGCGCATCCCCCTTGGAGACATGGGTCGCGGGAGCAGCCTCACGGAATCGATCCCGCACTTCGGCATTGCCCGTGACTCGCTCGTACCAATTTTGCCCGCTGTCGTAGGTGTGGAAATCCAGCGCGGCCAAGAACGGATTATTGCCGTTGGACAAGTCGCGGATGTAATTGTCGGCTCCCCCTCCCCTCCATAGTTCAAAAAGTCAGTGGGCGGGAAATAGGCGACAACGGCCTGCACCCGGCTCGATTGCCTCTCCACCGGATCGCTGACATCGGGATCGCCATCAAGCCCACTGGTTCCCTGCATCAATGACAAATGCCCACCCGCCGATCCGCCGAGAATCCCAATTTGCTCCGAGTCAATGCCGTAGGTCTTGGCGTTGTGCCGGATGAAACGTACTGCCCGGTGCATGTCTTGCCGGATTTCCGGAACAGTGAATTTGGGTTGGCTCCCGTGAACAACAGCGAAGAGCGTGTATCCCAGATTGATAAGTTCCGTGCAATTCAACACTTTGAATGCCTCGTCAATTTTGTGATTCGTACTGAACCACCCGCCGCTGATGACAAACACGATCCCGCGATTATTGCGCTTGCCCAAGGGTTGAAAAACGTCGAGCGTCATAGCCAAGCCGTGCTTCCGCCCATAAATGATTTCCTTCTCCCGTTTAAAAAGTTTTCCGTCCGCAACCCCAACAGACGGACTGATTAAAACGAGGGCGACAAACAGTAACGGAAACGTGAATTTCATAGGCAGACACAACTGATAAAGCATGGCAGTAAACAATTGCAAGTTTACGTAAAAAGGCCCAGCGACGAATCGGCGGAGTCGTCACTGGGTCGGGAGGAACTGAGGATATACTTCGCTCAGAATCTTGATGATATTGCCGGAGGCTGCTTGCGTGTCAACAAAAAAACGGTATAAAAGTGAGTTTACACTCAATTAACATAAGGAGATGGCGTTTGTTAACGTTAAAGCCGCAAAGAAATAGAAATCAACTATTTTTGAACATCACGACCCTTCTTCAGGCAGCTCAGTTTGAGCGGTCGCTTGCTCTTCCAGCTTTTCTGGTTCTTCAGGTTTAAAGTCGGGGTGCAAATCCATTTTCCGGCGTAACTCTGGTATGTCCTTTTCGATGGCGCTCTCAAGTTTCCGAAGCAACTTTTTTGAGGAAATCGAAGCGGAAAGGCTGCTTAATCCATGAACACGCATGATGTCGAGCACTCCGGGTTTTGTTGTTTCCCAAAGGGCATACAAATCCGCCCTTTTTTGCAGGGAAAGCTCGTCCCTGTAAGCCCGCTTAAAAAAGACATCAACTCCCTCTTCCGTTCCGATGGAGCGGCGCAGTTTTCTGAGGCCAAGCGAGAGGAACCACCAAAACAACGAGGC
>Ga0302118_10001702_pt1 | contig 10959 bp, 12 predicted proteins | sample AG5_331_MG_FD_203126 | JGI IMG/M metagenome (GOLD analysis project Ga0302118, IMG submission 203126) | Marine microbial communities from Western Arctic Ocean, Canada - AG5_33.1 | ecosystem: Environmental > Aquatic > Marine > Oceanic | place: Canada: Western Arctic Ocean | collected 2017-10-01 | reverse complement strand
ATTTTGGGCAAACCACCTATGTAGGTTGTCCGGCATGTCGCATGGAGATATCGGCATATCGCTGTTATGCGTTATCAGCGTGAACAGCCTGTCGGGATTCTCCTCAATGGTCGCATGAGCAGCACAAACGTGCTCGGTTTTTGCATACATGCTAATATGTTCTTTGTCGGGAACCTGAAGTTGTTGCTCGTATGAAAGATTGGACTCTGTTCCAACACGCATGTCACATATGTGGGGTAGATATTCACCCCTGATAAAGTCTTTTGGATCTATCATTCTAGTCCCTCAAGTATATCTATTTCCTGATGCGGGCAAACAATATCGCTGAAGTCAATCTTGTCAACATTTAATCTCTTGCCGGACATATAGAGATGATTTAGCTCGGAGGGTGTATAGCTAAATTGGTCACCAGACCTATTTTCCGCATGTGACTGAACTCTGTTGTTGGGGCTATTTACAACACAGCTTTGTTCCAAGGCGCACATCATTGCCGGGAGATCAAAATAGAATCTTTGTAGCTTAGACTCAAACTCATTAGGTGTTTGGCTCCAGCACCAGTTTTCTCTTGGGACACCTCTGTGCTGATAATGTTTATTTAGAACTTCAAGCTCTGTGCAGAATTCTAACATTGTCTCTCTTTTAAATATGTGGCCGTCTACCGAGAGCGGATATGCCCAGTAGCCACCTGTGGGTATACTTGTTCTGTTCCACACTATGAATGGCGGATCGCTAAAAACCTCTCCGGGAATGTTGTCATTCCTAAGTGTTCCGTCACCGTAGTCTCTTTGTGTTGTATTGACGCCGATCCTAAGACTAAGGCACGAGGCTCCGGAATTAAAAACATGATTTAGCTGGAGATTGTTTATGGGCACTTTGCGGTAAACAATATTGTCATCAGTAAAGAAACATACATAGTCAGACGTGGCTCCGCTAATGGTGGCCAGTATGTCTACGAATAAGGAGTATGACTGCTCATAAAACGAAACACTGGAGTGTTCCTCCTTGAGATTTTCATAGGATTCTTTATACTGCCGTTCTGACGTTTTGTATATAACTATCACATCGTCACAGAGATCAAAGTTTTTCCTAATCGTTTTCAGCGTTAAGTCAAGCTGTAACGCCCTATCCTTACTGAATATTATTGAAGTAATCAACAAATTTTTCCTTGTTTTTATAGAACCAGCTCACCGTTTCTTTTAGCCCTTTGTAGAGTTCTGTCTTGGCCCGGAAACCAAGCACCTTGTAGGCCCTACTTGTGTCGAGACATCTTCTTGGCTGTCCGTCTGGATAATCAGAATTAAATTTTATTTTGCCTTCATATCCCATAATTTCTGATAGGGTTTCTGCTAATTTTCTGATTGTTATTTCGCTACACGTTCCAATATTTATGGGGTGAGGGGTTGTGTCTCTTTCTAAACATTGAGAAATAGCATAAGCACAATCGTCCACATATAGAAATTCACGACTAGCCGAGCCCGTTCCCCACAACTCCACACTTGAATCATTGTCTTCGATAGCTTTTGCAAACTTTAAGATAAGAGCTGGTATAACATGACTCTTTACTGGATCAAAATTATCATTCGGCCCGTACATATTAACTGGTATTAGATTGGTGCAGTTGAAGTCATACTGTTTGTTATAGGCTATTAAAAGCTCCATCAGTGTTTTTTTTGCAATTCCGTATGGAGCGTTGGTTTCTTCAGGATATCCATTCCAAATGTCCTCCTCTTTAAAGGGTACAGGAGTGAACTTGGGATATGCGCAAACAGTTCCCACCATTACAAACTTTTTAAGCTTGCCATATTTTCTACATGACTCGATTAGGTTCATGCCCATTGATAGATTGTCGTACATATAGAGTCCCGGATTTTCTCTGTTCGCACCTATACCTCCGCACGTTGCCGCCAAGTGCACCACGACGTCCGGACTGAATTCGTTTAGAGCATAATCAACATATTTTTGCTTAGTTAAGTCCCATTGAGCCTTTCCGGATAATGGAATAACTTCATACGCTTTATTTTTTTTAATTTGGCGACACACAGACTTTCCTAAAAACCCGTTCGCCCCTGTTACCAATACTTTTTCTTTTTTCATTTAAGACTCCTTGCTACTTCAATCATTTGTTTAGATAGATCGTCAAATCCACACTCTTCTAATATCGTAGCACACCTGTGAAAACCCGTATGGTTCTCTTTGACGTACTTATGTCCCCTTTTAGCTATAGCTTCACGCTCTTCCGGAGCGTCTAGGTAATGGTTTATTTTTTCCTCAAAGTCTTCTGGAGAGTTGACAATAACGATTCCATCACCAAACATTTTATAAGAACTAACCTTGTCGGAAATACAGAACCCTCCTGAATATAAGATCTTAAAGATTCTTTCGTTGACATCTATACCAAATTCGTGAGCATGGGGTTCGCTTAGATTTGGGCATATTTTTGCAGACACAAATAAATTCTTAACGTCGGAGTCGCTTATAGCTCCACAATACTGGTTAACCTTCCAAGGCTGATTCCCGAAAATCTTGACTCTGTATTTACCCACGGGATCTAGTAGCGGGAACAGGTATCTGTCTATAATTAGACCTTTGTGTGGCCAGTAGCCGCCCACGAAGCCAATGTCACATTTTAATTTTTCGTCTACCACTGCCCCCGAATACATAATGGTATCGGCGCACATCATCAGGGAAACCGGCTTGATACCTATTGTTTCATAGTGATTGTGCGTTACCTTCATGGCCTGCCCACTGTAGTGTATATGAACAAAGTCGGGCTTCCCGGTTTCTTCTTTAAGTTTTTCCAAGACCCGTTTCTCTTGCTCAGAGCAAAACAGTATATTGTATTTCTGCTTATCTACTATTAGTTCGTGATCGCCCCAATCGCCAGCCCTTAAGCCAACCTTGAGGTGCGGCCTTTCCTTGATACACTTTATCGTGGCGTCATCTAGATTGTACGACTGTCCCATAAAAATGTCCGGCTCGAACATATCAAACGCGTCAAAGGCTGATACGGATTTATAGTCCCAAAGCTCGGCCTCAATTCCGCAGGCGTTAAAGGCGTGCTTCCAAGCCACTCTCTGAAAAAAGTGTGCGTGGGTTCCGTCACTAGATATCATTACCTTCATTACTTTAAGTCCTTTATTCGATCTATTTCAAGTATGGACATATCTGCTGGCTCATAGCATTTAAATTTTGCCCCCATAGATATCATCTTGTTTAGGATTTCAAATGACAACATTTTCTTGTGCGTGTGATCAAACTTGTTAAATATATTCTTTAGTATCTTCATTTCTTTTCCGGTAACGTATGCTATCTGACACCACTTTGTTGAAAGTCCATAAGAGAAGATTGTCGCGGTATCGTCGAAAACGGTGAGGCCAACCTCCTTATTTAAGATCATGTCCTTATTATCAATTATAACAAAAGATTTGGAATAGTCAACATTTTTCAGCGTAGATGTATTAAAATATAAATCACCATGCATAAATAGAAAGTTTTTCTTTAGGCCGTTGTTGAATGCGAGACGTATGCTTTCTGAGGTGTTTGTTGTGTCGTGAATTTGGTTTTCAACTATTCTAACGTCTCCTCTCATCTTCTTTATAATCTTTTCAGCCTTGCATCCGACTACGGCGATTATATCCGGAGACTCAAAACAATCTCTTATTGTCGACAGTTGATGCTCTATTAGAGTTTTGTTTCCTATCTTTATTAGACTTCTTGGTTCGTGAGACTTAATCCTAGAACCTGATCCAGCACTAAGTATGGCAATTGTCGTATCCGACATATTGTTATAAGATTTGTGCTTGCTGTTTGTTATTTTTGTGGTAAATCTACCGCTCATTACCTACTGCCTAAAATCTGAGCATGTTTTTGAAAGATCTCGCCTGTCATTTTTAGTGACTGGTTGTTCCCGTGTTCGTTTGCTCTAGCCAAACACTCTGGAACATGTGTAATCATACATATTTTTGACAACCTTATCCACAGGTCATAGTCCTCGGTACATCCTATAAATCCTTGGCTTGCCGGACCATGCAGTCTGCTGTCAAAGAATTCTCCGTTGGGAAGCCTAACGGCCTCTAGGTGCTCTTTTTTGATGAGTGAATTGCTATGGACTATACACCTCTGTAATAATACTTGTCTATCGTATGGTGGCTTTAGCTCTTGCTTTGAGTATACTGGAGTCTCTATGTCGTAGTCAGCGTAAGCAACTCCGACCTCTGGGTACTCAACCAACTTGGCAACAAGCTTCTCAACTTTTTCAGGATAGTACTCATCATCAGAGTCTAGTATGCCGAAGATGTCAGCCCAATCTAAAGCCGCCTCAATAGCTACGTTTCTAGCAACGCTGGCTCCCGAGTTTTCTATCCTTATGAAGTTATATTTGTCCTGATCCTTCTTAGACTCTTTGTATTTAGACAGCTTGTCCCAAGAATCGTCTGAGGAACCATCGTCCACCAAGAAAATTTTAATTGGACCGTCGTAGGTTTGCTTTTCTATGCTTTTTATTGCATTAATCACATAGTCGCCATAGTTATAGTTGGCTATAATAATTGCCACTTTAGGATTCATTAAATTCATTCCAATCAATAAGTGTTTGGTCATCACTATCTGCCGCGGCCTCTTCAACCTTCTCTAAAAACGGCCTGTTGTCCACAATCTCGTCCTGAAAGAGTTTTGGCTTGTTTCCGTTTACAAACTTAAATAGCGCAGTTTGAAACAGCAGTCCATTGATTCCCGAATGTGGCTTAACCACCATGAGTTTTTTCATATCTAAATTCACACGCTTGTGGATTCTGTATATCAGATCCCTCGGAATACTTTCTCCGGCAGAGGTCACATAAACATATCCATTTTTCGCGTGTTTAAACGCTTCATCTATAGTCCTAATTGGATCTTCTATTTTAACTTCTAGCTGCAATATGTGATATTCTGTTTCATCGAAGTCAAACATGGGCTGGAGAATCTCAAAGATTCCTTCGTTATATTGCACCTTGTCATTGATTACCACAACATATCTTGGGGCAATTGATTCCTGCCCTTTAATATCTTCCAGCGTTTTTGCAAGATCATCTATGGCGTCTTCCTTGCTAGTATCTAACAATACAAAAAATCCAACACGAGGACTAATCTCCTTTAGTGCGGTCTCTTTAATGTCCTTTGATTCAGCTAGAGAAAGGTCGTTTAGCCATTCTTTTGGTCTGTAGGTGGTGCAAAATCTAGACAAAACAAAGAAGTTTTCATCATCTTTTTCTTGGATTCCCAACTTAGACGCTCTGTCTAGCTTACAAGACAACTGTTCTGTTTCGTTTGCGTCTGCAAAAACACAACCTCTGCAACTGCTCTGTATACTCATTGAGTCCTCCTTGCTTTGATCACTATGTTCGATGTGGCTATATCAAAATGTTTCTGTGTAATTTGAAGGCTATCGGGAATTAGTGATTGTATTGTCTCGGTGGAGCATAGGCTCTTAACGCCTTCACCCCTGAATAAAATACCGTTTAGCGACTTCTCATCTATTTCCTCCCTAGAAAGCTTTTGGGACAGAATGATGATGTCTGGCTGCACTATTGTAAGTTCTGACTTCAGCCTCATTTTGGATGCGATAATTTTCATAACTTCTGGAATTTCGTCATAGGAAAAAGAAGAAAAGAAATGATCACAAACTATTGATGTGGCTTCTCTGTCCTGAACCATATCATTAAACGATACAATATTGGAAGCCCATTTATATGACTTATCTACTGGCCCCGATGAAGAAAGGTGGATTCTCATTTTTATTCCTTATATTTTTCTATGGTTGAATAAAACAAATTATTCCAGTTTTCCGTAAACTGTGTTATATTATATTTTTCACGTATGGTCTTTTGGGCGTTTTGTCCCAAGCTGTGCGCCATGTCGGGATCTTCCAGTAGCGTTTTCAGCATTGATCTCAGGGTGTCGGGGTCGTTGGACATTAGTCCGTTTTCACCATGTTGAATTATGTCTGGAATCATGCACGTCTCTGTTGAAACTATAGCACAGCCGCACGCCATTGCTTCCATCAGCACTGTGGGAACTGGTGAGTGTAGGGACGTATTGTAGAATATTCTGGAAGAGTGGTATATCTCTCTCAGGTGCTCGATAGACGACGCTGGTTCTGACAATCCGGGACTTTTTCCAAACACGCGAACGGGCAGTTCTTGGGTGGTTCCCTTCCACAGCTCCCATCCACAACACCAGTCTCTGTTGGGCCAGTCATTCACCACAGATAAACAGACGTTATCTCTCTCCACTTCTTCAGGTTCCATCCAAAAATCGCAGTCCATTCCGTGCTCGATGTATTCGGCGTTTGACTCATTACATCCCCATGCGTCCCTGTTAAATTCGGATATAAATGATCTCTGGTCTACCCAAGACGACACCTCCTGAAGCTGCTGTATCTGCAAGGATGTGTCTGTTCGTATATCTGGCAATACGTGATTATGTAGTATAACGGGCACATTCAGGTCTTGCTTTATTCTCTGAGAAATTGCAAGTCTTTCACAGGGAGTGTGACACAAAACCAAGTCTATGTCAACATGGGAAGGCGGAACACTATCTATCTCAGAATAGTTTTCTGGGATTTCCCCATAGTCCTTGTCCCATTTTTTACCATGACCTATTGCATAAAAATTATGTCCAGTTTTACATAGTTGCTGTTCATATCTTTCATGAGTGCAAAAGGTTAGTATGTTTAGCTTTTCACGAGAGTTCAAAACGTGCTGTCTTCTCATGATGGCCCTTACGGCTTCAGGTGTTGCTCTACTAGTCATTCAACAGCTCCTTTAGTTGTTTGCCAACGTTGGCATGGTCGTACCCAGAGGCGTGAACTTTAACCTTCTCACTATCTTCCTGCGACTCTTGTGAATTCCACTTTTGATAAGCTTCCCGCATAGCCGAGCATAGTTTTTTGATGTTGATTTCTTGCCATTCACTTCTGGCCGTATCGAGATTCGATATTGTTGAAACAGCTCCCAAGCATGGAACGGAGGAGGATTCGACCGAGGCCCCAATGCAGAAGTCGTCCATTCCCGTATTGGCGGTATGGATAACAGGAACTCCTAGAGACATTGCCTCTAAGGCCGGAATACAGAAGGCTTCTCCCCTGCTAGGCATCACAAAAGAGTGGCACTGACCCAGAACCGATACATAATCTTTCTCTTCCAGTCTTCCAGCTATTATGATCTCTTCTCTATATCTACTACGTATCTTTAGGCCAGACTTAACATGTTTTATATAGTCTTGAATTTGCGGCAGCTCTACCTTTGAGGTTTTTATGAGTAGGTTTACAGGTTCCTGAAAATCAAACTCTAGATGAAAAGCTCGTATGAGAGCCTGTAGATTCTTCCTCTCTATAAACTCTCCAATAAATGCAAAATTAAAAGTTGGTAGCATTTCCTCTATTTTGTTTCCACCATTTTCTTTTTGATACTTTGAAATATCTAGTGAGTGTGGTGCCACCTTAATTGGTATCTTCACGTCGCTATTCTCACAAGAGACTTTAGCGGAGTTACTGGGAACCCACAGCTCGTCCATTAGGTTTATATTGTGCTGCCATCCGGTATCCTTAAAGTGGCTACTCTCAACAGCCAAAAACCCTATATTCTTATATCTTGAGTCATAGGAATACAGGTGTGGAAGGGTGTGTTGTATACATACGTCGCATCCCTTAGTAGAGGCCGATTCCAATATCTTTATTTTGCCGGGATAGTTTTGTTGCTGCGATTCAAACGTTATTGCTCGTGGAACAACATCAACTCCGGCACTGTCTAAGGCCAAGATATTATTAATACAGGCATTAGCCCATCCCGTACCATCTCTATAATTTCCTATATAGAGTACTTTCATTATATGTGCCTCATGTCAATAGTTATCATTCCGTCATTACCAAATCCATGATGTGTCTCGAATTTAATTTTCTTAGACTTTAAGTATTTTACAAGACTGACGGCTTTGCTTTTTATATCGTCGATTAAGACAACAGATTTTGTGTTTTCTATTTTCTTGAATTGATCCAGCGTTTGCTTGTCTCCTATGTCTCCGTCTGCGCCGTCCAGATAATATATATCGTAATCCTCTGAGATGCTCTCTATAGCGTCTCCCAATTCAAGGCTGGTATTATATCCTAGTCTCTCAGCCATAAACGAAGAATTTGCTAAGTGGTCTAGGTCTACATCGGCAATAGTTAACGATCCCCCAAGCTCTTTTATGTAGGCTCCAAATATTGTGTCGCTCCATCCAGAGCCCCAGCGAAACTGAGTCTGTAGCGATTCTATTCCCCCTACCTGAAATATTTTTACAGGAGAGCCGTCAAACAGTTCCAAAACATATCGTATAACTGGATCTCTCAGTTTTACATCAGTATTCAGTGTTATGTCTGTCTGTCCGGCCAATAAGGCTAAGGCAAAGCTAAAGTCCATATCAATCAACCCCTTGGCTTAATGTTGCGTCTTACGTTTTCCCAGCTGTTTATTTGATTTCTAAAGTTAACCATCTCATTGCAGGCCTCGTCAAAAGAAAACTGCTTGTTTCCTTGCATTGACTGCTTGTGAGATTCATTAAAATAAAAATCCTTATCTACGTTTTCACACCTGTATCCAAAAGTGCAGTCCTTTAAAACCTTTTTCCACAAATAGCTTCCAACCCACTCCGGCTTGTGTAGTATGTTGGTAAATATAAAGTTTACCTTTTCGATACTCGACTGTAGGTGGGGAGGTATGCTTTTGGCTGGCTCAAATATTCTCGGTGGAGATAGCCATGTTTCACGAGGGTCTTTAGGCTGCACAGCACTTAGGTGTCGAGCCCAAACATCTGCGGTCTTATCCCAGCTATAATGATCTACAGCCCTCTTGCGAACCTCTGCACCAATTTGTGGTATTTTGTCTTTTTTTGAATGAAAGTCTATCAACTTAGAAACAAAGTTGTCGTTGTCTGGAATAGCTCTGTTGCATCCGGTTTCACATTCCAAGTAATAGGACAGAGGTTCTAGTGGCACGCCACCAATGTTGTCGATAACAGATTCCATAGCGGAGTAGTAAGTAGACATGACCGGAACTCCGCAGTGAGCCGCTTCTAGCTGAGGCATTCCAAAACCTTCACTATTGGAATATTGTACATATATGTCAAACATGTTGTATATTTTAGATAGGTCTTGCTCGCTAATGCTATTGCTAATGCCAACCAAGATGCTTGAGAAATTTCCACAATGAGAACATGACTGCATCGTGTCTTGAAAGAAGTTTACAGATATATCTTGACAACTTTTACACTTATATGTGAATAGCGCCCTGCTTGATAAGCCATAACGATCTAGAAGTCTAGGTATGTCCCAGCCAACGTCTGGGTAGTATGTGTGGCAATAAAGAAAGCTATTACTGTCTTCGGTGGAGTCTAGGAACTTTCTGAAAGACTTAAACAGGTCTGGGTATAGTTTTCTTTTCTGGTTACGCATAACGGTGCCAACAATAAAGGCGTCTGGAGAGACGCCCATGTCCATTTTATGTTTACGTTTGTCATCCACCGGGGAAAACGATTGGCTTGCAGCCGGTGAGGCTATGCCAACAAAGTTGATGTCGTCGCATTGTTCTAGTAGGGTTTTTTTACCAAACTCAGAATATGCCAACACCGCATCTGCTGAGGCGTAAGTGTTTATCCACTGAACGTCTTGTGGTTTTGCATCTACCGTTGGCATTATTGCCCAGTGAAAGAAATCACGAAACGGCGATCTTTGCTCAAACTCAATCATCCACCAGTCACGTATATCCATTACAACGTCCGGCTGAAAATCCAGTAGAACATTGTTAAATGAGTGGTCTCCAAACTGAGCGCTCGCGTTGCCGCTGTAAGCCCCAAATAGACTATCTTCTGGGAGCGGCTTGTTTGGGTAAACCTTCCACGGAACAGACTTTATCATTGGATTATTAGAGTCGGCGTAACAGGCTAGCTCCGCCACCTCTAGGTCATCTATTTGATTTAGTCTCGTGAGAACCTCTTTGGTGTATACCGAATATCCAGTAGGCAACCAAGAAGCTTCTGAGCAAAAAAGAACTCTCTTCTTTCTGTTCATGTTTTACTTAGGGCCTTTGTTGGGGAGGATTTTAAAATTGGTAACCCTAAATATCACGGCTTCTGGATCTTTGGATGGTTGGTTTCTAGCTATAGCCTCAACCGCCATGATGTCGTCCTTGTAAGCATACTTTTCAATTGTTTTTGCTGCGCTATCCCAAGCCTCAAATTTCAAAAGATCGGTTCTTCGTTTTTTAACGCCTCCCTTATCCCTTCTGTATTCCTCTACCTCTAGTGTAAAACCTACGGAAACACTGCTGTGAGATTCCCACAGGGTGGGGTCGTCCGTTAACTTTCCCAAAAAATGAGATCTGTTCATACATCACCTTTCAAAGCTGAGAAACCTTGTCCACAATAAGGGAAGTGTTTTCTCTTTTAGATATTTCACCGGTCATCAACACGGTGTTTCCTTCAACAAGCACATCCTTATGCTTGCTATAACATTCTGGAAAAACGGTTATAGAATCCAGTTCGCCACTACCGTCCTCCGCAGTAACGAACGCCATTAACTGGCCCGGATTTTTACCCTTTTTGGTTTTATACAGCCTGATTGTACTAATTTGCGCTGCAAGTCTTGTCTTACCTGTTATAGCTCCTTTAGCTATCTCCCTGCACAAAGAACTTGCAAAATTTATGTTAAAAGCATCGGTTTTGCTGCAACTTAGTGAAAAACTTAAATATTCTGTTTCACTTTGCGCTAAAAATGGTATGTTGTCTTTTAGGTCGTGGGGAGGATTGTCTAGTATCTTCTTGATGTCTAGAACTGTTGTTATTCTTCTACTGTTTATTTTTGTGGTATTTATCATTTGAGATATACTCTCAGAAAGAGTCTGACCCTTATCAAAACTGTCTGATAAATCCACTATCCCCTGTTGTTCC
>Ga0302118_10001698_pt1 | contig 10969 bp, 12 predicted proteins | sample AG5_331_MG_FD_203126 | JGI IMG/M metagenome (GOLD analysis project Ga0302118, IMG submission 203126) | Marine microbial communities from Western Arctic Ocean, Canada - AG5_33.1 | ecosystem: Environmental > Aquatic > Marine > Oceanic | place: Canada: Western Arctic Ocean | collected 2017-10-01 | reverse complement strand
GAGAGTTTCCCCACCCTTGAGGCGAGACTTTAGCCAACCCGTGCGCGCACGAAGAGCGTCGTCATCCAGTTGCTCGAGCTTGGGCTCAAGAGCGTTGACGGCATCGACGACTGGCCTCATCTGCTTAATGAAACGGTCGTATGCGGTCCCAAATAGGCGTTTAGAAATTGCGCCGAACATGGGCACCTCAGAGTGGAGTTAAAATAAAGCGCACCGGAAGCAGGTGTGACTGCGAAGACATAGGAACCTGACCGCCGCGTGTCAACGATAGCGAAGCCGAATCTGACGGTTTTCTAGGGTTTTAGGCCTTTCGCGTAAGATGAGAAACTGGACCCGAACGCCCGACTATGCGAAGAATCGGCCAACATTCAGGATTGAGAGCCATGGAACACCCGCCCTCCCCCTTTGCGCCCGCTCGTTTCCCCGCCTTGCCGCCCGTGAGGGGCGTGAGACTATCCTCTTGTGAGGCAGGAGTTCGATACGCTGGGCGGCTAGATCTAATGCTGACCGAATTTACGCCGGGAACCGTTGTCGGCGGAGTGATGACCAAATCTGTCACTGCCGGAGCGCCCGTCGAATGGAATAGGGCTGCCATCTCCAATGGCAAAGCTAGAGCCCTGGTCGTGAACGCTGGAAACGCCAACGTTTTTACTGGTAAACGCGGTCGTGACGCCGTTGAGAAGACGGCACACACAGTTGCGGAAGCCCTCTCTTGTGACAAGAACGATGTATTCGTGTGTTCAACCGGCACCATTGGTGAATACCTCCAGGAAGGCAGGATTACAGATAGAATCGAGGGCTTAACCTCAAAGTTGTCTGGTTCGGCCTGGGAAGAAGCAGCTAAAGCAATCATGACGACAGATACCTATCCCAAAGGTGCGGTCCGAACAGCTGAGATTGATGGTGTAACCGTGACATTGGTGGGTATCGCAAAAGGGTCTGGCATGATCGCGCCAGACATGGCGACGATGCTAGCCTATGTGATGACGGATGCCGTTCTCTCTGCAGAGGTCACACAAAGCCTCATCGCGAGTGGCGCAGATAAGAGCTTCAACGCCATTACGGTCGATGGCGATACGTCGACGTCGGACACGCTACTTATGTTCGCTACTGGGAAAGCCGGCCATTCACGCGCAAACTCCATTGGCGAAGAACGTATTGAAGGCTTTAGGCGCGCCTTAGACGGCCTGCTTATCGACCTAGCCCATCAGGTCGTAAAAGATGGCGAAGGGGCGCAAAAATTTATCGAGATTCAAGTTTTAGGCGCTGAAAGCGACGATGCAGCGCGGTGCATAGGGCTTTCAGTCGGGAACTCACCGCTGGTTAAAACAGCCATCGCCGGTGAAGACGCGAATTGGGGCCGAATTGTCATGGCGGTTGGCAAGGCCGGAGAGAAAGCAGACAGAGATAAGCTTGCGATCGCGATTGGCGGCACCCAAATCACAGAAAATGGAGAGCCAATTCCAGGTTATGACGAAGGCCCAGTCACGGCTCACATGCGTGGTCGAGATATTACGATGACTGTGGATGTTGGAATAGGAACTGGCCAGGCGACCATTTGGACCTGCGACTTAACCCACGGCTATATCGACATAAATGCAGATTACCGCACCTAATGTCAGCAATCAAAGTCGTCACAGTCGTTGCCGTTGGATTGATCAGAGACGATGGCGCAATTTTGCTAACAAAGCGGCCTGAAGGCAAAGCCATGGCTGGCCTTTGGGAGTTTCCAGGCGGAAAACTGGAAGAGGGGGAGACACCCGAGCACGCATTGGTCAGAGAGTTGCGTGAGGAGTTGGGCATTTCGGTCAACCCACCCGCTCTACAACCCCTCACGTTCGCGTCTCATACCTACGATTCATTTCACCTGCTAATGCCAATATACACTTGCAAATAATGGTCCGGAAAAATATCACCGCAAGAAAATCAAGCAATGGCGTGGGTAATGCCAGATCAACTCTCTGACTACCCAATGCCAGAAGCTGACTTGCCACTAGTTCCATTTTTCAACGAACACCCCAACGGCGTTGCCTCCGGACACGAGCGACCGTAGAGTAGGGTCATGCTTACCGAGCCAACAGCTGCCCTGATTATTATCGGCAATGAAATTCTTTCGGGTCGAACGCGCGATTCCAATATTCAATTTTTGGCATCGGGACTAGGGTTGCTTGGCATTCCGTTGCGCGAAGTTCGCGTCGTGCCAGACATCGAAGAAGAGATCATCTCGGCCCTCAATATTCTACGTAACAAATTCACCTACGTATTTACCACTGGCGGTATTGGGCCCACCCACGACGACATCACGGCTGACTCTGTAGCGAAAGCATTCGGAGTGACACTAAAAAGACATCAACCATCTGTGGATAAAATGGAGCGCTACTATGGCGACAGCCTCAATGCGGCGCGCCTTAAAATGGCACACCTTCCTGACGGTGCAGAACCGATCGAAACGCGAGCAACATCAGCACCCGGATTTAAAATTGAAAACGTATACGTCATGGCGGGCGTTCCCAGCATCGCGCAAGCGATGTTCGATGAAGTAGCGCCATCACTGACGCATGGGGCACCCGTTCTCTCCCGATTTGTAGAAGCCCATTTAGGTGAGGGAGATATCGCCGATGACCTCACGGCTATCCAAAACGAATACCCCTACGTCGATGTCGGGAGCTACCCTTTCTTTCGCAGCAAACGGGTTGGTTTGAGCGTTGTTGCCAAAGGTACAAACCAAAACGACATAGACGCTGTCATTCAAAAAACCGTCGCAGCGATTCAGCGACTTGGTCAAACAGCATGTGTTGATCAACAAGTAGACGACTGATCTCCGTCAACAGGCCCCCTCACTGCGATGGCCCGCCTCACAACTTTGTGCCTTTGGGTTTGCGACGTTATCCTGGCCACGCCCCTTCAGCACTATGAGCCTAATTAAAAAATTAGCTCCAGGGTCGCCTATGACCGAAGCCTTTCGGTTTTCATCCCGCTGGTACTATTACCAGTGACAGGAACAGGCTTTATCACTGAGAAAAACCAGGCTAGAAAAGGCCGGAACTAGAAAGGGTTGCAGGCTTTTTGTATGTTGGCAGTCTAATAGTTAGTAAGTATAAGCAGTGGGTTTCTACCTAACCCATTGTAAATAAACGATTTGCCCGCCTGGCGGAATTGGTAGACGCAACGGACTTAAAATCCGTTGTCCGAAAGGGCGTGCCGGTTCGAGTCCGGCGGCGGGCACCAACACCTAAGCTTCTCCGGTGGTAAGCTCCCGGTATGTATTGTTTAAATAGATCAACCTCCTGAGCTAACACGAGCACAGGGGAGGTCATTTTGATGCGCTTCGTCATTAGCGGAATGCTCGCGGAGATTAGACCCGTTCAGCGTTAAGTATCGATCTAAAAACCGTTACCGGATTTTAATGTTATCCATCTTTGCGAGTTTCTCTTCCGCACCCGAGCGTTTGTAATAGGGTGCATCAACCGGGTCACGAGGCGGGATTTTTCCGTCTCGAGGCCGTGTGGCACCTTCACGCTCATTCCCTCGCCCCTCAACCAAAGAGATTATATCTTCGATATGATCCCGTGGGACCACGACGACACCGTCCTCATCGCCAAGAATAAGGTCCCCTGGGTTAACGATGACACCGCCACAGATAACAGGCGAGTTGATCCAACCAGGGTGATCCATCCCTCGGGAAACGGATAACGTTCCACGGCAAAAAACAGGGACCCCCTCTCGCTTGCGAATCACCTCAGCCGTTAAGACGTAGCCATCCGCGACAACGCCAGCCGCTCCCATTTCTCTATATCCATTGGTCATGCTTGCCCCGAGACACGCTGCGTTATCTTGCGCACCGGCATCAATAACAACAACGTCCCCAGGTTTAATGTACTTGCCGGCAATTTGGGCCATGAAAACATCATCCGTTTGCTCTGGCCTAACGGTGACCGCTGGCCCGCAAATACGCCATTCACGCTCAAGCGGGTTAATACCAGCGTCCATCACATACCGCGGACCAACCCGACCTCCGATGATGCAGAAATAGAGACACAAGGCACGCTCTATCAGGTCTGGGTCTGGGCGTTGAAAATCTGAAACGATTTCATATAATGACATTTCCTCAATCCCCTTAGTCGAGCACGGCAGTGTCGTGAGTTTCTAACATTACGCCTTGCAGGTATAGGCTCGCAACACCAACACCGGTAGCGGCAGGCATCGCAGCTCCTGCGTCTTTATAAATTTTCTCCCGCATCCAGGATGCGTCACTCAATGCCGGTGAATTGGTGGTAAAATTAATCTCACAGACGACATGTTGTAGGTCTACATCGCACTTCGCCAAAATAAATTATAGGCGTTCATAAATATGGCGTATTTAGGCCTCCATGTCATTCTCGCCAACCAACTCAAAATTATCGTCTGCAGAGAGTAGTCCCGAAAGATAAATTGTCTTGCCTGCTTTTACCGCACAACTAAGTCCAAAGCGGACTTCCAAATTTGGAAAGACAGGGCTTGCGCTTTCTAGGCGCGCCATATCACTGCTCCGCACAAATACTGAATAAATAAAAACCACCTTAGCGGCTATGAAGGCTTTTGTTCAGGTCGACAGTTCAGCCGTAGCCTGAATTTCGAGCATAGCACCAGGCAGGTACAGCGCTGATACCTGAACCGCCGTAGCTACAGGCGGCGCGGCCCCTGCTGCGCGATAAATCTCATCACGCACATGCGATGCTCCGGCTAAGGCCTGAATATCCGTCGTAAAACTAATTTCACTGACAACGTTGATTAATGTGCACCCAGCATTGGCAAGCACGCCATTCATGCGCTCATAGATACGTTGGATCTGTGCAGCCATGTCCCCTACTCCATAGGCTTCGAAGTTTTCATCGGCGGACAAGATCCCGGCCATATGCAGGGTCGGCCCAGATGATCGGATTAGGTAACTCATGCCAAACCTCTTCTCGAGTTCAGCGTTAACTGAAATGACGTTATCGCAATGAGCCATGGAGATTCCTCGTAACAAGAATTCTAGTTTTACTACCGTCGCAATTCTGCAGCAAAAAGAATAGCCCCCGCAACGACTGCGGGGGCTGTCTGGATTTTCGCGAGGGGAGGCGCTAGATCCAGTTAGGCAGCCTGTTTATCAGCGGCTTCTTCCATTCGCTTCGTCAAGGAGGCTGTTGTGACAGAAACGACACGCGGTTTTAGTGCTTCCGGTACCTCACGCTTAAGGCCGACCTGAAGAAGTCCGTTTTTCATAACGGCATCGGTCACTTGAATATGGTCGGAGAGTTGGAATCGCCTCTCAAACGAACGACCAGTGATGCCACGATGGATATAGGTCGCGCCTTCACTGTCCTGAGACACCCTTCCCTTCACACTCAGTGTGTTGTTTTCAATTACGACATCGATGTCGTCCTGACTAAAGCCAGCGACTGCAAAGGTGATGCGATAGTCGTCGTTTGACGCTTTCGCTATATTATATGGTGGGTATGCCTGCAGGCCGCCTTGGCTGCTCGCAGCATCAAGAACGCGCGTCAGGTTATCAAATCCAACTGACGCACGGAACAACGGGGCAAGATCTAAACTACGCATAAGATATCCTCCTAAAGCGATATCAATCGGCGCGCTACTGTGGCCCCAAAACGCACCACAGTGGTCACGCCTGGTTAAGGTATTTATCGGACCCAAAAGCGGCATCCGACATCCACCACATAGTGTGGGTTCTATTTAGGTCAAGGGGGGAGTCTGCGTTTTTACTTGAAAGTAGCCCCTACAATTCAACCTCTTGCCGAGAAGCATTGAAGGCTGATGTTGGCTAAGAATATAAATATTCATTGAGCGTAAAGGGGGCGACCCGGTTCTTCCGGTAGCCCCCACCTAAACGTCAATCGGTATAGAAGCTAGACGCCATCTTTAAAGGGCTGCGGATCCATTTCACGCTCATAAACCTCATAGCTAGAAACGTTTGGTTCCTGCCATTCAGTCGGCGCCGTGAAGTATTCTGGAAAATTCGCTTCCGTATAATCACGAATGCGCTGAGGTAGACCCTCCACCCCTTCAGGCATACGCCGCGTCACTGTTTTATAGAAAAGGTGACCTGGCTGCGTTCCCATCAGCATCCACGGGAGCCATGGAGATATACGCTGCCATGAACCCGAGGCCTGAACGCTGGTCTGCTTCGGATCCATTAGATCTGACAAACGAGCATGGACCTGAATAGCCTCTAGAACCTGCGTTGTTTCGCCATGTGACTCACGCGGCCACTCTTCAGGCTGCAGCACGGCCCGGTGAGTTGTATTAACACCAAAATCAACAACCGCGTTGTCACCCATGATTAACCAAGGGAATTTAAACGGGTACGTGACTTTGGTTGGGCCAACACCGAAGGAATACGTTGGTGCCCATGTGGAATTTACCACATCGTTGTGCACTTGAACGACCTTGACGGTTTCATCAAGAAACGGGTTATGCCATTCATCCATGACCTCACCCGTCTTAAGGTCAGTGTAATAAGAAACTTCATTGTGAAGCTTCTTCCAAGAATAGTCGCCGACTTGATACGTTCGGGTCATCCCGAAACCTTCATAGCCGAACAGAGGCTCTAGGCGTTTGTCTCCACCAATATATGCCAGCACATCACCTTTAAAATAACCGCACGATTCCACCCCATCCTCGGTGTCAGACATCAACTTACAGAAGGCCAGCGTATTATGCTCTGCCCTTTCAGGATCAAACGCCCCATCAAAATCCAGCGCCGTATTAAAGTCATTGGACTTAGCCTGGGTAGGTGACGTAGCCAGCCCCGCAGCAGCCGCGGCCAACCCTAAGCCCGCCCCCAAAGCATTACGGCGCCCCATTAAAAAGCGTTCAACGGAAGAAATGATCATGAAGCGTCTCCTTAGAATTGTTCAATTTATTAGGGATTTTTTAGTATCTATTAATTGTACGGCTTCCATGTTGAAATTCTAAATTATTCGGGAGAGAAAGCGGAAGGCTTATATTGCCACGGCTTTTGGTACGCGAGTGGAGATAAATTTTTATTCGTAGCGCAGGTGCATTTCTGGCACGGCCCCATCAGTCCTGCTAGAAACGCTTAAGGGAGGATTTAAGTTGATTAACGGACTCGCGGCCTTTGTCAAAGTTGTGGACACGATTAATGAATGTATTGGTCGCGCCGTTGCTTGGTTAACTCTGGGCTGCGTCGTCACGTGCTTCCTGGTAGTCGTATTGCGATACGGTTTCTCCATCGGCTTCCCGTGGCTACAGGAACTCTACGTCTGGCAACACGCCGTCGTTTTCATGGTTGGAGCCGGGTTTACGATGCTCCACGGCGGACATGTCAGCGTGGACATCGCCTACTCCAGGTTCGGCCCACGGACGAAAGCCTGGGTGGACATTCTTGGAACGCTAATATTTCTTCTACCTTGGATGGCGGTTCTAGCCTGGACGTCCTCTCAGTTCGTACTCTCATCTTGGGAGATTCTAGAAAAATCATCAACAGCAGACGGAATGCCGGGTCTCTACATCCTAAAATCAACAATATGGGTGTTTTGTGCAGTCGTCTCGTTGCAGGGTGTGGCTTTAATTGCACGGCGCACCCTGTTCTTAAACGGGCACGATGAGCACTCTCCAGATAACATTTCTAGCCTCCTTCACCACACTGAAGCGAGCACGTAATGGGCGAAGTCCTCTCCGCATTAATGTTTGTAGCGACCATATTGGTTGTTCTCGCCGGATACCCCGTAGCGTTCACCTTAGCCGGCACAGCCCTCGCCTTTGGAGCATTGGGTATAGGGCTGGGCTTATTTGAACCCAGTTTGCTCACAGCCTTGGCAGCGCGCTACTTCGGCACAATGACTAACGAAATCCTCGTTGCGGTCCCATTGTTCGTATTTATGGGCGTCATGCTTGAGCGATCAAAAATCGCTGAGCAGTTATTGATGACAATGGGTGAACTATTTGGCGCAATACGCGGAGGGCTTGGTCTCTCAGTTATTCTTGTCGGCGCCTTGCTTGCAGCGTCGACCGGCATCGTCGGTGCCACGGTTGTCACGATGGGCCTACTGAGCCTACCGGCCATGACCCGGGCTGGATACGATCCAAAACTCGCTAGCGGTGCAATTTGTGCTTCCGGTACTTTGGGGCAGATCATTCCACCCTCAACAGTTCTAATCTTCATGGGTGATATTCTACAAGGCGCCAATCAGGCCGCACAGCTGGAGATGGGCAACTTCTCGCCAGAGCCGCTTTCTGTGGGGCAACTATTCGCAGGGGCCATGCTCCCCGGGTTAGTTCTCGTAACCCTTTATATGTTGTGGATCATATTTAAGGCGATCACAGACCCTGAGTCTTGCCCCGCCCTTGAATTGGACCCTGCGCAACGCGCGACCCTGCACCGTCGCGTCTTCGGCGCTTTAGTGCCACCCCTCGTTTTGATCTTAGCCGTTCTGGGCTCAATCCTGACGGGCATTGCCACGCCTACAGAATCCGCATCCGTTGGCGCTGTTGGTTCCATGATTCTTGCCGCTTTCAAAGGTCGCTTGAAGGGCCCGGTATTGAAAGAAGTAATGCGCTCCACACTAATGATTAGCTCAATGGTCTTTGTCATACTGCTCGGGGCGTCTGTATTCAGCCTGGTCTTTCGCGGCCTCGGTGGTGACGATTTAGTATTCGATATCCTTACGGCCATGCCGGGTGGCACAGCAGGGGCTGTGTTTGTTGTTATGCTCGTTATTTTCTTTCTCGGGTTTTTCTTGGATACCTTTGAGATCATCTTTATCACCGTGCCAATCGCAGCTCCTGTCCTTATTCGCCTTGGAGTAGATCCGGTTTGGCTGGGCGTTCTCATCGGCATGAACCTACAAACCAGCTTTCTAACGCCACCCTTTGGGTTTGCGTTGTTTTACCTCCGGGGCGTAGCCGATTCAGCAATTAAGACGCTGGATATTTACAAAGGTGCGTTGCCGTTCGTCGGCCTTCAGGTTGCTGGCATTGGCTTGCTCTGGCTGGTTCCAGAACTGGCAACATGGTTACCTGACGTGCTGTTTAATAATGCTGGGTTTGCCTTACCAACCGAGACCATCAACTCGATACCAATACAAGCGACCGGTGTAATTGACCAGTTCGATAATTTGCTGAGCGACCAGCCTAATGGTAAGGTTATGAAGATTGATTCCTTTGAAAACTTACTGCCAGAATAAGGCGTTAATTATGACGGATGCCATTAGGGTTAAGACTAACCCAGACCCACTTGAAGCCTTCCGCATTGCACAAGGCTATCGGGTCGGGGGCCTGATCCTCATGTCGGGCCAAGCATCAATCAACTCAGCAGGCGACTTAGTCGGCGTCGGGGATTTCGACGCTCAAGCGGAACAAACATTCCAAAACATTAAATCTGTTTTAGAAGCGGCCGGGTCGGATATGAGCCGGATTGTGAAGGTCGTAATCTACATGACCGATATCACGCTATTTCCGAAAATCATTGAGCTCCGTGAGAAGTGGTTTACTGCGCCCTACCCTGCTGACACGATCGTCGAGGTGTCATCTTTGGCACTGCCAGAACTGATGGTCGAAATCGATGTAACGGCATTGGCCAACGGGACGATTATTGATCCGTGAGAGCTGAGTACCCAGAGTTTACCGACGCCATAGGCTTCGAGACCGCAAGCCAATCTAGGGTAACGCTAATATTTTGGCTGTTTAAAAATTCAAATTGGATGACGATAGGCCTGCCGTTCCGAGGGACACTAGGCAATGCCTTAGGCTGGCCTTTCTAACTTTTCAGGCCGAATTCAAATGGCAATCGCCGCGCATTAATGAACGCCTGCTCGCTGATTCGGGTCCAGGGCATGATGTCCTTTCTAAACTTTAGAAAGTCTTCGCAAATCTTACGCACTGTAGGCGTGCCGCTTTCATAAACTTCATTCAGCACTTCGTTGGCCGCGCGGCCACTAGCCAAAAGCACTTCTTCAGGGAGAGCCTTTACCTGCACCCCATGCTCTTGAACCAACGTGCGCAAGGCTGGACCTGACCTCGCATTATATTCTGCGAGCATATCTTGATTGGCGACATCAGCGGACGCTTTAACAATAGCCTGAAGCTCGCTATCCAAGGATTGCCAAGCCTCTTCATTGACCATCAGCTGAAGCGCTGCGCCTGGCTCATGGTAGCCATAGGAATAGTAATATTTACAAACCTGATAAAAGCCGAGGGACAAATCGTTATATGGCCCAACCCACTCTGCCCCGTCGATAGCGCCCGACTGTAAAGCCGGAAATATCTCACCGCCGGCAAGGACCACAGGTGTGGCGCCAAGCTTTCGAAGAATTTTACCTTGGTTTCCGGGTGCACGAAATTTAAGACCCTTGAGGTCATCGATAGAATTAATTTCTTTGCTGAACCAACCCAGCATCTGAGTGCCGGTGTTGCCCGCTAAAAACCCACGAATACCAAACGGCTTGTACAACTCATCCCAAAGCACCTGTCCATCCCCATGCCCAACCCAGGCTCCGATTTCGTTGGCCGTGAAGCCCCAGGGGAACGACGTATAAAAAGCGCAGCCTTCCGATTTCCCAAGGTGATAATAAGCAGCATCATGACCAAGCTGGGCGACACCCTCTGCAACAGCATCGAAACAGCCGAGTGGGGGGACAAGCTCTCCAGCAGAGTAAACTTTAACGGTGATACGGCCACCCGACAGGGTCGTAATGCGTTCTGCGAGCCGATCAGCGCCCGTACCAAGCCCAGGCAAGCCCTTCGGCCAACTGGTTACCATCCGCCATTCTCGCAGTCCTTTAGAGATCGCAGGCGCAGCAATAACAGATGACGCAGCGGCAGAACCACCGACAGCGGCCGTCTTCAGGAAAGACCGGCGTTTCATCGGAGGGCTTACGACACAGTCCATGTGCTGCCTTTACGCAGCAGAACATCTAGATCACCAACGCCGTTTGCGGCAACGGAAGCCTCGACTTGTGCCTTGACT
>Ga0302118_10001688_pt1 | contig 10995 bp, 11 predicted proteins | sample AG5_331_MG_FD_203126 | JGI IMG/M metagenome (GOLD analysis project Ga0302118, IMG submission 203126) | Marine microbial communities from Western Arctic Ocean, Canada - AG5_33.1 | ecosystem: Environmental > Aquatic > Marine > Oceanic | place: Canada: Western Arctic Ocean | collected 2017-10-01 | reverse complement strand
CATCGAAGTCGCTCGTGCATCTGCCGAATACGAACTCTAAACACAGCGAATACTCACTAAGACAGCACGTGTCAGTGCTTTCTCAGGCGGTATCGATGCTCAGTCTTTTCGTGTAGCTACTCAAACTTATGTTGAATTTACGCCTTTACTTAAGGTCTTCAAAGACTCTAGGATTTTTCCTCATAACTTTTTTTGTTCAAATTACGTCGTTTCCTAAGTCCAATTGGTTGCATGGTGGATTTCCGGGATTACACTTCCGTTCAACGAAAAATAACTTCTGAATCACACCACGGTGAAGACTCAATGCTGAAAGCCACCACTGAAACTCTCTACTACGAACACTCGGCTAGTAATCCGGTGACACTTACCGTGAAGCCAAACGAGTGGTTTGAAGTCGAAACACAGATGAATCGTGGTCCCGACGCCGATCGGGTTCCCGATGATATCCGTGATCTGTACAACCAGTATCGATCCGACGATCAGCCAAACGATCGAGGCAATGCCTCATCTGGCTGCATCTACGTTGAAGGTGCAAAACCTGGTGATCTGCTTACTGTCGAAGTTGGTAAAATCAATGTTCATCCAGTGGGCTGGACTCGATACCGAGGATCAACAGGTGCAATGCCTGGATACCTCGGATCTTCAAATATTGGAGAGCAGTTCCGTATCTGCCGAATCGAGAACGATGAGATTATCTGGAACGAAAAGGTCCGATTCCCTGTTGAGCCAATGATGGGCGTGATTGGCGTTGCTCCCGCACGAGAAGCACGCAGCAATGCATGGGCTGGCGAATGGGGTGGTAACTTCGACATTCAGGAAGTGACAAACGGGGCAAAGCTCAGCATCCCAATTCACCACGAGGGCGCTCTATTGCATGTCGGTGATATGCATGCCCGACAAGGCGATGGCGAAATTTGTGGGGGTGGCGGAATCGAAACCGGTGGCAAAGTGACTTTGAAGGTTTCGCTGAGTAACACACCTGAAGAGATGACCTGGCCTCGGATTGAGAACGAACAATACATCATGACCACAGCTTGCGAAAAGCCTGCTGAGGATGCATTCCGAATCGCTCTATCCGAGATGATTTTGTGGTTGGAGGCTTCCTACGGCATGTCGCAGGGCGAGGCGTACATCTTCCTTTCTCAGTGCCTTGAAGCACGAGTTACTCAATTCGTTAACCCCACCTACACATACATTGCCAAAGTCGACAAAAAGTACTTGGTTTAGGTTCCAATTGACTCATCAGATCAAAGCCGTTCTGTTCGACGTTGGTGGACCTCTCGATACCGAAACAATCATGGATCGCGAGATCGATAAGCAGATCCTCTTGTCGTTCCGAGCGAATGGAATTTCGATTTCTGATGATGAGTACGCTGGGATAAATCAATGGGCAGTCGATGTTTTCGCCGCAAAGACGTACCACTCGATCATGTGGAAGATCGCCAAGGGCGATCTCAATCTCATCGCTAAGGTTGAATCTGAATTGATGGAAACTGTGCCGCAGCGCAACGAGCTACGTGGAGACTTCGAGCTTCGTGAAGGAAGCTCAGATCTTCTGGAAGGGTTGGTTGAGCAAGGCTTACTACTAGGACTTGCGGCGAATCAGCCGACTGAATCACTGAAAAACATGGAACGATACGGCATTCTTAAGTACTTCTCCTACAAGGAAGTTTCCGGCTCTATCAAGCTACGTAAGCCCGACCCGCGTCTTCTTCTCAGTTCTTGCAGAGGGCTTGGAATTGAGCCAATGGAAGCCATCATGGTTGGTGATCGGATCGACAACGATATCGTGCCATCCCGAATGCTTGGCATGGCGGCAATACGGTTTGTCTCAGGCCGACACTCAAGCCAGCAGCCTCGTTCATGGAATGAGGCCCCGCACACCGATGTGACCAACATGGATGAACTTGGCAAAGCGATTCGGCGATTTGTCGCTAACCCACCGAACACTACTGGTGACGACGGACCCGAGTAGCCTCAATTAATTCGCGTATCAAAGGCAGATGCTCAGCTAAATAAAGTAGTCACTGATATAGACGATGGTTCACTCTGGCCGCAGGCAATCAGGACACCTTCCAACAATGCTTTCACTCGATAAATCACCTTCGTCTGCACTGACGATACTTTGTGTGTAGGAATATAATTTTCACACTCGGTTCGAGTAAGGAAATTTTCAAAGGTAAAACTTCGATGAATCACGATCGTTCTGTAAGTCTTTTCAATAAGGCTAAAGAACTTGTTGCGGGTGGCGTTTCAAGCCAAATCAGAGTGAATGAGCCGGCCGATACGCCGCTGTTTTTCACTCACGCCAAGGGCTCAAAAATGTGGGACGTTGATGGCAATGAGTACATCGACTACATCCAGGGCATGGGGCCAAACCTCTTCGGTCACTCTCCAGACTTCATTAACAAACAGGTAAATGAAGATATGGAGAAGGGTTACGTATTTTCAGCTCAGTTCGAGCGTGAGCTTGAAGTAGCTGAGATGGTGCTAGACATGGTTCCGATGAAAGACGCTACCGTGCGTTTTGCATCGTCTGGAACCGAGATCGACCAACTTCTCTTCCGCACCATGCGGGGTTACACAGGCCGACCAAAGATCTTAAAATTTGAAGGCCATTACCACGGCTGGATGGACTCTGTTAACTGGAGCGTTCACCCACCGCTGGACAAAGCAGGACCTGAAAACGCTCCTATTGCTGTTGGCGAATCTGAAGGTATGGATCCGGCAACCGGCGACAGTCTTGTCATCTCTCAGTGGAATGACCTTGAGAAGCTTGAAATCATCTTCAAAAAGCACGGCCACGAAATCGCTGGGGTCATCATGGAGCCGATCCTTGCTAACACCAACTGCATTGTGCCTGGCGCAGAGTTCCTCGAAGGCCTACAGCGTCTTTGCAAGGAATACGGCAGTCTACTGGCTTTCGATGAAGTCATAACTGGCTTCCGAGTAGCCCGAGGCGGAGCGCAAGAGTACCTCGGGGTTATCCCCGACCTCGCTACTTACGCAAAGTCGATGGCTGGCGGATTCCCCATTGCCATGATCCTAGGACGACGAGAGATTATGGACCTCATTGGAGACGGCACAGTTTACCATGGTGGTAGCTTCAATTCGAACGTAATGTCGATAGCCGCCACCTACGCTTCATTGAAGTACATTAATGATCAGGGTGATTCCTTCTACGACGATTTAAATGGCAAAGGGCTACGCTTAATGGAAGGTCTTAGCGATGTTTCAAAATCGCTAGAGTCCGACTTACATGTACAAGGCGTTGGATCGGTATTCGCTATATCGTTCACTACGAAACAAGAAATAACCAATTGGCGAGACCATGCTCGTAACTGCGATGAAAGCAAGTACACACGGTTTGCCAAAGAGATGCTTAAGCACGGTATTCGACTCTCTTCAAATGGTCGAATACACCTTTCTTCAGCACACACCGACGAAGACATAGACAATACTGTCGCTGCGGCTGCTGCCGTTCTGCCGACCCTGTAGAGATATCCATCTCTGCGTCGGCGCTAATGAACGTAGCCGACGCAGAGATGGATACTTCCCGCGGGCATTTAGCTTGATGCGGGACAGGAGAAGCAAAACTTGCAGTGGAGTTCTGCCGTATCGGATTCGCCTTCATTTACAGAGGCGGTCACTCAAGCATCAGAGCAAATCCTAGCCAATCTCGATGGAAAACATCCTGATCTGGCAGTGGTTTTTATTTCATCACACCACGCGCCATCGTATTACAACGCGCCTGAAGTCTTCGAACAATCACTTGGTGCTAAGGTGCTTATTGGGTGTTCTGCTGCGGGAGTAATTGGCGGCGGACAAGAAGTAGAACGTCGACCTGGAATTGCCATTTCAGCGGCAATACTTCCGGGTGTAGATCTCACTCCATTTCACCTGAATCAAGACGAGCTTCCCAGTCCTGACGCTGGACCTGATGCATGGCAAGAACTGCTTGGCATCCGACCAGAAGACTGTCCGGCAATCATGCTCTTGCCTGACCCATTTACTTTACGTAGCGATCATCTTCTTGCGGGTTTAGATTTTTCTTATCCGTCAGCGGTAAAAATCGGAGGCCTCGCAAGCGGTGGCGGACAACCGGGAACTAACGCTCTGTTCATGAACGATAAATCGATTCGCTCTGGAGCTGTCGGTGTCGCCTTCACCGGTGATCTTGCTGTCGAAACTGTAGTTGCTCAAGGCTGTCGTCCTATTGGCGAGCCTCTAGTAGTTACCAAATCTGAAGTCAACGTTATTTCCAAGCTTGGCGACCAGACTCCTCTAGAGGTTCTTAGAGATCTGTTTGAGGCTGCTGAAACTCGTGAAAAACGGCTCATACGTCGATCTCTTCAGATCGGGATCATCATGGATCGTCTTGCCCAAGATCGAAGCGAAGGGGAGTTCCTGATTAGAAACGTTCTCGGAGCGGATGAAGATGACGGCACGCTTGCCGTAGGCGAACTTGTTCAAGAGGGACAAGTCGTTCAATTCTTCGTTCGAGATGCTCAAGCAGCTGACGAAGACCTACGCATGATGCTTGAAGAGTACATCGACAACCTTGAAGGTGAAGTACCCGCTTCTGCCTTGTTGTTTAGCTGCCTGGGACGTGGTCAATATCTTTACGGATCCCCGGATCACGACACGACGATGTTCACTGACATGGTGGCTGACATACCGATCGCTGGATTCTTTTCAAATGGCGAAATAGGTCCCATCGGGGACCAGACGTTCCTGCATGGCTACTCGGCGAGTTTCGCTCTGTTCAGTCAGCCATCGAAGAGCAAGTAGTAGCTACGTCGGCTGCGCTAAGACCTACGGTAGGAATTCACTGAGTTCAACTGATCTTCCAGCGTGGGAGTTTTGATCACGGCATGTGCTGAATCCCCTTCATACGACGTTTCGTAGCAACCAATCGCGTAGTTGCCGAGCGTAGCGCCTTACACTCTTCGATAGTCACGCCAGCACTCATCGAACGAGTAGCCAATCACTCCGGCAAAATTCAGATGATCAATGTAATGACTGACGAGTACAACTTCGTACTCGTTAAGAATTTCGAATGGCACACCGTTGGCAATTGACGTCCGTAGCAAGTTCATTTAGTGCGTTGAATTCCGATAATATTTCTCCATAACGTTCGCTACTCCTTTAGCGACCACTTAACGAAAAGCAACAAAGAGGCAACATGAGCAGGTTCGAAGGTCAGGTAGCAGTTATCACCGGTGGTGCGTTGGGTATAGGCGGGGCAACCGCTCGCAAATTGGCGGCTGGTGGAGCGAAAGTCTTCATTGCCGACATTGATGACGCAGCAGCGGCAGCAAACATCGAACGCATCAAGCAAGCTGGAGGCACCGCCGCATCCAGTCACGTCGACGTGTCACAAAGCGAAGATATCGCCCGAATGATTAACGAAGCGGTCGACCTATACGGTCGACTGGATATTTTGGTTCAAAACGCATTCGGAGTTATGGCTGGCGAATCTCAAATTCACGGCACTGCTCTTACTGTTAAAGAAGACAGCTGGGATTACGGAATCGACGTTCTGCTAAAAGCATTATTTCTTGGGCCGAAGCACGCCATCCCGCACATGAGATCAACCGGCGGCGGCAGCATCATTAACCTCGCCTCAGTACACAGTTTGCTCCAAGAGCCCGGCATGCTCGTCTATGAAGCAGCGAAGGCTGGTGTAGTTGGGATGACAAGACAGATGGCTACTGACTTCGGGCCAGATGGAATAAGGGTTAACGCAATCGCACCCGGTCACATCGTTGGTGAAGGCTTGGCAAAGATGTGGGGAGAAAACCCTACCGGGCACGCGTTCTTCGCCGATCAGTATCCACTCCGACGAACTGGCCTACCTGACGACATTGCGAACGGCATTGCGTTCCTGTGCTCGGAGGACGCGTCGTTCATCACTGGTCATACGTTGACGATAGACGGTGGGCTCAGCATTCAGCTACAGGAACGATTTGGCACGCGGCAGGCTGAGTACATCCGGGAACACCCGGAAACTCGCCTGCCTTAGTCATCGCTGAAACCAGCGCTAACCGGTGTAAATACCTTTGAATGCAATTTCGCCGACGGCTTTACGGTCGTTGGCAAGATTTTGCTTGGCCATGCGCTCAGGAATGTCGCTGTCGCTACCACGTGTACCGACGGCGATGGCACAGATGGTCTGGAACTCATCTCGTGAAACACTAGCGGCGTCATAGGCTGCATCGAGGTCAATTCCACCCATAGCTCGGGTGTTCAGCCCCATGGCGTGCGCCTGCAGTGCAAGCGACATCCAAGCGGCTCCGGTGTCGAACTGTGCAGTACGAATCGTCTTACCTTCAGCATCGACGATTCGTGCAAATACGAGAACGATCATCGAAGCCTTAGGTCCCCAATGCGAATTGTTCTCGTTTAGCACTGCATTGAAACGGTCTCGATCTGGGCCAACGGTTGCATATACAAACGCCCACGGCTGCCGGTTGCTCCCCGACGGTGCCCAGCGAGCGGCTTCGAACAATGACGCTATCTGATCCTCGGAAATAGAATTTTGTTGAAATGATCTCGATGACCAACGTTCGGTAAACATTGGTTCGATCGCTGCATTAGCTAATCGTGAGTTCTTTGGATCGCTGTCGGTCATAAGTGTTCGATGTCCTTGAAAATTTGAGTGTCACGCCTGATCTCAAGCGTTAGATGCGCGCCAATAGAAAAAAGATGCCAGATGAGTGTTTCACAAACTACTGAGAGTTTTTCGGATTTCTGTAGAGGAAAGATCGGATCGGAATTCCGATTCAGTTAGTTCTGTGAACATGCTTCGGAATCGTGAGGGTACTTCGAACTCAATATCATGCAGCTCGCGGAATTGATCGTCATCATCCACTCGACCAGCCACCACAAATCGGCAGTCGTTTTCCTGAATAAGATCCAGCGAATTTTCGACCGGTGAGTGCGTGCCAGCAACGTGATCAGGGTAATAACGTTTGTCCATTAATCGGATGTAAGTATCGAATCCTATAACGAATATTGATCTCGGGAGAAGTGATGATTTCTCGGTAAACCGAGGAGCACGCGTGACTATCAGCGAGCTACCTTCCGCAGATATCTTGGATGATCTTTTTTCTAGCTCGGGCCGAGGTAGCATCGGCTTATCGACGTTAACTATCGACATTTCGTAGAAAACAGGTCGGTCAAATACTTTAGCGGCAGCGTTTAGCATCCCCCGATGACCATCGTGCAACGGATTGAAAGAACCCGCCAGCACAAGTGGATGATCTGGGAGAGATTCGCTCACCTCACCGTTTGGAGTGATTACTAGCGCTCCTATTTCTTCTGCGTAGAGCCTATCAATCGATTTCATCAAATCGTTCCGTTTCAAGAACGTCCAATTCCAGCCGCTCTTCTATTTCTAAAGCCTCGGCGATCGAATTCAGCACGATAGCTGAAACGACCGCATCCTCATCTGCACGTGATCTAGCTTGCTTGTCGAACCAAATCGAAGCCCCACCTGACCGAGTCTTAGTTACCCAAGCGATGTGAGCACGATCTTCTCCACGTCGAACTCTATCTGTTGCCACCGCAGCAGTACATCCCACACCGAACAGCGGCCGGTCGCCCTCATCACCTTCTGAGAGGTATTCCGCTCGTTGTAGTGCGGATTGAGCCATCAGTTGAGCTTCAGCAACAGATACATGCTGGTCGGTTGATTCACCGACGAATTCGTGCAAGGCTTTGCGGGAATACGGCACTTGAGCATCCAGAATTGTTCTGGATGCTCCCGGTTCTGAAAACAAATCGCTGATCGCCTGAATCCCCGAACCTGTTACAACGATGCAACCACGACCCGGCAGGCTGTGAAGTTTTTTCGCTATCGCTTGTGGAGTGACCTGAACAGGCACTATTTACCGTCCCAAGCTTCATAGATTTCGTGTGGTCGGATATGCCTTAAGAACGTTTTTGTAACGTGTCGTGCTTCTTCGAACCTCATCGTTTCAAGCTGTGCAATAACTACATCTTCAATAGTTCCAGTGTTCGATCGTTCGATTGCCTTATCGACTGGATATAAAACGAGTGTCACGCCTTCAAAAATATGCCCCGCCTCGTTGTCCCCAAGCTGATTACAAATGGCCGTAAAAACAGTGCTGTCGTACTTCCTAGCCGGAACGTATCGCTCCCAGCCTGCCTGCTTGTAGGGGGCAGGTTTTGCTCCATCTGCAGCGTCCGGCATGAAGATTAGTTCTGCACCCTTATCAGCAAGCGCCACTGATACTTCAGGGAAGCAAGCGATATCTGCACTCTTCTGAACGGCGTCACCAAGTAGTCGATCAATCGACGCAAAATTGACCTCGATATCGTCCACTGCCGAGGTCATCTGAATCGACGCTATCGTTACATCTTGCAATATTCGCTCCGTTGCTCAGCATCTAGTAACCAAATTCAAGCTGAATCGTACATGAGTTATACATCGATAAAGAATAATGTTTTAGGCGATTCCAAAATATAACTCAACGCAAATACTTCTCATTTACGCGCTGACGAATCTGGCGTAATCTGTGCAACAACATAGAGTCTAATTTAATGACTACCAGCGTCTCCATCGCAATTTGCTCTAACGAGGAAATCTCCCAACCATGCTTGAACATTTTCATGTTGCTGAAGAAGACGAAGTCCGTATCATGCCGGACGCTCTACGTAAAACGGTCAACGAACTCTTTCTGAAGATCGGTTTTTCCAAGCAGGATGCGTGGCAAGCTACCGATGTGCTCCTACTATCCGACACTCGTGGCGTAGACACTCACGGCGTTTCAAATATGATGCGTCGCTACATCTCTGGAGTCGCAGAGGGTTTCATCAACCCAACTCCTAACTGGACGATCACACGAGAAACTCCCACCACTGCCAACGTCGATTGCGACAGAGGCTTGGGCATCGCTGTTATACCACAGGTCATGAAACTGGCAATCGATAAAGCTCGTGACACTGGTATTGGCGCAATAACTATGGGCAACGGTAGGCACGCCGGGATGATCGCCTATCACGCCATGATGGCGCTGCCGCACGACATGATTGGCTACGCAATTACGGCTGGTGGGCAGAGTATGCCGCCGACGTTTGGCGCTGAGCCTCGGCTGGCTCCTAACCCACACGCTTGGGCAGTACCGGGCGGCAAAGAGCCTCCGTTCGTTCTCGATATTTCTTCATCATCTGTCGCCGCCAATAAGATCGAACTGCTCCGAAGAATGGATTCGATGACTATACCAGGGATCATGGCAATGCCCGACGGTACGCCGATTATGGATGAACGCGAAATCCCACCTGACAATATTGTTCTTCCCAATGGTGCAACCCGAGAACTTGGTTCTCACAAGGGCTACGGATTGAGCGCAGTCGCACAAATTTTCGCAGGCATTCTTTCTGATGGTGCGTTTGGAGCTTACGACGGTGGGCACATGTCGCACTTCGTCGCTGCCTACTCAATCGAGGCGTTCACCGATGTTCAACGATTCAAAGCGTCGATGGACGATTTCATGAAGTACCTGCGAGAGACTCCGCCCGCTCCGGATCATGACCGCGTCTACTACGCAGGTCTTCCAGAACATGAGGAATCGATCGATCGTCACAAACGTGGAATCCCTCTTCACAACGAAGTGGTCGACTGGTTCGATCAAGCTACCGCCGAATTCAATCTATCCCCACTGGAACGATAGGAAACTGAACAAAAATGCTTGAACACTTTCAGGTTCCTGAAAAAGACAAAATAATGATTCGGAGTGAGGATCTTTTCAAGACCACGACCGACATTTTCGAGGCGATGGGTATGCCTCATGACGACGCCGAATTGGCAGCCGACGGTTTGGTTACAGCCGACATTAGGGGTTGTGAGACTCATGGAGTTTCGAACATGCTGCGAACTTATGTTCAGGCGTTCGAGGAAAAGCGTATTAATCCAACGCCCAACTGGAAGATCACTCACGAAACGAAGGCTGTCGCCACTATCGAAGCGGATAAAGGGCACGGCTTGGTCATTTGCCCACGGGCGATGGATATCGCTATCGAAAAGGCCAAGAAAGTCGGAATCGGAGCGGTAACGATTCATAACAGCACGCACGCTGGGATGATGGCGTACCACGCAATGCGAGCAATGCCGCACGACATGATTGGCTATGCGATTACGGGCGGCGGAGCCGTGATGGTTCCGACATACGGTGCCGAGCCACGAGTGGGAGCAGTTCCGCACGCATGGGCAGTTCCCGCAAACAAGATGCCACCGTTCGTTCTCGACATTTCATCTTCATCGGTAGCTGCAAACAAGATCCATTTGCTCAGACGCACTGGTGCTCCGCTGCTGCCCGGATTACTTGCTGGCGAAGACGGAACTCCACTCATGGATGAACAAGAAGTTCCAGATACCACTCGTCTACTACCGTGGGGTTCGACCCGCGAGCTGGGTTCACACAAAGGCTATGGCATGGCGGTTATCGGGCAGGTTTTCTCGGGAATTCTTTCCGCTGGACTGTTCGGTATCAGCAACCCACCTGGAAACGGTGCACAGTTCGTCGCGGCGTTCAGTATCGATGCATTCCGTGACGTCGTTGCATTCAAGGATTCAATGGACGATTTCTTGACGTATCTGGTCGATACGCCTCCAGCACCGGGCCACGATCGCGTTTACTACGCAGGGCTTCCTGAACACGAGGAAACCGAAATTCGTGAGAAGGACGGAATTCCTTTGCACCGCAAAGTGGTCGAGTGGTTCGATTCCACTACAGATAATCTGAAGATCCATCGCATGGGACGAATTTAGTCGTTCCGACTTAATCTTCTCTTTGTCGAGAAGGATCAAGTCAGAATATCGCCAAGTGTTAACGTCTAAATAGCGGCTTGTTCTAGCTCTACTACTTCAGCTTCGATTTCATCCAAGTTTTCTTCGAATACATCAGCGTCGTATTCCGATGATGCTTCGTCGGTATCACCGAGAACTGCCACAGGGTTCAGTTCAGGGGC
>Ga0302118_10001685_pt1 | contig 11000 bp, 6 predicted proteins | sample AG5_331_MG_FD_203126 | JGI IMG/M metagenome (GOLD analysis project Ga0302118, IMG submission 203126) | Marine microbial communities from Western Arctic Ocean, Canada - AG5_33.1 | ecosystem: Environmental > Aquatic > Marine > Oceanic | place: Canada: Western Arctic Ocean | collected 2017-10-01 | reverse complement strand
TGCCTCATGGCATGTCATACCCAGTTTCAGGGCTGGTAAAAAACTACCGACCTGAAGGCTATCCAGAAGGAAAAGCTATCGTTCCGCATGGAATGGCGGTAATCCTGAATGCCCCGGCCGTTTTCCGCTACACCGCTTCATCAAACCCCGAACGGCACCTGCGCGCTGCACAACTTTTAGGAGCCGATGTGAACGGAGCAGGACCAGAAGACGCGGGCTATCTCGTAGCCGAACGCCTTATCTACATCCTGAAGCAAATCGGAGTCCCAAATGGACTCGGCGGCGTCGGCTACACCGTCGATGATGTCCCAGCGTTAGTAGAAGGCACGCTCCCTCAACACAGAGTAACTAAATTAGCCCCACACCCAACCGGAGCCCCAGAACTAACTCAACTCTTCACCGATTCGTTGACCCTCTGGTAAGTAACTGTTCCTCTACATACTCGTACACGACTGGGACATCGCCATCAGCTCAAAGCAAGATTCCACGCTCGATTCCTACCTCGGCATCGTCGAACAAATGCATGTCACTCGGTGAGGCAATATCTGATAACGACCGCTCAACGTTAAATGCTGCATCATCCGGCAGCGAAAGCGGCAACCTGAAAACCCACCTTCTCGGGCTGCTTGGCATAGACAGATAAAGCCTCGCGCATAACCCAAATAACCTGCATCTGACCGATTACGAGTATTCAGAGTTATATTCAGAATACTAAAAACAGTATGCTGCTCGGGAACTTCCTAACATTTTGATTTTCGGGCTGCGAATCGAAACAAAATACGGCCACCAAGAAATTGGAATGCCGTATACAAAGGTAAAAACAGTAGATGAGTGACTTCTCCTTCATTCAACTAGCCGATCCCCAGTTCGGATTATTCGCTGGTGTAAGCGGAAAAACCAATGCGGAAATCGCAGCTTTCGCCGAACGCAGAATTATGGTTAGCAAAGTGAAGAAATTCACTGGTTTTGCGCCCGAAACCGCACTGTTCACTCGCGCCGTTGAACGCGCCAACTGGCTAAAACCAGCGTTCGTCGTGGTGTGCGGCGATATGGTCAACGATCCCGATAATCAAGATCAGATCACAGAGGTAAAACGAATCGGAGCACTGCTCGACGATTCAATCGCCCTTCACTGGGTACCAGGCAACCATGATGTAGCTGCCGATCATTCCACTCCTGAGCAGAAATATATCGACCAATATAGGAAGAACTTCGGTCCCGACTTTTACGCTTTCTCACACGGGGGCATCCGATTTATCGTCATTAATTCATCGATCCTCACTTCGCCCAAAACTATGGCGTCTGAAGCTAAAGAGCAACTCGATTTTGTCGAGGCTGAAGCGATAATATCCGGTCACCAAAACGCCAACCGAATCGTTCTCCTCAGCCACCACCCGTTGTTCGTTGAATCGGCAGACGAAGCCGATAATCCGTGGTCGATCAAAAAGAAATATCGTAAACCGCTAGTTGAAATCGCCGCCGATCACGGGATAAAAGCTAACTTTGCTGGCCACTGGCACCGAAACAATTACGCCACCGACAATGGCATTGAAGTCGTAACATCAGGCCCCGTCGGATACCCACTAGGTAACGACCCATCCGGCTTCAGATTAGTCAACGTTACCGACACAAATATTAATCACAAGTACTATTCACTTGAAGAAAACTATTAGCCATCAGACTCACGCTAACAAAACCGAATGAACTGTCAAAAGTTTGATACCGAAAATTCTGTTCAAGCAAAGTTACAGAATCCATCAGTTCTGTCCCATTCGCATCACCCTAGGGGCGGATATTTTGCGCACAGACGAGATCAAACCAATTGAAATCGCTAAGAATATCGCGCCAATAACACCAATTAACACTCCAACCGATTGCCAGTCCACATCAAGAACAACAGGTGGTACGACTCGCACCCCTTCGCCGGACGTAACAAGAAATGGAATTATCGTTGCGCCCATACGCATGCCGAGCAATCCACCAACCAACACTGCCGGTACAAGCACCATCAATAATTCCAGCGTAACCAGTCCCAGCACTTGTTTGGTCGTTAGTCCTAAGGTACGCACGACAGCATACTCGGTCATACGAGAAGCAAACGTCACCTGCGAATAGACCAAGAAGCCCACTGCGCTCGCAGCCAAAACTGTCGTAAATGCAATCGCCAATAGTGCTTTCCAACCAGCTGAAATCAGCGGATCAACAGCCGCATCACGCAACAATTGATCCTGAGCTATCAACGAAATAGGGGAAGTCATTCGCTGACGCATGGCGTTGGCTACCTCAGAAGGTACCGCTTCACCAGTCTCGATCCACACTTCGTTCATCTGCTCGGCGTTACGCATCTTGTTCGCATTCAGCGCCATCCATGTAGATCGAATGTCCCCAACTATGAAAGTAGAAAATTCCGGATCAAGAGTTGGGAAGTAATCAGCAACACCCGTAAGTCGAACCGGTACTGCATTGCCCTGCACATCCACGTTGATTCGTTCACCAATGTTGTAACCACCAAGTTCCATGAAGCCAGTACTAGCAATCACCGGAATTGGAGCACTTTCTGATCCCACAGTCACGCCCCTCAGCTGTGTGACGACTACGGGGTTCCAAGTCATCACTGCAATGCCCTGATCAATCGGGGCTGGCTTCTCATCACCCTCACTGCCCGAAACATCAGCGTAGGCAAATAACGGTTCGATACGCGCTCCATACTGGTTTAGACCAGCTTCAACGGTCATCCAAGACGAGTCTGAATTAAAATCTTCAATCACTCGTATCTCACCGCTCTCAAGAACGATCGAAAGCTCATCAATCTCAACCGCACCGGCATCTAAAAACGGTGGATTTGATCGACTAAATCGCCCTCGATCAACATTTGGTAATCCCACCCCAATAAACTCAATATGGAGCGGTGGAACGGGATTAATACCATCGAAATCAATTCCTTCTAAAGATCCAGAAAGAGTGCACCACTTTGGAGATAAAGTCTCGTTCACCACCTCACATCTACCAAAGCGTAAATACCGGTTTACTACGTCGATATCAGAATCCAATATGGCGGCAAATATTTCATCAGCAGCAGCGGAGGTTACGATTTTAAATTCTTGTTGTAACGCCACAGAATCCAAAGAATCATCTGCGATTGTATTAGCCTCATCACCTACTGCAGTCTGATCATCACTAGATATATTTTTTGGCCCCTCGACAGATTGCACCAGTTCAGCACAAGCATTAATCGAAGACGATGAATCCTTGCCCTGGCACAATAGAACCATGTTTCCAACCACGATGTAGTCAAAATATTTGGGATTCTCACAATCAGGTGGAGAGCGGCGTCCTCTTGCCCTGCATTGACGACGTTCTCCCATACCTTCCTGCCATCGCTGCAGCTCTTCTGCTACCGCATCTTCTCCTGTGACCTCATCAGCGAAATCTACTCCAGTATCGCTAGCTTCGGCGTGTGTAGGATATAGACGCACTTCATATTCGAGCCTGCTGTAAGGATCTGGCCCATAAAAGCCATGGAATGCCTCAGTGGCGCCATCAAGATTCGCTACCGAATAAGATTTATTAAGCTTAAAACCAACATCTAATAGGCTTTGAAGTGTGAAAATTGTAGGTACTGGATCTATCTTCAGGAAATCAGAATTTACGTTGGTATCTGTCTGTAAGTTTGGAAGTGTGAAAACAGAGTTTTCTTGATCAAACCATTCAGGTCTAACAAAACCCTCTGATGCAAAATCAATCGGCCTGTAGCCGGTTTTATTCTTTGCGTTTACATCAGCACCCCGATCAATCAGGAACTCGGCCATTTCTCTGTTCCCCATATAAACGGCCCAATGCAATGGAGTACCTGCATCTTCATCGTTTGCATTCAGGTCCAAATTGGCGCCATTATCGACAAGAATTTCGGCGATCTCTTTATTGTTTGTGAGGACTGCCAAATGAAGAGGTGAGGCACCATACCCAGGACCTTCACTGTCTAGAAAAGTCTTATTTATATCTTTGCTCGAGATTATTTTTGCAGCGGATCGTGGCATTAGAGATCCTAAATTCAATGTGAATAATCGTCCAGTAGCATCACTTAGCCGTGCTGCAACTCGGGAGTCCGCACGACGTACAGTTGGGCGAACTTTCAGGCTGATCCAACGAGCATCCGGTGGAATAGAAATACCTGAGCTAGATTCTAAAAGTAGATCCATCTGGTCGCTCAAAGATATCGAGGAAAAATCATCCCTAAACCATGCGATATCTGCCATCGACTGAGGATCGACTCCCAGATAAGTAAAAGTACTACCAACATCAGCCGTAAGATCTACTCCAACGGCCCTAAATGCAGGAGCCGCGGTCTCGACACCTGGTGTCCCCGCAATTCGTCTAAAAGTATCTCCAGCCTGAACTCTATTAGTGTATGAAACACCGTTCACTCTAAGGTCAGATCCGGATTGATAACGCGCTCGATCCGACGCACTAACATCAAGCGTCCCAGCAAAACTCGAAGCGAACACTCCTAAACCGGCTGTCAAAATCATCAACAACGACAACCGAGAATAGTGCCTAGGGTTCCGTGCCATTTGCCACAGCACGAGCGTGACAGCCGGCGAGACCAATCCAGAAATCTTCGGTAAAGATGTTAGTCGAGCAATCACTTCCACCATAGCCGGGAATAAACGAAGCGCTACAAATCCACCAAATGCCAAAACAAGAGCAGGCATTGCGACGTTTATCTTGTCTACCGAAGCCGCACCAACTCCTGGTACATCAACAAACGAGCCTTCGCTAGTCAATTGCGAAGCGAACACGAGTAACAATCCAAAAAGTGCTACATCGAGGTAGTACGTCTGCATCGCACCCTGCGCTGTAGGCCGAGTCGATTCTCGAACGCTTGAAACGACCGTTTTCTTGGCAGCTATAGACGCAGGAATGACCATCGCCATGAACCCTGCAATACCAGTGACGATCGATACAACATACGCAGACCGGCCAAGGCTCACAGGAAGCGTATTACCCTCGTTAAGCGCACTGAACAACGGAATTACGCCAAGCCACTTTACTAACAACGCAGCCAGTGGCGGCGCAAGCAAGATCGCCAACAATGCCACGATAGCGCCTTCGATAACGAATGCTCCAACCACCTGATTTGCAGTCGCAGCGCGAGTACGCAATCGAGCGATATCGTCTCGCTGAGTCTCCACCATCAAGATCGACATAGTGCCAACGAAATAAAGAACAACAGCTGCGATAACCGAGAACACAACGGTCATAGGCAAACGACTAAAGAACGTCTGTTGCTGATTCCGCAAAAGTACATCCTGAAGCGGAATTTTCTGCGAATAGTTATCAATCTGAGGTTGAAGCTGCGCCTTAATTTCATCGAACCCTAGCAACAGCTTCTTTGCCCCTGCCGCGTTCACCAGACTCGAATCGACGTGATACCGCCAGAAATATTTGACCGTCATCCCCGGCAGATACGGCGCTACAACCGATTCAAAAACGCCCTGCGCAGGGACAAACGGGAGAAATTTTAGATCGTCGTCATCGAACCCGTATTGCCGATCGATGTCTGTCCAAAATTCTGTGGCATTATCAGCACGAGCATATGTGCCAGAAACCTGAACAGATACCGAATCGTTCACATCGTCCCAGAACGGTGCAACCTCAACCACGTCGCCAACGGTTAGACCGAACCCTTCAGCCGCATCTTCATTAAGAGCAACTTCAATAAGTAACTGCCCAGCAGCACTCTCTCCGGTTTCTTGAGACGGCCAAGCGCCTGACGTGAGAACCGAGTTCATTTGCATGCTAGGTGTGTTCATCAGCACCGCACGCCACGAACCTTCGATCTCTTCTGGAGCGTCAACGAGCAAAGTAGGCGATCCGTAAGTAAATGTGGAGTCAGTGATAATCGACGACGACACCTCTCTCACAATCCGATCAACCATGCCAATAATGTCGCCGTTTGACAGCGCATCAACATTGGTCTCTCGGCCTGAAATAACAATGTCGTGACTCGCTCCACCATCGGCTGATATCTCGCGCTCAAGAGCGATATCGCCAAGTGAATCAAAATAAATCACGCTGGCAGCAATCGTCATAACTGCCGCGACAACACCAACAGATACAACCGCCAACATTGGCCAGTGCGAACGCGTTCGCCGTCCCACAAATTCAAGGAATACTCGGGGTCCCATATCAACCACTTCTCCCTGAAATTCTAACCATATTTGCAACGTTGATTCGTCGAACTGCTATCGAATCAGAAATGACCATTAGCACCGAAACAACAGCTAGAGCGGCGATCAGGCCAATCACGTAGTACCAGTTAGTAGAGAAAACAATCGGCGGTAGAGAATTCACATTTGAATTTGTCTGAGAAGCAGTATCTACAGCGATACGCGCCATAACAAATCCGGTACCAACTCCCGCAGAAATCCCAACAATCAAAATCACCAATTGCTCAACAACGCTTATCAGCACCAGTCCACGTTTTCGCACGCCCATCGATCTCAGAACAGCTAAATTAAAACGATCCCCAGCAGGTCGCATTGGAGCGAAAGTAAGGTAGCCGAGAACAGCCAATACCACCGCCAGAGCTGCCGTCACGATCGACGCTCCTCGCCAACCAGCTACCGCGAGCGGAGTTACAACTGATGATTGTTGAATCTCTTCCCGCTCGACAACGCTATGAAGCCCCCCAACGGTAGAAGAAATGGCGGCGATGGTCACGGCACTAGGCGCATCGTCGATTCCAATGAACATCTCGGCCGCTACACCCGCAGAGTTCGCACTGCTCAACGCCAGATGCGCCCACAACTGTGAAACATCGACTACTCCAAAACCGCCCTTGTCAGGACTAAGAGTTGGGAACAATTCGCTCACACCAATGATCTCGACAGGAATCGAACGTCCGAATACATGCACAACCGTCTTGTAGCCAACAAACACATTGTTAGTTTCAAGTGCCGTCTGACTAAATAATATTGGCACCGTCGACGATATCGATCGAACCGCACCCCGTACACCTTGGTCAGTACCAATTCCAAGATTAATCTGCAAACCGCTATCGGAACGCTGTTCGCCATCGACGCTACGTACATATGTAAACGATTGAGTTTCCGTGTCGAACCCTTCCGACGATGCCAATGGATTCCATACGTCGATATCGTTACCGAATTCCTCAATGACAATCAAATTTGAATCGGCAGCAACTTCATACATCAAATCGTCAATCTGAACATTCGTCTTTGTACCAAGCTCATCAGGGGTCAATTCAAAGAATGTAAGCCCTGCAACTTCAACTGGACGTGCCGCAACCGTCGGAATTCGCCCCATACGAATCTGCCAATCACGGCTTGTGATCGGCCCCAGATCGATAGTGTGAGACAAACCCTTTGCATCAATCAGCCTCACACTCGCCTGAATACGACGTTCAATAACATCAGCCCTCATTCGATAACCAATTCGATTTGCAGTCTCAGGAATTACCAGCGGCTCAAGCTCTACGTCAGACTCCAACTCCGCAATCAGATCAGTGATATTAGACTCTGCGTAGTCGCCCCTAAACACACCAATTTCAGCGAACTTAGCTGGTTCAATGGCGAGAAACTCAAACGTCTCACCCTGCCCACCAAGACGAATATTTCCTGTCGTACGAAGTCCACTCGAAACATTTTCAACACCAGTGACACCACGCACCTGATCGAGCACAGTACTTCGTGATCCGCTATTCAAATCAACCGGGAACAATCGCAGATCAGCGCCTACCTCATACCCCGATTGATCGACAGAACCTTGTTGCAAAGTCGCCGCCACTGTAGCCGTTAGCATCGCAGTTCCAGCCGCCATCCCCACAATCGCCACTGGCCAAGCGTACGTAAGAGGAACTCTTGCGAACAACGCTGAAGTGAGGTGCGCCCAAGTAGGACCCCGTCTAGTTAAAGCACCCGAAATAATCCGCGCAACCGACGGTAAAACCCTAACCGAAAGCATCACAGCAACGCCCAAAAAGATCGCCGGTGCGAACACCAACAGAGGATTAACCGTAACGATCGCCTCTCCGCCTTCTTTAGTAGTTGCCACCGACGATTCGGTCGATAGATCCCAAAGAACCACACCGCCAAATATAAAGAATAAGAGGTCGAGATACTGACGCTGGAAGAAAGGCTTACCTTCCACCCTATGACTCGATATCTGCTCAGACCTTATCGACCGTCCGCTACCCTTCCACTGGCTCCACTGCATGTAGGCAACAACAATGCCCGCACCCACCAAAGCCCACACAAACGCATGCCAAGTGAAATACACCGGCATGTTCGATCCGAGCGTAATAGCTTCGTACTCAGGCATCATCCCAATCAGGTTTATAGCTCCAAACGCCACAAACGGCCCCACCAACGCTGGCAATACAACCAATAGCAACGACTCGAAAAAGAAAAAAATCGCAACCTGCCGTCGACCCGACCCACGAGACCACATACGGGCCGTGTCCACTCGTCGACGGGCCATCAGAGCACTTGCCGCCATAATCGAATAGTACCCGGCAGCAATCAGAAGCACTCCACCCATCATCAAAGTTGGGATCCGAGCAAAACTAATCTTCTGACCAAGTGCTTTGAGTGGATTCTCTAGTGCCGAAATGGCCTTCGACTCAGGCAAGCCACGTCTAAGCTCATGACTAACCGATTCGACCTGCTCAGCGGTAGATGCCGGGCTCTGTCGTTCAAGCAGTTCAGCATCCAATTGAACTAACCAGCGATTTGTGCCAATCGATGCTGCACTACCAGTAACAGAGCGAAACAGACCGTCTCTGGTAAAGAACAAAGGCAACATATATCTAGCGGTCGGGCCAGATCGACCCGGCTCCATAACTTCCCTGCCCAGACCCAACCAGAACTCCGCATCGAGATCTTTTGGTTGAAACAACCCAACGATGTTCGCAACTAAATACGGTGGGTCAGCAGGACTCACCGTGAGCCATATCTCGCTTCCAACCCCAATTTTTAAAAGCTCGGCGCGCTCTACAGGAACAGCAACTTCAGCGACAAGATGAGTCTCACCCTGAACAACTGTTGATTGAGGTGCTCGCCCTTCCACGATGTCCACCTCATCGAGAAATCCGTCGAAACGATGAAGAATTGCGATATCGGCATTCGGTCCACCAAAAATCGAATCAGCGTCTGAGGCCCATAAATGCGGACGAGTGTGAGATTCTTGCCCAATCTCCACAATCAAATCGCCAAGTTCACCCAGTGCCACGTCAACTCGTTCAGTTGCCGACGAAACAGAAATATCAGTGAGAGGAAGTTTCTCAACCACAACCCGAATATTTCGGTTTGAAGCCGAAAGCGTCACGAGTGTCGAACGCAATCCAAGCGATTCGATCGAACTCAAATACATCGGCGCACCCGCAAGGATAGCCGTCATCACCAGCACGCCCAAAAAGAGGGCGAACATCTGGTAAAAATCAGAGCGCAACCTGCGGCTGAAAATCAGCAAACTAGCATCACACCATTCGACAGTGATTTACGATCGCAAAACAACTAACAATTACATTGCCAGCGAACCGCCAACATATCAACACCGACACCCAAATAACGCCAACGAATTCTATGAGAATTCGTTAGCCAGTGATACCAGAAATTCATCAATTATCCGTTGCTAGAGTCCAACCTAACGAAGACTCTTCCTATAAGTCTCGTCAAGATCTAGGGGTGCACTCCAAATAGAAATGGGGACTATCCCCATCTCACGCCTGCGGAGAACACCACCATGAAATCACACGGTGTAAAGCACGATTAATACTGGTGCAACTCGACAAATCATCTAAATCAGGCCAGATAACGATTTTGGAAATTATGGGCAAGTATCGGATAACAACATTATTCGTTGTAATCAGCGTTCTGACACTGAGTTCAGTCGCGTACGACCGAACGCGAACAGAACCACAATCCGGCTAGGCATGATGATTGGTGGCGTGTCTGTCGTGCTTCTGGTCGTCGCATCCCTAATCAAAATCCGACGCCATGATCAGACTCCGCTCAACGATAAGCTCAAAACACTAACCACATCATCAGAACTCACGAATAAAATAGTCCCCATGACTTTCACCATTCTTGGACGCGATCCAAAAACTGGCGAGCTAGGAATAGCGATAGCCACCTACTCACTCGCCGTCGGCGCTACATGCCCGAAAATTCTCCCCGGAATCGCAGTCGCCACAACTCAAGCCTCAACGAACCCGGCTATAGGCGAAGAAATAATGGAACTCATTGAAGACAGTTCCGATCCCGTTGCAGCCTTCATGGAAGCACTCGCCAACGACGAGCATTCCGAATTCCGCCAAGTCGCCCTCATGCTCCCCGAAGGCACTCCACTAATTCACTCTGGCGCCAACATTAAACCCGTAAGCGGGCATCTCAATGGAAACAACTGCACCGCAGTCGGAAACTTCCTAGCAAACGAAGAAGTTTTCTCGGCATTAATCAACGGTTTTGAAAACCCTACCACTCCAAACAAATCCGACCCGACCCTCGCCAATCGACTCCTATCCGCCCTCGACTCAGGCAAGCAAGCAGGAGGCCAAGCCAGGTCAGACGGATCCCATCTCAAAGAGCGCTCAGCGTGCTTAATCGTCGGGGCTCCTGGAGAAAAATTCCCAACCGATCTCCGCATCGATGCCTCCGAGGACGCTATTACCGAACTACGCTCCTCGTACGAACAATACCTACCCATGCACAAGTTCTACCTACAACGCGCCGAAGACCCCACCAGCCTTCCCTCGCAAGACGACTGGGTAAAATCGCTCGATTCCTAGCTAAAATCGGCGAAAAGCCGTCACCTTCAATTCATTTTTAAAATCAAACAGACTTCTATCACCGACGATATCACCACTCTCTGAACAATCACCTGTACCCTTTTCTCGATAACCCCAAACCATTCAACGGAGAACATCTTGGTCCTCGACTCAATCAAAGCCCGTCGAACAGTACGTGATTTCACAGAAG
>Ga0302118_10001684_pt1 | contig 11004 bp, 8 predicted proteins | sample AG5_331_MG_FD_203126 | JGI IMG/M metagenome (GOLD analysis project Ga0302118, IMG submission 203126) | Marine microbial communities from Western Arctic Ocean, Canada - AG5_33.1 | ecosystem: Environmental > Aquatic > Marine > Oceanic | place: Canada: Western Arctic Ocean | collected 2017-10-01 | reverse complement strand
TCGAGATCTCGCGAGTGGACGCGAAACTCACCCAGCGATGCATCGCTACAGGCTTAACAGCAACCGCTTCGAGCTTACTCTCGGGTTGGCCGGAAACTGGGTCAACGCGGGGGCTAATTAACTCGCAAACTCCAGCCTTGTTCGCGAATTGTTGGTTCCAGTGTATGGGCACGAATACTTCACTCCGCCTGACTCCCTCGCTAAATTGAACTGGAATCAGAAGATGCCCGTTCACGCTGCTAATCTCAACCAAGTCACCTTGTTCGATACCCAACTCGGCACAACACGTAGGATTGAGTTGGGCGAAGGGACTATCGGAATGAGCGAGCAACTTGGGAGCGAGGCCGGTGCGAGTCATCGTATGCCACTGGTCACGTAATCGACCGGTATTGAGAAGGAATGGAAATTCCTCACTCCTAGTGACAGTTGGCAATAGCGCTTCGATTGGTATGAGGTTCGCCCTGCCACTGTCGGTATAGAATTTGCAGTCATCGAATAGCCGGGGAGTGCCATTAGGGCTGGCTTCGGTCACGGGCCATTGCAGTGGCTGCAGTGTGTCGTACTCGTCCTGGCTCAGGCTCTTCAGCTTGCCAATATTGAAAGCGCGTTCTCCATCATTCTCAAACTCCGACAACGCGGCGTGCTCGACGAATATGTCACGCGCGGTGCGGTAGTCGAAGGCAGCGCTAAAACCCATCAACCTAGCGACATCGCGAATGATCTGCCAATCGTGCCGTGCATCGGCAGTTGCTGGGAATAGCCTCCGTTGACGAGAAATAGTGCGCTCCGAATTTGTCACCGTGCCGTCCTTCTCGCTCCATCCCGTCGCTGGCAGCAGGATGTCAGCGTAGGCGTTGGTGTCTGTATTGCGGACACAGTCGGAAACAACGACTAGCTCACAGGCATCCAGCGCCTCGCGGACTCGCGCTGACTGCGGTAGGCTGACAACGGGGTTCGTCGCCATGATCCAAACCGCCTTAATCTTGCCTTTAGCAATCTCGTTAAAGAGATCTACCGCCTTGAAACCAGGCTCTGTCGCCATGTTCTCGGCCTGCCAGAACCGGCCCACGCGCTCCACTGTTTCGGGCGCGTAGTCCATGTGCGCGGCCAATTGATTCGCGAGGCCACCTACCTCTCTGCCCCCCATAGCATTCGGTTGCCCAGTAATGGAGAAGGGACCCATGCCCGGTTTACCAATGCGGCCCGTTAATAGGTGGCAGTTAATTATCGCGTTGCACTTGTCGGTTCCTGTGGCGGATTGATTCACGCCCTGAGAATAGAAACTGACTACCTTTTCCGTGCTAGCAAATGCCTCATAGAATTTGTGCAGTTGTTCTTCGTCTATTCCAGTCTTATCCGCCACCACATCGATCTCGCAATGTGCAGCAGCCGCAAGAGTCTCTGCTAAACCTTCGCAATGCTGTTCGATGAAGGGCTCATTCAGAGACGCATCTTTCTCCAGATAGCGAATTAGCCCACTGAAAAGGAAGGCATCGCTGCCTGGTTGCAGCTGAAGATGGATATCGGCAATCTCGCACGTCGCTGTCTCTCTCGGGTCGATCACCACAACTCGCATATTCGGCCGCGCCTTTTTTGCGGCACTTACGCGCTGATAAAGCACGGGGTGAGTCCATGCGGCGTTAGATCCAGCAAATATCAATAGATCGCAGAGTTCTAGGTCTTCGTAGTTACAGGGCACGGCGTCTGCACCAAACGCACGCTTGTAGCTCGCTACTGCCGATGCCATACAGAGTCTTGAATTAGTATCGACGTTGGGCGAACCGATGAAGCCTTTCATCAGCTTGTTCGCTACATAGTAGTCCTCGGTCAACAGCTGGCCCGATAGGTAGAAGGCGACGGAATCCGGTCCGTGTTCCGAGATAATGCGATTGAATCCCTCGGCCACCTCGGTAAGCGCCTCATCCCAGTCGACGCGATTTCCGCGAATCTCAGGATATAACAAACGATTTGTGGTGGAGATGGTGTCGGGCAGAGCATTACCTTTGACACACAGACGACCTAAATTAGCAGTGTGTTCTTCACTGCCTGTTACTTCTAACTTTTTCTCAGCATTGAATTGCACATCGATTCCACAGCCTACACCGCAGTAAGGGCAAGTCGTCTTCGTGCAAGGTCGGCTGGCGCTATTCATGAGAGATTAATTTCTTGTGAACTGTTCGTTTAGCAAAGTAGGAGTACATCTTCTCCATCCAAGACCAGTTCGAAGGTTCTAACAGCGAGCTCTTCTTGTTCAAGGCATTGACCGCTGACGAGATTGAAATGCTGCTTATACAATGGAGAGGCAACAACCAGCTTACCGCCTAAGTCACCCACGATGCCGCGTGATAGCACATTGGCCTTGCCGATAGGGTCCCAGTTTGAGATTCCGTAGACGCTAGGGTTTTCTTCGGGCAAGTAGAACACCGCAATCTGTGCATCACCGAACAATATGCAGATGCCGCTATTGGCAATAAGATCTTCTTTGCTGCAGAGGTAGGTGGTTTCACGGTTCTCAGAACTAACGCGCTTCGTTTGATTCATCTAGATGGTCCAGTCAGTACTGAATAATTCGAATTTTAAGGAAAGCTAAGAAACTAGCTCGAGGCTCTCGCGCTCGGCGTCTTGTGCAGGGCGCTTCTGCCCGCGTTCTTGCACGAAAACGACACGAGTATCTGCTGCGTCGCTGTTGGCAAACTGTCTGAATCGCTTCAATTTCTCTTCGCTCTCTAAAGTTGTTTTCCATTCGCACTGATAGCGACCGACGAGTGCTTCCATCTGCTCTTCGAGTTCGGTTGCTATGCCGAGCTTGTCGTCGATGATGACTGCCTTGAGATAGTCCAGCCCGCCCTCGAGATTATCCATCCACACAGAAGTGCGCTGTAGACGATCAGCTGTCTTTATATAAAATATGAGAAACCTATCGATGAGCTGAATTAGGGTCTTGTCGTCGAGATCGGTGGCGAATAGATCCGCGTGGCGCGGCTTCATGCCACCATTTCCCCCTACATAGAGATTCCAGCCTTTCTCTGTGGCGATGATTCCGAAGTCCTTCGACTGCGCCTCAGCGCACTCGCGAGTACAACCGGAGACTGCCGACTTAAGCTTGTGTGGGGAACGTAGGCCCTTGTAGCGATTCTCAACGTAGATCGCCATACTGACACTGTCTTGCACGCCGTAGCGACACCAACTATTGCCAACGCAGGATTTCACGGTTCTAAGGGCCTTGCCGTAGGCGTGTCCGGTTTCGAAACCGGCATCGACTAGTTCGCGCCAGATTTCCGGCAGTTGATTTAGCCGTGCGCCGAATAGATCGATGCGCTGGCCGCCGGTGATCTTCGTATACAGATCGTATTTCTTTCCGACATCGGCTAGCACGCCGAGTTTTTCTGGTGTTATCTCTCCGCCGGCGATGCGCGGAACGACCGAGTATGTTCCGTCCTTCTGCATATTCGCTAGGAAGGTATCGTTGGTATCTTGCAGGCCCACGAGATCTGATTCGAGCACATAGCTGTTCCAAAGCGAAGCGAGTATGGAAGCTACTGCAGGTTTACAGATATCGCAGCCGCGCCCAATGCCGTGTTTGTCTAGAAGTATGTAGAAGGATGTAATCGATTCCACCTTACAAATATGAAACAGTTCCTCGCGAGAAAATTTAAAGTGTTCACAGATGTGGTTGTTGACTTCTACGCCGCGTTCGGAAAGCTCACTATCGACCACGGACTTTAGGAGAGCGGTACAGCCGCCGCAGCCTGTACTCGCCGCTGTAACATCTTTTATTGCTCCCAACGACATGGCGCCAGCGTCCATCGCCTCGATAATGGTGGACTTGGTCACGTTATGGCAGGAGCAGATGACGGCTGTTGCAGGAAGCGAGTTGGCGCTCAACGTTGGCGCACCGGACAGGGAAGGGAGTATCAGTGCTTCCGGATCCTCCGGCAACTCGATGCCATTTAAGTAATACTGCAATAGAGTATCGTAGTCGCTGCAATCCCCAACTAAAACTGCGCCAAGGAGCTGCTTGCCATCTTCGGACACGATAATCCGCTTGTAGGTCTGACGCTTTTCATTCGCGTATTCGTAGCTAATAGCGCCATCAGTCGCTCCCTGCACATCGCCGATCGAGCCCACATCGACACCTAGCAATTTTAACTTGGTACTCATGTCAGCGCCGGTGAAGGCGACTTTGTTTTCGCCTAGCTGACTGACTGCAGCCTCGGCCATGCGATAGCCCGGAGCGACCAAGCCGAATATTTTATTTCCAAGAAGCGCGCACTCGCCTATCGCATAGACATCGGAATCGCTGGTGCGGCAGTGGTAGTCGATGACTATTCCGCCGCGCGGGCCGGTCTCAATTCCGGCATCTTTTGCTAGATTGTCGTAGGGTCGTATCCCGGCAGAGAACACTATGAGATCGACATCTAGATGAGAGCCGTCCGCAAACAGCATCTTGAGTCGACTCTTGTCTCCGTTCACGATTTGCTGTGTGGACTTACTAGTATGAACCTGCACATTCAGTTCTTCGATCATCGCTCTAAGCAGTTGGCTGCCGCGCTGATCGAGTTGTTGATTCATTAGTCCTGGCGCGAACTCAACTACATGGGTCTGCAGCCCGAGGCTCTTGAGCGCGTTGGCGGCCTCGAGACCGAGCAACCCTCCGCCGACGACTACCGCCGAGGTGGCATTCTGCGATTCTGCCCTGATGGCTCCGAGATCGTCGATGGTTCGATAGGCTAGACAGCCGGGCAGGTCCGCACCCTTTATCGGTGGAATAAAGGCATAAGATCCTGTCGCCAACACCAGCTTGTCATAGCTGAACTTCCTGCCGGTATTGGTTCTGACGAGCTTATTGTCCCGATCGATGCTCTCGACGGGATCGCCGAAATGCGCCTCTACATTTAATTCCTTGTAATGCTCTCTCGTCGTTAGTGCTAGGTCTTCCGGATTGCGTCCAGAGAAAACCTCGGACAGATGCACACGGTCGTATGCTGGACGTGGCTCACCGCCTATAACTGTGACCTGGTGTTGTGTCGATTGCTCTACCAGTTTCTCAACGTAATAGTGGCCAACCATGCCATTCCCGACCACAACAATTTTCTTGCCCTGAGTACTATCCATTACTATCAATATCCTGAGATTATCTGCACTGTCGCTGGTTCCGATTACGTTGAGACCAGCGCTAGTCCCTGCTAGAGCGACTAAACAACTGAGTTATGCGCACAAGTTTCACATATCGTTTGCACATACCATGCCATGTGGGAACTGCGCGTAGGGTGTGCCTACATTAGGGGCGCGCGCAACGTTGATGCATTTCGGGTTGTCCTTATAGCCCAATATTAGGGCGAGAACAGACACGTCGCACCAGAATGGGGCTTCGGGTTTTTCCTGCACATAGAATTTGGATTTCTAGCTGTTCATCGCCGCAAGCAGTCCAAGTACAAGTAGGGCGAGAATGGCACTCAATCCTTGCCAGAACCGCAGTGGGTTTCTTTCTAAGAGCGGTCGTTGATCCTGAGTAGCGAGTTGGCTATTGGGATTACGTAAATCGTAGAGGAATTCGGAGAGTTCGTGATACCGCTTGATGGGATCCGGGTGTACAGACTTTCGTAGTGTGTCATCTAACCAACTAGGGATAACATCATTGTGATCTCTACAGGGAATGTAGCTTAGCTTATTAAAATCTATTTTTTTCTTATTGGCCGACAACTCGCCATAGGGAAGTTCTCCACCACTCAATAATTCATAGCAGATAACACCGAGAGAATAGATGTCAGAAGCATTGCTGCCAGCCTTGTCAGCTAAATTTTCTGGAGAGGAATAATTCTTCGTTCCCAATATATTGCTGCGGTAGACCGGTGAATCAATCTCGGCGATGCCCGCTACTTTAACCGAGCCGAAATCCACTATCTTTAAGCTGCCTTGCGAATCGATTACCAGGTTCTCTGGTTTAATGTCTTGGTGTAACATTTCTTGACGGTGAAATGCCTGTAAGCCTTGTGCGATCTGTTCAACTATACTCCGAACAGCTTCAACCTGGGGTTCGGGATTGTCGTGTATCCACTGCCTCAATGTTAAGCCTGGGAGATATTCTGCAACGTGATAGAGGAATCGCCTGCGTCGAGTAGGTTCGTAAACCTTCAATACGTGAGGATTGTCGATCCGACGTCCGACCCATTCCTCCATCGTAAAGCGCTCGATGTAGGATGGATCATCATCGTAGTTCACCGAGGGCGTCTTCAGCGCTACTTTTAAGCCAGTGTCTTGATCAATAGCGAGATAAACTTGAGATCGATTACTGGAATAGAGTTCTCGCACAATCTTATATCCATCCAAGATGTGCCCCTCATTCAGATCCGGAGGAAAGGGCAGTTCTGTTAATTCTTTGAACACCTCGTTCGCTTGCTGAACTGGCAGTTCTTCTACTCTCAGAATTTGACAACTTACGTTATCAAGACTTCCCTTTTCCAGAGCGGTTCGCGCCAACAGTTCTGCTGCCTTATCGAGGTCTTTCTTGCAGGACAACACAATCGAAAGTAGCTCGTTATCCGAGAGATAGTCATGTACGCCATCGGTGCTCATCAAGAAGACGTCATCGCATTCGATAGAGAATCGCTGGTAGTCGATCTGTAGATGAGTATCCACACCCATCGCACGACTCAGATAATTCTTCTCGGCCGATATCCAGATACGATGATCGACTGTTAGTTGTTCCAGTATGCCCTGACGCAGTCTGTAGATTCGACTATCGCCAATATGGAAAAGATGAGCGGTCGTGGATTTGAGCACCAATGCACTAAGGGTGCTTACACGACCACGATGTGCATTGGTTTGTGTTCCTCCTTGTCGATACAGCCAACCGTTTAATGCGGTGCAGACCTGTTCAACAGATTTTTTTACAGACCAAGTTTCCGGCGTACTGAAATAATCCACTAAGAAACTCAAAACACAGGCAGAGCTAGCTTCAGCTCCATGCTCGCTGCTACTGACTCCGTCTGCTATTGCAGCGGCGACTCCCTTAGTCTTTAGCAGTGCACCCTCACCGAGATGAACTCCTAGACTGTCTTGGTTAGCAGCCTTCACTCCCTTGTCGGAGAATCTGCCGATTTGTATGCGCAATACGATCGCCTGTTAGTTGGGTCGTGAACGAAGTTTAGCTTACTTCTATAAGCTGCACGGTTCCATCTGGTAAGACTTCTACCATCCTTTCCGCTGGCTCATCGAGAAAATACACGGCTATGAAAGTTAGGATTGCGCAGGCGGCAATCACTGTGAAAAACGTTGCTGGCGGTGCGAATGATAGTACCGCCAGAAATGTGATCGCACCAACATTGCCATAGGCGCCGACCATGCCGGCTATCTGTCCTGTAAGCCGCCTTTTGACTAAGGGTACCATTGCGAAGACCGCTCCCTCGCCAGCCTGCACAAAGAAGGAACAGAACATGGAAACTGCAACCGCGAGAGGAATTGCCCAACTCGAGTCGATCTGACTCATGGCAATATAGCCAATGCACAATCCAGTTAAAGCAATGAGCAGGGAATTTCGTCTGCCATATTTATCGCTAAACCATCCTCCGAAAGGTCTAGAAACCAAATTCATGAAGGCGAAACCGGAGGCAAGCATGCCTGCGAATACCGGAGAAATTTGGAATGTATCTAGGAAGAACAAAGGTAGCATTGATATCACGGCCAGCTCAGAACCAAATGTCGTTAGGTAGGCAAGATTTAGGATAGCCACTTGTTTAAACTTATAGCGATGTATCTCTGGCACTTCCTCAGTGAAAATTGTTCTGTTCGCCGAGTACAGCATCCAGCTCTGATAGACATAGATAGCAAACAGTAGAATGTATATTCCCAAAGAGAAGTCGAAACCAATCAGCCCTAGAATTGTCAGTCTCCAATTTAGGATTGCCAGCGCTCCAACTAGAGGCAGATTCATTACCATACAAAACCAGAAATCTCTTACACTCGTTACTTCCAAGCCACCATTCTTATTCGGCTTGAAATAGGTGGAACCCTCCGGAGTATCTTGAACGTTAAGGTAGTATATAAAAGAGTAGGCGAACAGCAGAGCACCAGTACTGGCGACGGCATAACGCCATCCGTCCTCTCCACCGAATAGCAGTGCAAGCGACGGAAGAGTCATCGCCGCAGCCGCGGAACCAAAATTCCCCCATCCCCCATAGATTCCTTCCGCCAGACCTACTTGTCGGGCGGGAAACCATTCCCCAATCATGCGAATGCCAATCACGAACCCGGCACCGACGAATCCTAGTAGGAAACGAGTAATGATCAGCTGCTGGAAATTGTCAGCTAGAGCAAAAGAGAAACAGACTATGCTGGAGATAAAGAGCAGTATCGAGTAGACCAACTTCGGCCCGTACTGATCGACAAGCATGCCGATGATGATGCGCGCTGGGATCGTTAGCGCCACGTTAATCATCAGCAATGCGCTTACTTCGGCGTCCGTCAATCCCAAGGACTCCCTAATGGCTGCCATCAAGGGGGCATGATTGAACCACACTAAGAATGTCAGGAAGAACGCGAACCAGGACAAATGCAGAACTCGAATTTTTCCCGTGAAGGAGAGCAGGTTGAGATTTGCGTTTGGCGAAGACATCTGAAAACCTTTATTAGTGGTTAAAGATGTTCCGTGTTGCAAATGTTCTGCCAAGTTTGCAAGGAATCGACAGAAGCCGAGAAGTGGGCGCATTTCAGTCTGTATTTAGCAATTCAAATGCGGAAATCTATACTCGAGGAAACCAAAATGGTGCTTGGTATTTTTTTTGCTCCAAAAAAGTGCAATTCCCAGAGTCGCTTCCACAGACTCAGAATTCTCATGGATGGCGCGATGCTTTGATCTGGCAGAGTGCAACGGCAAATCATCTGCTAGCACACTTAGCTCGCACCAATTCCGAGCTTGAGCTTTTGCTGCGCTAAATGGGCGCAAAGGGCTGGAATGTTACGCTATGCTCAATGCCTTTGCTTGTCGAATCATATAATGCGCAACGAGAATCAAAATTCGCTAGAATAGAATCATGAAAAGCAAATCTGCAATTTCGTCAAGCTTGGAATCCCGAGTTGTAGCATTACCTGAGAGCAGGCAGCTCGAAATTTTGGCCGACTTGTTTGAACGACGGCGTGCGAAGGTGATCAGGGTTCCTTTGGTTTCTATTCTCGATGCTCCAGATCAATCGCCAGTTGTGGCCTGGCTGGAACGATTTATGGCTGATCCGCCAGACAGGTTGGTGATACTTACGGGGGAAGGTATTCGTCGCCTCATCACGGCGGCGAATCGATTGGGTCGTCAGGCAGAATTCGTGAATGCTCTCGCGAGCGTTAGCAAGATTTGCCGTGGCCCAAAACCTGGGCGTGCTTTAAAGGAGTTTGCACTTAAAACCGATATATTGGCGGCTGAACCAACAACGGAGGGGGTCATCAAAACACTTAAGACTCTGGATTTAGCCAATTCAAGAGTCTCGGTTCAGCTCTACGGAGAGGATCCTAACTTACTGTTGATGGATTATCTCTCGCAGTGTGGCTTGGAAAGCTGCGACTCAGTTGCACCTTATATCTATGCCTCAAATTGTGATACAGGCAAAATACATGAGGTGATACAGCAGATGAATAGCGGGGCAATCGACTTGATTGTATTCACCAGCAAATCGCAGATCGATAGGCTTTTCTCCGTGGCTAAGAAAGCGAACCTGCAATCCGAATTGGAGAAAGGTCTCAGAAAAACCAAGATCGCAGCTATTGGGCCAATAGTGAGGGACGAGCTACTCAATCATGGTTGTGAAGTTCACATAATGCCGATCACAAGCTATTTTATGAAGCCGCTAGTACGGGCGGCAGAGGTGATGTACGCCTCTGAATTGGGCTAGTAATGCCGATCGCCTTTGCACAAGAATTTTCAGTACACTGAATCGCTATCACTCTTCAGAAAGTTTAATAGAAAGAGCATTGATGATCGCCAAATAGACACTTTGATAGGACTGAGTAAAGGCCTGCTCGCAGATGGCAAAGTGGATCTCTCTGAAGCCGAGGTATTACTTAATTGGTTAGCCCAAAATAGAGCTAATACAGAGAACCCAGTCATACGCAACTTGTTTGAAGTAGTTGATTCTATGCTTGCTGATGGAGTGCTTGACCCTGATGAATCAGCAGAAATCTCTTCAGTATTGAGAAAAATCACGGGCGAAGATTCAGCCTTAGGTGAAGTTGCTAAGAGTACAACTCTTCCACTAGATGACCCGGCCCCTGAGATTATTTTCCCAGACCGTGTATTTTTGTTTACGGGCACTTGTTGTTTCGGCACTCGAAAGCAATGCCATGAAGCACTCGAATCTTTAGGGTCTCAAACTTCAACAAATGTTACCAAATCACTGGACTACTTGGTTATTGGCACATACGTAACTGATGCTTGGGCACATGAAACCTTTGGAAGAAAAATCGAAAAGGCAATGCAATATCGAAACAATGGCATACCCTTAGTGATAGTCTCCGAAGAGCACTGGGCGGAATGTGCTGGATTCTAGATTTGAAAATGCTCATTTATGTAACTATTGGCAATTACGCTGAGTCAGTGCTTCTTAGCCCTAATACTAACTACATTGCCCTGATCAACTTCCACCGCCTTGATGATACGCTTCAGTACCTTCCTGCTGGTATTGGTTACTAGGCTTAGAGGCCTACTCCGAACCTCTTTCGGGTTATAGAGGAACGGAATAGAGATGCTAGGGGTTACGAACCAAGTAGCCTCCTCTTTGGTCACACCAATGCCTCCACCATTCTAAGTAAACTTGCATCAGAGTGGGTTCTGCTAGTAGCTGTTCTCTTAAATCAGCACCGTTAACTATATTGTTGGCTGGGTCGCTATTTAACTCTTTCAGAACCACATCTAAATCTGCCTTGTTCATACCAAAGTAGTCAGATGTTCGAGGGCTATCAGTATCCACTGTTCCTATTGCCTGAACAGTTTTCTCAAAGGCTTGTAACATCACTTCTTGT
>Ga0302118_10001680_pt1 | contig 11015 bp, 11 predicted proteins | sample AG5_331_MG_FD_203126 | JGI IMG/M metagenome (GOLD analysis project Ga0302118, IMG submission 203126) | Marine microbial communities from Western Arctic Ocean, Canada - AG5_33.1 | ecosystem: Environmental > Aquatic > Marine > Oceanic | place: Canada: Western Arctic Ocean | collected 2017-10-01 | reverse complement strand
CTTCCCGATGGACAATTATAGTCTCCACAACTGCCGTCCCCGAAAAAGAAGCCCATCGCAAACGCTTCCTCCTCTGAGATATTTTTACAGTCTGAACAAAAATCGGTGGGGAATGAGTGCAGCAACTCTTGACCTACTTTAGCGTCGACCGGTTTAAGTTTCTGGCCGGCCGCGTCCAACAACGAATGGTCTTCTGTAACATCTACGCAACCCGTATGAGTCAATACCCTGAAAATTCTCTTTCTTGTTTTGTGCCTAATCACCCGATTGACGTCCGCCCAAACACCATCAGTCCACACCTGAACGTTTACTTTAGCTTGTTGCTTTTCTTTTCGATTTGATTGACCCGCTTTGAACTGATCGTATGGTTCGTACTCGCCGTTTGCCAATGTTTCAATAGTTACTATATCAACCATACCATTCGCAAGACGAATCATCAAAGGGGTATCCCCCGTTACGCTGTCTCCGTACACTAGTTTGCCCTTCCATTTATCAACAATGGTTTTCGCCGCCAGCTTGTTGTTCCTTCTTCCCATCGCGGTCGTGCACATTGCCCCTGGCATAAAAGGAAGGTATCCTTCCCTTACACCCATTGCACCATACATAGAATTTGAACAAATTTTGTATGCCTTTTGTCTTTGGTCAAGCACGTTGATGAGCACTTTCGCATTTTGACGTTCTGTTTCCGGCAACGAGTCTACCGTTTTTTCCAAATTCTTTTTTTCTACTCTGGTTTGTTTTCTGGAATCTAGCAAATTTTGCAAAACCGTGGGAATGACGCCTTTCGGCTCTTTTAAAAAACGGTACTTGCGTTTTGAGCACATGCGCATCTTTGGAATGCCTTTTTTCACGTCAGCGCGTTCTTCGCGATACGGCTTAATATTTTTTTTCATCATTTCGAGTTGTTTGTTGATTTTTCTTTTTTCCCGGTCGCGCATGACCTTTGCTCCGCTGCGCAACGATTTATCGTACTTTTTACCCGATGTGTAGTTTGGAATAAACTCCACGATTCGCAGCTTGTCCCGTTTCGACCGCAGACTTTTCATTTCCTTTTCTTTCGCGTCAATGAGGGCGGTCAGTGATTTGACACGTTTCACCTTTGGGTCGTGCTCGCAGCCGAGGTGATCTTCCCATTCAATCACATGGCACTTGTGATTTGGAACTCTCTTGTTTTTGACCAGCGTCGAATAATCAATGTTGTATGCGATGATTGTGGTCGGGTACAGACTTGCAAAGTCAAAGGGGACGATATTGTCGTACACGCCTGCTTTGGGTGTAAACACGTACGCGCCGACATACCGCTCATTTTCCTCCGCCTTGTACCCGTCTTGCTCGACCACGATGCCGTTAATTTTACAAAATTTGTACACCTGCGAGAACACGCGTTTTTGCTGTCCGCGAACAACAATATCAAAGATCGGCACGTTGCACGTCGCGGCCATCTCGGTCAGCCCAATCCACGTGTCGGTTTTCGTGAAAAGACGCGCGACAAGTCTGGAATCGACCATACAATATTTTCCGGCAATGCTTACTTTTTGGCGACCGATGGGCGTGTTCACGCGGTTCTTGTCTTTTATGCCCACGTCGTAGCATTCAAACAATTGCTCGACGGGCAAATCGTCTTTTCCAGCTCCTCCCAGAAAATGTTTCGACACCGTGTCGAGCTTGTAGTTGCTAAGTTTGTGATCGCGCCTGATGACCGGCAAAAGGTCTACAAGGATGCGGCCTTCCCACGGCAGATATTGAAATTCCTGAGTGCTGTAGGCTGCAGATTTCCATTTAATTGTTTTGGTTTTTGTGGCACCCCGACTTTTGTGCATGCCAGTTATCGAAAGAGTGCGAAACGCGGCGAGTTGAATCGACCGTTCGATCATGTATTCGATATCAAATCCAAGAATATTCCAGCCAGTAATAATGTGAGGATTCATTTCGCGCACAAGTTTCGAAAATCCTTCAATCAATTCCGCCTCGATTTTGAACCGGATACATTCCGCGCCAACGACTTTGTCTTTTGGATTTCCAAGAGTTAAAAGGACCTCTCGTTCGAATTTTTTACTGCTGTTTCTGAAAAATACGCAGGAAATCATAAATATCTGGTCGTCGGGGTGCTTGGCGTCGGGAAATTTGCCGACTTGGTGAGAATATGCCTCTATGTCAAAACTCATTACAAGGGGTTCGACCGGGTCCGCGCACGCTAACGGGCTAATGTTTTCATACGACACTTTTACTTCACGGTCCGCGGAGGTGGCGGGCGAACGTGCTTTGATTCCGGTGTAATTGATCCACCCAGCCGTGGGAATCCCCGTGTTGCAGACGAGTTGCAAGATTTCGTCCGCGTTTGATTCGTGAATTTTAAAGTACATTTTTTTGCTGCAAATACGCGGAATCAGCACTGGCGAATACAACAATTTTTTTAAGGCGTAAATACCAATCCGCGTTGCAAATCGGCATTGCAGAAATGGGAATTTGTTGTCCACGCCAGTCGATGTGATTTGCGGCGAATACAGTTTTTTGCGTTTCACAAAACGTATTCCGACGTTGTTTACTCGTCGCTCCGACAACTTTTGTTTCAGCCACGCGTCGCCAAAGACTTTTTTCGCCAAGTCTTTATCCCACTTCATTCGCCCAGGCAAAGGAGGCAATGCAATGTACACGTACGGGCAAAAGTCCGAGATTTGCAAGCAAATTGTTTTGCGTTTTGCGTTCATGCCATACAGTCGCATGGAAGTGGCGCCTTTTACGTCGTCGAAACTATCTATGTGAAAATCGTATAAAAACATTTTTCCAGTACAAGACGTCATTTTGTGATTACTACATAACTGTTGCCATCTAAATCATTTTCAAAAACAGTTTTGTACTTTTCACTTTTCATTTTCAAAAACAGTTTTGTAGTTTTCACTTTTCATTTTCAAAAACAGTTTTGTAGTTTTCACTTTTCATTTTCAAAAACAGTTTTGTACTTTTCATTTTCAAAAACAGTTTTGTACTTTTCACTTTTCATTTTCAAAAACAGTTTTGTACTTTTCATTTTTTAAGGGACATGTCTATTCATCATTATTTTTGAAAATGACTAAAAAAAATACAACTTGAAAAAATCAAAATGAATTTTCGCAAGTTTATAATCTCAAAATTCGCGCCAATCTTGTCGAAAAAGTACGTCGACATTTTGACCGATGACAGGAGCATAAAAATTTTCCAACAAAGTTTTACGTCGTCGACGTTTGACGAAAAGTGCAATTACGAATTCTACGAGCAGATGGGCGACGTGAGCGCGAACAAATTTTTGGTGTACTATTTTTATAAACGATTTCCACGCCTCATGTGCGCGTTGGGTGTCAAAGTCGTTGCGCGACTGAAGATTAACTATGGTTCTAAAAAAGTCTTCAGTCGCCTTGCAGAACAACAGGGTTTTTGGCCGTATATTCGCGCGTCAGACGAGTGGAAAGACAAACGTCGGACGGATTTGCTCGAAGATACGTTTGAAGCATTTGTCGGCGCGACCGAATTTATCCTCGATAACCGCGTCGAGGATGGGGTCGGCGGGGTCGCAATTTCCATGTATTTAAAAAGCGTGTTTGATGCCGAACAAATTTCATTAAAGTATGAAGACTTGTACGACTCAAAAACACGTCTCAAGGAACTCATGGACAAAATCGGCGTGGACGTCGGCAAATTAAAATACAACGAAATTAAAGACGTCGACACAAATAATCGTTATTTCACGACAAGCAGAATTTCCTTGATTCCCCGGCGCGGGCGATGCGCACAAATCGCAGCGGGCACTGGTCGAACAAAATCAGAAGCGCAGCGCGCCGCGGCGAAAGAAGCCATTTTTTATTTTTCTACACAAGGATATGTAAAAAACCCCCCGCCCGAGTACAGCATGTTCCAAAAACATTAAAAAAAAACGCCCTTTCGGCTGAACCACTCGTCAAGGTTCGGTCGAAAGGGCTTTTTTTTTGTCACTTGAAAATGATCATTGGTTCTTAAATAAAGCATTCATTAAAATAAACATGACATTTGAATTTGATATTTACAACAAAATCCAACGTTATCTTGATAACAATAACGAGGTGTCTTACGGAAACTTTGAGGTGGGCGGATTTGTGGCTCAACAATCAAAAAAAGGAATTATTATCGACGTCAGAAAGATAAAAAACACAATCAAAATAAAAGTGTGGTTTACGGACAGGGAGACGCCAGAAAAAATGCAAGCAGTCGTCAAAAAACAGAAGAGCAACAAAAATTTTATAAAACTCGACGACACGTACGAAGTAGTGTACGAAAAAATTGGAAATGATTTTTTTCAAATAAAACAAAAACAGTCTATATCGTCCGACGATGAAGACTTTGAAGAAGAAGAAGAAGAAGTTCCGGTGGCCGCGCCCGCAATTGTCCCCGCGCCCGCAATTGTCCCCGCGCCCGCATCTCCTATCTCAGAATCTCAACGCCAGAAAGAGTTGCGTGCACGCGAAAATGCAGAAGCAGACGAAACAAAAATACAAGAAGCAGACGAAACAAACTCGCTCCTGAACCTTTTTGAACCTATTGTTGTCGACAGAGAGGAAAATAAGTTTATTGAACGGGTATACTCGATCAAAAACAAAGACGACCCTTTTCACAATGAAATCGCAATGATTAAAAATTATTTTTCAGCGCAGCCGGCACCGGTCGTCGAGGAAAAAGAGGAGGATGTTGCCAAAAGCGCGCGAATTGCTGTACCGCCGGCACCGGTCGCGGAACCGGCCGTGATCGACTTGGTCAGTGGGGACAAGGAAAAAGAGAAGACCAAACGCGATGGGCCGCCAAAATTATCAAATCCACAAGACATGGCTGCATTTATGAAGAAAAAAGTTGAAACGTGCGGATATTTGCGCTCCGCGAAAGACGGGTATTACACAGCGGTCGTCGACGGGAAAAACATCACAGGACAAGGTGATAGAGCGGCGTGCGCGTGGGACGAGCCGTACAAAAAATTACTGTGGCACACGCATCCAGTCGGGGTAATAGCATATCCTAGCGCGGAAGATATACTCAAAGTTGTAAAACCACGGAGAGACATCGGTATGATCGAAAAGTCGTTTATTTATACAACGTGGGGGGTGTGGGAACTCTACGCAACGCGCAAAGCTGAAATGTCGGAGGAAGATATAGGAAAATTAATTACGAAACTCGACAACAAGTATTCTAAAAAAATGTACAACAACACAGAAAAGGGGCGCGCGCGGACATTGACTGCGGACATGGAAAAGTACGTTGATGAATATATACAGCGAGTAGAAACGAATAAAAAGTTGTCAAAACGCGGACTTACAATTATTTTGCACAAAAACTCACGGGATTATTTGTTACATTAAACTAAATGGGGCAGAAACAAACTAAAGAGGAAGAAAAAAAAAAAGCGATACTCGACAATGAGAAACTCGACAAAGAGATTGAAAGTTTGAGGACACGAATAGAAAATTTGTGTCTGGTTAGACACAACTTAGCCGCTACTTTCGACAAAGAACACAAAAAAAAACAAATCGAAGACATCCAAAATTTAATGGATTTAGATGAAGAAATCGAAGACTTGCCGGGACGTCTTAGGGGATCAGGCGGGACAGGTGGGACAGGCGGGACGACACAATACGAAGGGACAGCGGAATCGATAGCGAGATCGATGGCATCAGCTGGAACAGGGGGAACTCAAGCTATAGACTGGGTTCGCGTTCAACGCGAGCAACGGGCGCGACGAGCGCGCAATCCAGGAGTGTTCGATCTCCTGGAGGCTGATGAGTTGGATCGGTGGAGGCGTCAGCAGAGATTGCAACGGCAACGCAGAGAGGCTGCACAACTGCAACAGAGGGCTGATTCACCGGAGTCAGAATCCGACTGGACATCCGACGACGTTGAGGAACGTACATATGGGAACGCGTCTTGGAGATATACAGGTCGGTGACGATACGTCGTGGAATCCGTGATACTATTTTAAAAATAAAGATTTTCAAACGGGGAGAACTCAACGACGCGTATTTAGATGCCGATGGGGAGTGGCTATTTGATATTTAATATTCTGACCCCACCCCTCGGCGCGATTTTCAAAAATTTTTACAATTTTTGAAAACCATCTGCCTCCGGTTTCATTCGACAAGGCTTAAATAAATACCCCCTGATAATAGTATAAAATGAACATTACACACGAGACAACATTTCAAGAAATTTTATTTCAAACGTTTAATCTTCGGAAAGACCGTTTTAACAACGCCTTAGAGCGTTGGCTGGGTGGCCAAAGCGGGTATTCAACTGTTTTTTTTCAGAAAAAGAAAAAACAAGCAACCCTTTTTGCGTTTAGTGATTTTTCACAGCATGTCGATCGTCTTTGCAAAATTTCGAAAGCACGCGAGGAAAACGACGAGTTTGCCACGCTGCTTTATCATTTTAAGCAAATAAAACGCATTATATAGAGAAGGCCGGGATAGACAGTCTACTTGTACTGGCGTTTTCCGTCTGTGTTTTCTTAACATTCTTGTTGTCGTTTTCCGATCCTGAACCTGTTAGTATTTTTTTGACAATTGAGTTGGCGGAACCGTTGTCGCCGGGCGTTTTTTTTTTTTTTGCGCTTGGTAGTAGAAAGCAAAAAGCGCTCACTGCGCCCGCTGATATTGCCGCGCTGATAAAAATGCTGAGTTTCCAAGAAAATTTAGGGCCGTTAAATGGGTTATTTTTCTTGACACACGCAGGTTGCGTTAATCCCAGAAAGGCCAACGGCACAAAAAAAGCAACTATTCCAATAATGATAAATTTGTACATATTTTTATTTTATTTATACGTCTTTAGAATGTCGTAAAAAATGAAAATGATTATATTTTTTTCATTTCTCAAAAATCAAAAATGTTTATCTCCGAAAAAAACAAGAAACGTGATCAGCGTCGTCGTTTTTTGATTCAGGCTAAGAAAGGAGTCAGCCCGTCTCAAGCAAGAAAGAAAAAGTTAAAAAAGAAGAGTATGAAAAAAAGCAGAAGGTCAGCGCGCGCGTTTCGTGTACCTGATGTCCGGACGTATTACGTGGAAGAGCCTCGATGCGGATCCAATGATGTGAGTTTTGAATGCGTAAACAACTGCGCGACAATGATCCAAATGGCATTTCGACGCCGAAAGGTTAAAAAGCGAGTAGAGCAACGGCTTTCTCGCGCGACAATGCGGCTTTCTCGTGAAACGCGTGAGCAAGCAAAGTTGGTGAAGTGGTGCCACGTGGAATTGGCTAGCATTAGAAGTTTCGTGAACAATTCTCTTGCGCACATTGTCGATTGCGCGCCTATCAAGGGTCAACTCTCGTACTTGACCGATCGAATTTTTGAAATTGATCACCGCGGAGATCGTATTCTTCTTCTTCGACGACTTTTCTTGGTGAAAGAAAGGTGGCGTTCGTTGATGATCACCAGAAAGACGGCAATCAACACGGGCATGATTCGAGATTTCGAGTTTATGGACAAACTGCACTCTGCGCAGGCCAAACTGATTCGGCGGTACATGGCGACAATCAATCGACTGAACATTACCATTTCGGCAATGATTAACCAGAATGCGAATTTGCAGCCACCTCCGTCGCCACCTCCGTCGCCACCTCTGTCGCCTACTTCGGCGTGTCGTGCATGCGAGGAGGAGGCGTGGGCCCGATGGAATAAGTTGAGTCAGTTGAATGTGTACCGCTAAATAAAACAAAAAAAAAGCCCCCGCGGCTGAACCACTCGTCAAGGTTCAGCCGCGGGGGCTTTTTTTTGTCACTCCGTTATTTAATAAAATGCGTGAATAATAAAATGGGTTGTATTATTTCGTTAATGTCTAATATTTTATCTCGCAATCCGGCCCGAACAGTCGGGCCGACAAGCTCGCCGCTGAATGGCAGTATTTTCCAAGAACCTTTGACAACGTCGTTGTATCTTCCGCACAATGAATTGTAGTTTTTACGTTTGCCACCGCGCCTCCCACTTGTTTACGTTGTTTCGCCACGCCTGGCTAGCCATGATATCTTCGCGCTGCTCGTTAGAATCTTCGATCCAGCTCAAGCCGCTTAAATAGTCGCATCGACATTTATTCGTGTTCAAGCAATCATTGCACTTTAACGGTGTGCGCTTGTACACTGCTTTTATTTTGTTCATGGGGGTCACTGTAATGTTCCCGGTGACTGCGGCTGCCGCATTAAAATTCGGGTGCGGAAATGGTCCGGCTATTTCTTGATCGACATAATACGTGATTTGTCCTTTTCTCATGTCTTCATAGCGCGTAAATCCAGTTTTCCAATGTTCGCCCTGCGAAGAGTACACGTCGTCCCCGTACAATCCTGACACGCTCATATCCATCGGGCGCTTATCAAGTTCAAGCGGAATATTTCCTGTTCTAGGATTTTTCAGACGGGCATCATGTGATGAAAACCCTTTTTTGCCACACGCGGTTTTCGGTATCTCTTCAAAATCTGTCGCGACATTTTCCGCGTACAGTTCAGGATTTAACACGGTCACCTCGGGGCGTCCGGCGGTGTTGGGCCCGACCGCCGTGCACAAAAAGGGATCGCGCGCGCAATACCAGTCGTTATTGTATTTGCAATTTTCTATTGGCAAACTTCTAGTTGACATATTTATTTAACAATTTAAAAAGAGTATTTTTAAATTTAAAAACCATGCCACAAACCTTTTCTCAAATAACGAAAAAAGACGATGTTGATTACTTGAAAAATGTGAAAAAATTGACTGGTCGGAAAACATTTGGTGGAAAGTTGAAAGTCAAAAAAGAACCAGCTACAAAAAAGTCGAAAAACATCAAAGTAATTGGAATCGCGCTTGCGGCGGTACTGTTGATCACCCTGGTTGTATGGCGCGTCGTGAAGAGTCGAACAAAAAAGTCGCCCAAACGTATCAAACGTATCAAACGTGCAACAAATAAAAAAACGTATGTGGCGGCGGCTGTCGTCGCATGTTGTCTGTGCGGCTCCGTTGTTTTCTATCTCAAAAAACGTAAAAAATAGTTTTCATTGCATAGACTGTTTTAGTTCTTCGAATGTGTGGCCAACTAAATTTGCCCCTTTCACGTCGCTCCCGATGGGTCCAACCCCTAAAATCAAGTTCGGGCTTTTGTACAAATAGACACCGGACAAGTTTTTCAGCGCGGTTCGAGTTGTTTCGGAAGATTTCAGCCATGCTTCAAGCCCCGTCTTGCATGCGTTCCGCAACAAAAGTTCAAATGTTTCGTCGCGTATGCTCAAAAAAACTTCAATTGATTTTCCAATGCCGATAAATTTTCCTGCAACGGTAAGCAGTGCTTGTTCGGCCTTAAACTCTGACGCTTGCGTTTCAAATCTAAAACTAAGCATGTGTGCAAGCACCCGGAAAATTACGTAATGCGCAGCGGACGAAAAGCATTTGCCGTCGATGTTCATTGACACCACGTATTCCATCGAAAGTTCTGAAAAATCCTTTTTGCTGATAACATACTCTCCAATTTCGTGCTTTTTAGAAAGGGGACTTTGCGTGGACTTGAACACTTGGCATCGATGAGTCCATCCTTCGGCCCTCGCGATATCTAATTCAGAAGGATTGTAAATATGCGAAAGGCGTTTGTCAATGCTTGCTTGTACACCGGGTGGAAATTTTTTTGAAGTGTACAACGTCCAGACTTTAGCATCAATTCCTGGTATGCTGTCCAGCAGCTCGCTGTGTTTTTTGTACAGTTGTACTTTTGTCAAATTATTTCGTTTATCCCGCAGCTCATTTTGACACTGCTCAAGCGAGTCGATTAGTTCGCGGCGGGCGCTCGTGTCCAGCGCGCTGTTTTCAAGAGACAGTTTTATGCTGTGCACGTCGCTCTTCAAACAACCGGTGTGTTTGCTAATCGCTTCTTTGTAAAAATGTGGGTATTTCGTGTCGATAATAAACTCGGCGATACACTGTCGTGCAACTTTGCTTTTTAAACTTTCTATGGTGTTTTTGTATTTTCGCAACTCGTTTTTCATGCACAAACAGTATAAAATGTTTCCCTTCAGGCTCAGCGCGGCTGATTTAATTTCTGCAGCCACATCCTCGACACTTTCCGGGCAAACATCTCCCGTGTGCGCAAGCTCTGACGGAATACTAGCAATCGAAAAATACCGAAATTTGTCTAGCGAATTTCCCTGATTAAGCATCTTGCACATTGCTTTGTAAATTCGCACAGACTGCTTGACGCGGCGAATGTATATCTGCTCATCCGTTTTCATATTTTTGTTTTTAATTCCAACGGAAAGTTTTTCGCGCTCTTTCATCAATACGGTTGCTTCCTCAAGCGGCGCGGTGGACATCGTTGCCATGCTTGTTACGCAGGGCGCTTTGAGCATAACTGTGCCAGTTTTCAGCAACGCTGCCGCCAAATCAGGATCTTTAAATTTTTCGGCGTACGCGACCTCCAACGCGCTATCCGTTGTTTTTGATATATCCAATTCCATTGTTTTTTTGGTTGCTTCGCGCAGTTCTGACACTGGCATGGAACAAAACTTTGTTTTAATTCGGTCGTCTGTGCAATCAACAATGGACGCGTATATAAAATTAATGCAATTTGTCCACATGTCTCCTTCAATTTTAACGGGACCGGACTTGTCGGGATTTAATTTATCTTCCATTTTATAATATTTCGAGTTGTGTTTAAACTTTGTAAAAAAAAAATTCTACTAAAATTAAACAATGAAGTGTTACAAACCAGGAACAAAAAACGAAATAGTTTCTGACCATTGCCGAACGAAGAACTGCCCGGATGGTACGATGTGTTGCGATATAGGTCCAGGTATGATGGGGTGCGCGGCCAAAAGCACGACGGAAGCGCAATGCCGTCCTCTTTTTAACGGAAACTGGCATCCAATTGAGAATACGTGCGAGTGCAAGGATGGTTGGTCTGGAAAATTGTGCGAAACAAATAAAGCACAACAAGATACGAATTGCAAAACCCAATGCTCTCCGGTTGGCAGCGGGTCGACGCGAGCCAACCCGGACGGGACAAACACGTGCACG
>Ga0302118_10001678_pt1 | contig 11024 bp, 4 predicted proteins | sample AG5_331_MG_FD_203126 | JGI IMG/M metagenome (GOLD analysis project Ga0302118, IMG submission 203126) | Marine microbial communities from Western Arctic Ocean, Canada - AG5_33.1 | ecosystem: Environmental > Aquatic > Marine > Oceanic | place: Canada: Western Arctic Ocean | collected 2017-10-01 | reverse complement strand
TAAAAAAGCAGAAGAAGCAAGAAAAGCGGCAGAGGCAAAAAGAAAAGCAGAAGCAGCAAGAAAAGCAGCAGAGGAATTGGCTAAAAAGAAAGCAGCAGAACAAGAAGCAAGACGAAAGGCAGCAGAAGAAGCAAAAAGAATAGCAGCAGAATTAAAAAAGAAAGCAGAGGAATTAGCTAAAAAGAAAGCAGATGAAACATCTAGAAAAGCAGCAGAAGCAGCAAGACTAGCAGCAGAAAAAGCAGCAAAAGAAGAAGCAGCAAGAAAAGCAGCAGAAGAGGCAGCAAGAGTGGCAGAAGTAGCAAGAAAAGCAGCAGTGGCAGAAGAAGCAAGAAAAGTAGCAGCAGCAAAAAAAGCAGCAGATGAAGAAGCAGCAAAGAAAGCAGAAGCAGAAAGACTAAGAAAAATAGCAGCGGCTAAAGCTGCCGAAGAAGAAAGACAAAAACAAATTCTTGCAGCTAAAAAAGCAGAAGAAGCAAGGCAAAGAAAAATTGCTCTTAAAAAAGCAGCAGCGGCAAGAAGAAAAGCAGCACAAGAGGCAAAATTAAGAAAAATAGCAGAAGAAAAACGTAGAAAATTAGTCGCCCAAATTAAAGAATATTTAGTAACTGGTTCAGTTATATTATTAAAAGGTAATAACAATGATAATGGATACTTACGAAATAGAGGTGATTCCTCGTCATCTTCTAATAAAATTGCATCCGCATCAGAATGGTGGGTTATTAATTTAGGAGGTGATAAAATTGCTTTATATAATCAGTTAAAAAAAAGATATTTACGAGTTCATCCTAATGGTAAAGTCGATTTAAATGGACACGGTGGTCCCTGGTATCATTATCCAAATGGTTGGGCATGGGAAAAATTTACATATTCTATCTTGGATGATGGTAGAATTAGTATGAAAAGTCATCATAATACATATTTGAGTATAGATACTAGTAAAGCATTAAATGCTAGAGTTTCAGTTACAAAAACAGTTACTTCATCTAAACAAAAATTTAGAATCATCAAATTAAAGAATATTGCTCCAACTAAGAAGAGATCAAGTTCTCAACGTTCTGTTCCAGTAGTGAAAAATGGATTAATAGGTCGTTTTGTTGCAGATGACTTTTTTATGCAGAGTAGAAAATGGGAATCATCTTATGGAAGTATTAATTCTACATATGGTAGAGGAAATCTATCAGTTAATAATCATAACAATAATGGCAAATCTTTTAAAGCTATCAGATATGAAAAAGGTGATGGTATAAGATTTCCAACAAGTTTATCTAAACCAAACTATACATTGTTTGTTGTTGGTAGAAATCGTAGAGGAAATGGTCGTGTAATTGATGGAACATCTAATAATGTATTACATGGATGGTGGGCTGGTCGAACTGGTGTATATCATCAAAGAGGTTGGATTACTCATAAAGATAGAAAAGGTGGCTCAGCATGGCATATAATGGCAGCAACAAATAATGGTCTTGCTTATATGGATGGTACTCGCGTAGGTAAAAATAATCATAAAGGACAAGCACCAGCACAATGGACAATTAATTTTGGTCAATACCACGGCGGTGAATGGACTACAGGTGACATAGCAGAAATGTTATTTTATGATAGACATTTATCGGAATCAGATATTCAAAAAGTAAGTACTAAATTGATATCAAAGTATGGTATTAGAAAATTTGTTGATTGTTATAGTAAAAATACAGGATTTAATTATGATGGTAATGGAAATTCAGTTTACTTAGATCGTCATAATGTAGATTGTGGAAATAGTTTAATAAGTTCATTAAAATTAAAACGAAGTGGTAATAAAATTAGATACGATTATAGTTGTTGTCCTAATCCAAGTTCTGCTGAAAGTATAAATAGACATACCCCATTAAATGATGATGGTAAAGGAAATACTATATATTTAGATCGTCATAATCTAGAATGTAAAAATGGATTAATAAGTAAAATGCGTCTTACAAGAGGAGGAAAAAATAAAAAAATTGGATTTGCATATACATGTAAAGCTTCAGGTGTTAAAGCATGTACTACACATAATACTGGGTGGAATGATGAAGGACAAGGAAAAAATATATTTTTAGATAGACATAATCTAAAATGTGCTATTGGCAAATCATTAAAAAGAGTAAAATTAGTAAGAAATGGTAAAGGTAAATATCGTTATGATTATACTTGTTGCGAACCAGGTGATAATTCAAAAGCACCTCTTCCAACAAAAAAAGTATTAATTAATGGATTACATCATCTTAAAAATCAAAGAAAAATTCCAGGAAATCAAATTCCATGGAGTGAAGCTGAACATTATACCATTTCATTTTGGATTAAAACAAATGAATCAACAGGACATTGGAGAAATATTTTCAGATGGGGTAATCACGGTCATCATCGTGCCCCAGCAGCCTGGTTATGGTGTTGTAGAAACAATAACAAATATCATTACAGACAAAGAACAGCTAGATGTTGTGGAACTAACGTTTGGACTCATGGAGGAAATGATGGTGTAGATGCTCATAATTTACAAAATAGAGGTTTCCAATATCATAAATGGAATCATTTTCTTACAACCGTTGATGGACGTTTAATCAAACATTATATTAATGGTAAATATCATACAAGTGGATATTTACCTGATAATCCATCTCAATTAAAAGGCGATACAATGTATATTCCAGATTGGACAGGTGATCATAAACAAACTTATATACAAAATATGTGGTGGTTTGATGGTAGTGTTAATTCTCGTCAAATGAAAGAAATTTACAATTCTAGTAAATTTAATGGATGGAATAATCCAAGAGAAGTTCCTAGTAAAGTATTAATTGAAGGAGCACACATTTTAAAAACTCAAAAAAAAATACAAGGAAATACAATTCCTTGGACAGATCCACATCATTACTCTATTATGTTTTGGGTAAAAACAAATCCAACAACTCAACATTGGAGAAATCTTTTCAGATGGGGTAATGCTGGTACAAATAGAATGCCTGCAGCCTGGTTTTGGTGTTGCGGAAATCAATATAAATTTCATTATAGACATAGTACTGCTGCAAGTTGGAATGATGGTGTAAATGTTTCTGGTTTAGATAATCATGGATTTAGATTTGATAAATGGAATCATATGACAATTACAGTCAACAATAGAAATGTAAAGATTTATCTTAATGGTAAACAAATTAAATCTGGTAATTTAAGGCATAATCCAAAATCTGCTACAAATCACGTAATGCATATCCCAGAGTCGACAGGTGATCATGAATATACATATCTTAAGAAAATGATATGGTTTGATGGAACTTTAACTAATGGTGAAGTAAGTACATTGTTTAATAAAAATAAATTTAGTGGTTGGAATAGTTTAGATTGGAGACAAAAATTAAGTGCTCCAATAAATAATATGTTCAAAGATGGTAATATGATTGCTCTTTATACTCATCACGGTTATTATGTTGGACATAGAGGGCATCGTCAAATGTATCAACATGATAGAGTTGTTAAACCAAGAGATGTTTACCAAGTTAAACGATTAGCTGGTAATCAAGTTGCTTTATATAATGTTCAAATGAAAAGATATATTCGTGCTCATAATAATAATCAGATTGATGTATCTGGTGTAAGATCTGATTTTAGGTCTCTTCCTGCAGGTTGGGCTTGGGAAAGATTTGAGATTGAAGATGTAGGTGGTGGAAAAGTAGCATTGAGAGGGTATCATAATAAATATCTTAGAGGTCATAGTAATAGATATATGGATCAAAGTGGTTCTAGAAAAAGAAATGAAAAAATTCCAGCTGGTTGGTATTGGGAAAGAATTAGACCAATTAAAGTAACATCTTCAAAACCAAAAGCAAGATATCTTAGAATTCGTTCTAGATGGTGGAATTATTTACACATACGAGAAATTAAAGTATGGTCTGGAGGAAAAGTTGTTTCACATAAAAAACCAACATCTGGTTCATCCCAAGGATGGGGTGGTAGAAATAAGAAAGTAGTTGATGGGAAATTCCCAACTAAATGGCCAAATTCAAATCATACTTTCCAAAATGGTTGGTGGATGGTTGATATGAAAAAAGAATATCCAATTGATAAAATCGAAATTTGGAATAGACCTGATTGCTGTCAAAATCGTTTACATACATCAAAATTATTCCTTCTTAATGCTGAAGGATTTGAGACATGGGAAAAACTTTTAAATGGTAATAAATATCAAAAATATAGTGGAATGAAAGTATACGATTATAATAGTTCACATGAAGTTGGTGGTAAGAATAATAAAAATAAATTTATTGGCGGAATTAAGGTTGGTCATTTTGAAGCTTCAAGTTATACAAATAATAAAAGTTGGAGAAATAATGTATCTGATCAAGAATGGGCTAAACAATGGAAAGGTAATCCAACAGTTAATTCACATTCAAATGGAGGCAAAACATTTAAAGCAATTAAATTTGAAAAAGCAGATGGTGTAAGATTCCATCCATCTTTATCTAAAAAGGCATATTCTGTTCTTATTGTTGGTAGAAATAGAAGACGAAATGGTCGCGTTCTTAATGGTACAAGTAATAATGTATTAGTAGGCTGGTGGGGAGGTAGAACTGGTGTATTCCATATGGGAAGTTGGCAATCACATACTAATACTGGTGCTGGTAATGGTTGGTGTGTTATGTCAGCTATTAGTGATGGCAAGTGTTATTACAATGCTAAGAAAGTAACAGTATGGGATAGATATGCTAAAACTCCAAAACAATGGACTATTAATTGGGGTCAATATCAAGGAGGTGAATGGTCTCAAAGTGATATTGCTGAAGTTATTTTTTATAATGGTCTATTAACTCATGAACAAATGGTAAATCAATCCAAAGCATTATGTTCTAAATATGGTATTCAATCATTAGCACCAGTTCTAGAACCAGCTGGAAATTCTCCAGCAATTAACAAACCAATTGCTCACTTTTCAGCAGAACATTATACCAATAATAAAAATTGGAAGAATATTGTAGGTGTAAAACCAAATGGAACACAATGGAGAGGTAATGCAACTGTTCAAAATCATAGTTATAATGGTAAGTCATTTAAAGCAATTAAATTTGAACGTAATGATGGTTTAAGATTTGATTCAAAAATTTCTTCTTCACAATATACAGTATTTGTTGTTGGAAGAAATAGAAGACGAAATGGTCGTGTAATTGATGGAACATCTAATAATGTATTACATGGATGGTGGGCAGGTAGACAAGGTGTGTTCCATCAAGGTAAATGGCAAACACATAGAAATCAAAATCAAAGAGTTGGTACTAGTTGGGCTGTAATGGGTGCTACAAATAATGGTAAGCAATATTTTAATGGTGCTAAAGTAACAAAGTGGGCAAGAAGTGGAAGAACTCCAAAACAATGGACAATTAATTGGGGACAATTCCATCGTAATGAATGGACTCAAAGTGATATTGGTGAAATTATTTTCTATAATAAACGCTTATCGGATGATGAAATGAGACGAGAAAGTGATAGATTATGTCAAAAATATGGTGTTGTTTCTTTGAAAATAATGTCTGAATTTAGAAATGGTCGTAGACTTCGTCTTAAAACTTGGAGAAATAATTATGTTCGTATGAGAAGTAATGGAAGAGATGTTCATCAAGGTGGAGCAGGAACAGAAGAAATATTTACAGTTAAAGCATTACCACAATATGGAGCAAATTGTGTTGCATTATATGGACACTTTAAAAGATATCTTAGATCTCATAATGGTAAGAGTCATTTTAATAAATCAAACAATATATCTTATAAAATAGATCAATCAGGAGCAAGACCTAATTATAATTCATACCCAAGTGGTTGGGCATGGGAAAGATGGTATATTGAAGATGTTGGTGGTGGTAAAATCGCATTAAGAGGATACCATAACAGATATCTCAGAGCTCATAGTAATGGTTGGATGGATACTAATAAGGAAGTTAGAGCATTAGGAACTAAAATCCCAGATGGTTGGGGATGGGAAAGATTTACACCAGTTTGGATTTAAATTATTTTCAAACATATAATATATATAGATTATGATTTTAGCATATAATGATATAACTGGAACAAATCCAATAAATATTGAAAGTGATCCTAAAAGAGCTGAAAAAAAAGTAAAAAAAAAGCATACATCATACAATGATACTATTTTTAAAATAGTAAAAAATCATCCTCACCATCATATTCTTGACAATTATATTAATAGAGATTCTAATATTGATTTATCATCTTTAATACCATTGATTAAATCGCTACAAAATGAAGAAAATGAAAGAAATAAACTTGTAAAACAAGTAAGTAGAATTTCTAATAATCAAAAAAGTTTTTCAATTATTAAAAATATAAAAACAAAAAAAAATAATATTTCAAAAATTGTTGAACAAGTTAATATTAAATTAGCAGAAAGTGAAAAGCAGCATAAAAAAACATTAAAAATTCTTTCAAGTAAAATATACGAATTAGGTGGTTTGAAGAAACTTGTGGAAAAACAACAAGTAATTGTTTTTGATTTAGGAAAAAAAGTTATTCATCATACACCTCAAAATACCAAGAAATTAAAAAAATTAGTTCAAAAAACGAATTTAATTAAATTACTTGTTAAACAAATCAAATTAGATAAACAGATTATGAATGGATTAAAGAATCAGATTGAAATGTCAATTAATTTAATTAGTACTAAAGAAATTTAAATTATAATTAGTATTATAACCACAAATATAATAGAAAATATGATAATTCTGGCAATTCTTATATGAGTAGCAGTCATTTGTTATAGTAATAAAATTACAAAATTTATTACTATAAGTAAATCGTTAATATAATAAAAATTGTATCGATAATAAATGAAATCAAAAAAATTAAATTTTAAAACTGAATAGTATTTTTATTTAATAAAAAGATAAAGATAAAGTAATATAAATATGAATATTAATAATAAAATGCTTAAGTCTATTTGTGAAAAAATATACCAAAATGTAGCTGAAGATGACGGCAAAGTTCACAAATCTAATTTTATTAAAAATCTAGAAAAACGAGGAATTTTACAAGATGACCCTCGTATTTATGAATTTTTAAATAAAGTTAATCAATATCATGGTTATTTAGATAAAGATACATTTATTGATTGTATATCAAAAAATATATCTATAATTGAAGAATGTTTCGCACAACATAATATTATACCTAAATTTGAAGAATTTAGTAATGATATAACACAAATTTATGAAAAATGTAAAAAAGAAACATCTGGAAAAATGGCTGATTATATTCCCCAATTAGCTAAACAAAATCCAGAACATTTTGGACTTTCTATATGTACTGTAAGTGGTCAAAGACTTAATATTGGAAATGCGAAGATTAATTTTTGTGTTCAATCTTGCTGTAAACCTATTAATTATTGTCTAGCGTTAGATGAACATGAGAAAGAATACGTTCACGAACATGTTGGGCGAGAACCAAGTGGTTCAGAATTTAATGCTTTAAAATTAAATGCAAAAGGATTACCACATAATCCACTTATTAATTCTGGAGCTATTATGACTTGTTCATTAATTCAAAGAGAAAAGGCTGCTTCAGACAGATTTGATTATGTAACAGAAATGTGGGAAAAAATGGCTGGAAATTTGAAATTAGGATATAGTAATTCTGTTTATTTATCTGAAAGAATGTCCGCTGATAGAAATTTTGCTTTGGCCTATTTTATGAATGAAAATAATGCTTTTCCTAAAAATACAAATTTATTGGATGTTTTAGAATTTTATTTTCAATGCTGTTCATTAAAAATAAATACTAATGCTATGTCTGTCGTTGCGGCAACACTAGCTAATGGTGGTGTTTGTCCTTTAACCGGAAAACAAGTCGTTTCTCCAGAAACAGTAAAACATTGTTTATCTATGATGTATAGTTGTGGAATGTATGACTATAGTGGTGAATTCGCTTTTAAAATTGGTCTTCCAGCTAAATCGGGAGTTGCTGGAGGGATTTTTGTAGTTATCCCAAATGTTATGGGAGTTTGTACATTTTCACCACTATTAGATGATTTTGGAAATAGTGTTCGTGGTGTTAAATTCTTTACAGAATTAACACGCACATTCAATTTCCATAATTTTGATAATTTAAAAAACACTCATCATGGAAAAAAGGATCCACGAGAGGGAAAAAAACAAGAAGAAATTACTTCTGAACAAATTATCAAATATTCTAGTTTGGGTGATGTTTCAGCTCTTAAATGTCTTCTGATTACAAATGGTGATTTTTCTCATGGCGATTATGATAATCGAACTCCTCTTCATCTTGCTTGTTCTAACGGACATTTAAATGTTGTTAAATATTTAATCGAGCAAGGAAAACTAAAAGATATTAACCCTATTGATAGATGGGGAGGCACTCCTTATGATGATGCTATTCGCGAAAATCATTTAGAAGTATCTAAATATTTAACAACAAAAAATGGAATAAGTGGTGACGATTTACAAAAATAAATTTATACAAATAATTTTGAAATAGATTCACCTGTGATAATTCTTTTTATAACTTCCTTTATTAAAGTGGAAATATCAAATATTCCTAGTTTATCTATATTTTTAGAATTATTGTCCTGAGGTAATGTATTACTTACAATCATTCTTGACATTTCATTACAAGAATTAATTCTCTTTATTGCTGGACCAGATAAAATACCATGAGTAACACAACAAATAACTTCTTTTGCACCACTCTCAATAAGTAAAGAACAACATTTCGATAAAGTTCCGCCTGTATCGCACATATCATCAAGGATTATAACTGTTTTGTCCTTGATTTTTTTTGGATCACCTACAATCATCATTTTATCTATTGTATTAGCTATTTTATAACTTCTATCTTTATGCATAAAAATAGTATTTAATTTCATACAAGAAGCAAATTTTAAGGTTCTTTTTATAGCTCCAGCATCAGGTGATGCTAATAAATATTTTTTTTGAATTTCCTCTGTAGTTAAATCTTTGAATATATGTTGTTTGAAATATTTTGCAACTAATGATACTGAATAAATATTATCAACTGGAATATTAAAAAATCCTTGAATTTGCGGAGCATGTAAATCCATTACTATAATTCTATCTATTCCAGCACCTTCTAATAAATTTGCTATTAAACGAGCAGTAATTGGTTCTCTTGGACCTCCTTTTTTATCTTGTCTCGCATATGGATAACATGGCATAATTAAAGTAATAGTTCTAGCCATTGATCTTTTACATGCATCAATAATAATTAAAGTTTCCATTAAATAATCATTCACAGAACAATTCGTATTTAAATTAAATGATCCTGTTTGAATAATAAAAACATCTTTATTTCGTATACTTTCCATTATTTCAACTCTAATTTCAGAATTGCTGAATTTTTCAATTATACAATTACATAAAGTAATTCCTAGTTTATCAGAGATTTTCTTTGATAAAGCTGGATGCGATGTGCCAGATATTAATTTAATATTATTCATATAGTTTGATATTCTATAAATAATATTATATATTATAAACTTATTTATATTTTTTTTGTTTTATTTTAAAACAAAAAAATATAAATCTATATAATATATTACTTAAAATATGGTAACAAAAACAAATGTCAATAAAAAAACAAATGTCAATAAAAGAAAAACAAATGTTAATAAAAAAATAAATGTCAATAAAAGAAAAACAAATGTTAATAAAGGAGGTAAGATGAAAACTCCTGTAATTATTCCAAAATATAAAATTAATAATACCACTGATTTTTCATCTGTTACTATGACTCTTCGTCCAGAAGAAACTTTTGTTATTGAATCTGGTAGTGTATTCTTTATTAAACAAAAAACAGGAATAAAAATTAAAATTAAAACCAAATCAGGAGGTATTTGGAAAGGATTCAAAAGAAGTTTTCTTTCAGATGAAACTTTTTTTAAAAATTATTTTTCAGCACCAAAAGATGGTTCAGTTGAAATTACATTCGGTGGTAGTATGCCAGGAGATATTCTCGCTATCACATTAAAACCTGGGGAAAAATATAATGTATCAGCTGGTTCATTCATGGCAAGTAGTGAAAATATTCAAGTTAAAACTAAATTCAGAATGAGAGGAATGATGACAGGTGAAGGTGCTTTTACAACTAAATTAGTAAATAATGGAACAGAAAATGGTATTGCATTTTTAACATGTTTTGGTAATTTTAATAAAGTTACTCTAAAAAGTAATGAAGAATATTTAGTTGATAACGGAATGTTTTTAGCATCCAAAGAAGATGAAGGTAAACCATTATATACTATTACTAAATTACCGGGATATAAAAGTTTCGTTTTTGGTGGTGAAGGAATTTTCATGAAATTTAAAGGACCTTGTGAATTCCATACTCAAAATAGAAATATAGATACTTTCATTGGTGAAATTCAGAAAAGGTTACCAACTCCAGTTGAATTTAGTTTGTAATTTGAGAATTCTATACTTAATTTTGTCTCCACGAATGAGAACACTCTACACATGTTATAAATGATGTCATTCCTTCATCAGCACTACGGATTTGAACCGAAACATATGTACATTTCTTCGATTTACATTTAGCACATTTGAATTGATCTGTTGTTGCCTGTAATGATAAATCAACAACCTCTTTATCCAATAATTCTTGTTGTTTAATGTATTTTTTCCATCGTTTTGGATGTAAATCATATGGTGTCATATTTACTAAACATTCTGGTGAAATATCACGCGACAACAGATTCTCGAGTAATTTTTTATTCTTAATATATTCACTATTGGTATTTAAATTTGATACAATTGAATATACTTTCGGTTTATATATTCTCATAAAAAGATGATTGCATAATTTGGGAGATATACTTCTACAAACAGCATAGTTTATCGAATATTTATATATTTCATTCTCTATTTCTGTAGAGATATCAATATCGTTAACATATTGATTTATTTTACTAATAGAAAAATCTCTAATATTTTTGTCAATCGTGGCTTGTGAAATATTTTTCTTATTGG
>Ga0302118_10001674_pt1 | contig 11038 bp, 9 predicted proteins | sample AG5_331_MG_FD_203126 | JGI IMG/M metagenome (GOLD analysis project Ga0302118, IMG submission 203126) | Marine microbial communities from Western Arctic Ocean, Canada - AG5_33.1 | ecosystem: Environmental > Aquatic > Marine > Oceanic | place: Canada: Western Arctic Ocean | collected 2017-10-01 | reverse complement strand
GCGGCCACGGTGGTTTTTCGCGTGGTCACCGAAACGGCTGCTGTCGCTGCGGTTAATGCAGTAAAGGCGCGGCGCGAGACGGAAGGTTTAATCATAACGGAAGTCCAATATAAATTAGTAAATTAATATTAATAAAGTCAATTAAAACAAAGGTATAATATATAATATATAAGGTTATACATTAGGTATTTATTGGCTATGGTTCATCGATCACGCACCAAACCGGTGTGTGATCTGAGGCTTTTTCTTTACCACGGGGGCCCTTGTCTATGCCTGCGTCTTTGAGTCTGTCTGCTGCTTGCGGTGTCAGGAGAAGGTGGTCAATCAATAGCCCGTTATCTTTTTGCCAAGCCCCGCGCTGGTAGTCCCAATAGGAATACTGGTGCGGCGTATGGTTGAAACTCCTTAGAGCATCGGTCAGTCCGAGATTCTTGATGGCTTGAAAGCGAGCGCGGGATTCGGGTTGAACCAGAGCATCCTTGGCGAAAGCTGCAATATTGTAGACGTCATCATCCTTGGGAATGACGTTATAGTCACCGCCAAAAACGTAAAGTTCTTCGAGGGTGAGGCAGGTTTTGATGTGGTCATAGAGGCGATCCATCCAGCCCAGCTTGTAGGTGAACTTCTCGGTATCGATAGGGTTGCCGTTTGGCAGGTAGATCGAGGCCACCCGAACGGAGCCATAGACTGTACCTTCAATATAGCGCGCTTGAACGTCCTCATCATCACCGGGCAAGCCGCGTTCAACGTCTTCGATAGCCGATTTAGAGAGTATTGCAACGCCGTTATAGCTCTTCTGACCGTGGGTTTCGATTGTGTAGCCGAGATCTTCGATCTCCAGCCGGGGAAACCCTTCGTCCACTGTCTTTATTTCTTGGAGGAGGACAACGTCTGGCGCGAACTCCTTAAGCCAGACCAGAACATTGGGTAGGCGAGCTTTAACGGAGTTTACATTCCAGGTGGCGATCTTGATCATATGTTGGTGCGATCTTTCGGATGATGATGGTTTGTCTTAGCCGACACGTCCGCTCGGTGGAAGCAGCTAGGCGTTGTAATTTTGCAACATGTAAAACAAAACCCTGGTTATGCCCATCCATTTAGGTTTCATCTGTAGCAATAAGCTTAGTTTCCATGAAGTATATATTATGATGTATCAGTATATTTGGGGGTAATTATATAATGCGCTTTGTTTCAGTAAGATCAGTGCTTCTCGGCACTGCGGCAATCACAGCCTTGATAGGGGTGCCCGGTGTTGTCACACCGGCCGCAGCTCAAAAGTTTGCGCTAGAAGAGATAGTCGTTACTGCTCGTAAGCGTTCTGAAAGTCTGCAGGAAATTCCTCTGACGATAGCGGCCTATACTGCTGAAGACATCGTGGCCGGGGGATTCCAAGATCTCGGTGACATTGCTCAGCAGACCGCAGGTCTGTCGTTTGACGTGCGTGGCGCTGGTTCACGCGGGGGGCGCATTGATTCCCTGATCCGCCTTCGTGGGGTTACGGGTGCCGGTGGGACAACGACTGACCATCTGGCTCCAACTTCATTGTTTGTCGACGGTATCTTTATGCTGGGCAACTCCAACGCGATCGGTCTTGGTGACCTAGAGCGCGTCGAAGTTATCAAAGGTCCGCAGTCAGCATTCTTTGGCCGCAATACTTTTGCTGGAGCTATCAACTACATCACAAAGAATCCTAGCCTCACAGAGTATGAGAACAAGATCTCTGTCTCGGCTGCGACCTACGATAAGTTTGACGTCAATGCTTCGTTCAACGGCCCACTAGTTGATGGCAAGCTCGCCTATTCGGTCAGTGCTCGTCTCTATAGCAGGAACGGTGAGTGGACAGCGACAGACGGTGGACGCCTCGGTGATGAGTCAACAGGCTCTCTCAGTGGTGTCTTGTACGGTAAGCCAACAGAGGACTCTTCCTTCAAGCTCCGTGTTTCTTATCAAAAGGACGATGATGGCCCGGCAGTGCAGGGTTTCATCTCGACTAGTGATGTGGCCGCCCTAAATTCATGCGCTGGAAAGTCTTACGATCGTTTAGCTATTGATGGCACCCCCTTAAAAATTACGCCGGGCCAAAATGGCTTGGGGGCATATTTCTGTGGTGACTATCCTAGTATTGGCGATGCGAATGGCCCGAAGTTCTCAGAAGAGACGAACCTTCGCCCACCAATCATGGCTCAACCTGGTCGTAATGGCTTTATCTTGAGCCCGTTCACACTGTTGATCGGACCTCAGCCAAATATCATTAGAGAGACACTAATCGATCGTAAATTCATCGATAAAATTCCAACACTCGATGGCTTTGGTATGGAGCGTTACATGAAGCGCGTTGCCTTTACCGGCGATGTCGACTTCTTCGACGGCCATACCTTAACAGTCCTTGGCGGCTGGAATCAGTTTGGTCTAAACATGGTTCGTGATTATGACCGTCAAGACAGGCCGGGTTGGTACTCAACTGATCCAAAGTACGGTGAAGATTATAGCGTAGAAGCGCGAGTCAGCTCTCCTGATGATCAATCACTACGGTACCTCGCTGGTGCGACTTACTATGACCAGGAATTCATCACTAGTGGAGCCGGCGGCCTCCTCGTAGCAGCTTGTGTCGGCGGTACTGCCGCATGTGGCGTTAGCGGGCCGGGTGTCTTCACTCTTCCAGCTACTAATGGTAACACCGCAAAAGTTTGGGCAGTCTATGGGTCCTTGTCTTACGACATAACAGAAGAATTAACGCTCGATCTTGAAGCTCGCTATTCACAGGATAAGCGGGAAGTGGCGCAAGCCGGGTTCTCTTTTGAGGACACATACAAGGAGATCACACCGCGTATTATTTTGAGCTACCAACCTAATGATGACACCAACCTCTACCTGCAGCTCTCAAAGGGTATTCTGCCAGGAGCGACCAACGGTTTGGTGGCAACGTGTAGCACCGAATCATTTCTGACGCCTTACGTCACTCCTCTTACGGGTCAGCTTTCAACGGCCTCTGAGTGTGATCAACTATCATCCCAGTTGGAGCCCGATCAATTCAAGGGTTCCACACCCTCACAGAAGCTCGATGCTATCGAGTTGGGCCTCAAGAAAAGCCTCTTCGATGGCCGGATGCGCTTCAATGCTTCGGGTTATTACTATGAGTGGTCAAACGTTACATTCGGTCTGGGGGTTAGCTGGGTTAGGGATGATGAAGACCCAACACTGCGGGATCGCATACCGAACATCACGTCCAACTCGCTCACTATTAACGTATCGGGTAGTCAGAAGATTTATGGCCTAGAGATAGAAACGGGCTACGCTATTTCTGATAACTGGGACATGCAGCTTAATGCCAGTTGGCAGAAGAACGAGTGGACCGAATTCCAAAACCGCTCGACTATTCAGCAAACAGGCCTCGTTAACATGGCGGGAAACAGCGCGACGCGTTACCCTGAGTGGATGGCAAATCTATCGACGACATACGAGGATGAGTTGACATCTAACTTGGATTGGTTCGTTCGTGGTGACTTTATGTATCAGGGTACATACTGGGGTGATCTAGCTAACATCCAACGCGGTCCAGCATACTTCCTGGCCCATGCTCGGTTGGGTGTGTCTGCGGACGATTTCCGCGTTGAGTTCTTCGTGCGTAACCTGCTTAACACGGATACTTATCTCAGTGCCGGACGGGGTGTCGACTTTGCGGCCGACCAAGGGAACTTCAACTTCAATGGTTTCCAAGGTATTCAGGTCAATCCTCAAGAGAAGCGAACCTTTGGTATCCGGACCAACATCAACTTTTAGGGTCCTGCGGATTACTGCGGGCCCGAGGCTATAAGCCTCGGGCCCGTTTCTTTTTGTGGGATTACTTCAATAGATGAACGATCGGGTTTGAGCGTGCCGATGTTTATGTGTGTAAGGAATACCGTCGGGGAACGAGCGAATACCGTAAAAATTTGGAACACAAAATGAGCATGTCGCGATGCATAAGACGGTTGTTAGGTCCTATGCACCAAAGGCTCGCCAAGACACTGAACAAGAGCTTTGTAAGGTGTGGCTGGTCATGAAGATTCTTTGAGCGGGTAGAGTCTACGCAATAGAGTTATAGATACCGGCATGAACTGAGGAGCGTTATAGAAACTGTGCTTAGATTGCGATCTGTATCCCAGCATGTTTCGTTAAAGTGAGAAAGACGTTCCGCAGCCACAGGTGGAACTAGCGTTCGGGTTGGTGATTCTGAATGACGAAGCCATCAGATCGTCTACGTAATCGATCTGTGAACCGCCTAAGAGATCAAGCGACATATCGTCTATGACAAGTTTAACGCCATGGAACTCGAAAATTTTATCGTCGTTCGTGCTATCCGCATCGAGGCTAAACCCATAGGAAAAGCCTGAGCAGCCTCCACCTGATACGCTCAGCCGAAGCATCAGGCTATCGTCACCTTCTTCAGCTATGAGGCTGGTGACCTTAGCGGCAGCTTGTTCAGTCAAGAGCACGGTCGATGACGGGCTTATTTGGTTCATAATAAGTGCAGTGCTTTCGCTAATTTGACGTTTATAAGACTAATCTAGAGCTCTTATGGCCTCGCTTCAAGGAATCCCGCAGATTGCTTGAGAAAGCAGGCTCCGGTAGGTTCCAGCAATGACAGCTTCACTCTCAGACCTTCGCGGTATTTTAGCGCCGATTTCAGCCGACCCGGAGCGGTCCAGGGGCCGATTGTACCCTGAGCCGGAGGCTGAAACGCGATCGGCTTTTGAGAGAGATCGAGATAGGATAATACACGCGAGTGCCTTTCGGAGGCTCAAGTACAAGACCCAAGTCTTTGTTTATCACGAGGGCGATAACTATCGTACGCGGCTGTCCCACAGCCTTGAAGTCGCCCAAATTGCTCGATCAATTAGCCGTTTCCTGGGCTTGAATGAGGATTTAGCTGAAACCTTAGCCCTCGCTCATGATATCGGTCACACCTGCTTCGGACATGCTGGAGAGGATGCGCTTCAGGATTGTATGGCGCCTTATAACGGGTTTGATCACAATGCGCAGGCCTTACGCATTTTGACTAAGCTTGAACATCGCTACCCCAAATTTGATGGCCTCAATTTGACGTGGGAGACCTTGGAAGGCTTAGTCAAACACAATGGGCCTTTAGTCGGTACTGGAATGGCGGATGCCGTTCCGTTGGCTGTTCTGGAATACGTCGCTGACCATGACCTTGAATTGGATCGCTTCGCGTCTGCGGAGGCTCAGGTTGCAGCTGTTGCAGATGATATTGCTTACAACGCCCACGATATCGATGATGGCCTTAATGCAGACTTGTTTACGGTTAGAGACTTAAAAAACCTGCCTCTCGTTGGGCTAATCGTATCTGATGTTGAGCGCGACTACCCAGAATTAATTATGTCGCGTCGGATTCATGAAATAGTGCGGCGCTTAATTGGTGCCATGGTGAATGACGTAATTTTTGAGTCGGGTCGCCGGATGTTAGACAAACTCCCTACTGACAACGTAGCGGTTCACGGGCTCGACAAAGCGATCGTCGATTTCTCTGGAGATATGGCTGAGAACGATAAAGCCTTGAAGGGTTTCCTTTTTCCGAATATGTACCGCCACGATCGCGTGACTCGTATGTCTGACCAAGCCCATAAGGTTGTCCACGATTTGTTTCAGCTTTTGCATGGTGAGCCGCATAAACTCCCAGCAGGTTGGCAGGGAAATATGGATGGCCCAGGTGGATTTAAAACGGCTCGTCGCGTGGCGGACTATATTGCCGGCATGACCGATAGATTTGCTTTGGCAGAACACAAGCGCTTATTTGGACCCGGCCTTTTGTTATGAACGTTTTTTCTACGATTAAAGAGCTTATTGTTGAGGCCATTAATGCCGAGGTATCTGTAGGTGGTTTGCCCGATGGTTTGAAAACCGGCGCTGTGACGGCAGAGCTTCCGCGCGATGCATCCCACGGTGATATATCGACGAATGCGGCGATGGTCTTGGCTAAACCAGCAAAGATGAAGCCACGTGACGTCGCTCAGAAAATCGTCGATCGCCTGTTATTGGCGGAGGGTATTGTATCTGCAGAGATCGCAGGACCGGGATTTATCAATATCCGGCTAGAGCCGTCACGGTGGCAGGGCGTGGTAAGGGAGGTTTTGAAGGCTGGGGTCACTTTCGGCGATAGTAACCTGGGTCAAGAGTCGTTAGTCAATGTTGAATACGTTTCAGCTAACCCAACCGGGCCATTGCACGTTGGCCACGCGCGTGGCGCGGTGTTTGGTGATGCGCTTGCAGCGCTTCTCTCTAAGGCCGGCTATGCCGTTACAAAAGAGTACTACATTAACGATGCGGGAGCGCAGGTGGACTCTCTAGCTTGCGCTTTACATTTTCGCTACCTCGAAGCCTTAGGCAAGAAAACGCCAGAAGACTTCGCTGTCGCCGCTGAAGCGGGTGAGGTCGAATATGCGGGGGAGTATCTCAAGGGTGTTGCGAAAGCTCTCGCTGATCGTGATGGTGATAAATGGTTACGCGCTGACACTGAAGGCTGGCTAGCGCCGCTTCGAGCATTTGCCATCGATGCCATGATGGATATGATTCGCGACGACCTCGCAATGCTGGGCATTGTTCAAGAGGTGTTTACCTCTGAGCGTTCACTGGTAGACGCTGGTCGCGTCGATGTGGCAATTGCTGACCTCGAAAAAGAAAGGCTGGTTTACACCGGGGTTCTTGAACCACCAAAAGGCAAGAAGCCGGATGATTGGGAAGCCAGGCCTCAATTACTGTTTAAGGCTAGTGAGTTTGGCGACGATATTGATCGACCCTTTAAAAAGTCAGATGGGTCGTGGACATACTTCGCCTCTGATGTCGCTTATCACCGCGATAAATTTGATCGTGGTTTTTCGGAGATGATCGATGTTTGGGGCGCTGACCACGGCGGCTATGTGAAGCGTATGCAGGCGGGTGTGAAAGCCTTGTCTGCTGGTAAAGGAACGCTCGACGTCAAGTTGTGTCAATTGGTGAGGTTGTTTGATAATGGCGAGCCAGTGCGGATGTCTAAACGAACTGGGAAGTTCGTTACGTTGAGAGATTTGATTGATGCCGTTGGTAAGGACGTCGTCCGGTTTATAATGCTGACCCGTAAAAACGATGCCCAGCTGGACTTTGACTTCGCTAAGGTTACTGAAAAATCGCGAGATAATCCTGTTTTCTATGTCCAGTACGCGCATGCCCGTATTCATTCCGTATTCCGTCATGCAACGGAGGTTCTAGCTGGAAAAGACTTGTCTGACTCATCGCTAGCTCAGGCAGACTTGTCGTTGTGTTCTGATCCGGATGAACTTGCGGTTATGCGATCGATAGCGTCGTGGCCTAGAACGATTGAAACGGCCGCTTTAGCTCATGAGCCGCATCGGATTGCATTCTATTTGTATGACTTGGCCGCGCAGCTTCATGGGCTCTGGAACCGAGGTAATGATGATGCGGAGATGCGCTTTTTGCTGGCGGATGAACCTGAGCGGTCTCTTGCGCGCCTAGCGCTTATCCGTTCGGTTGCCGTGGTGATAGCGTCTGGTCTGGATGTGTTTGGTGTCGAGCCGGTTAAGGAGATGCGATGACGTCCCTAAGGCAGCATTTCTTGAGGCAAGCATTGCGTCAGAGCGATGGCAAAGAAGACGTTGGTGATGCATTTTCAGACCCTATTTTCGACGACGACTACTATGGTCGAGATCAGGCAGGTGGTCGCGGCCGTGCCATAGGGCTCGTTGTTGGCGTTGTTGCGGGTACTATCATTGCCGGCGCAGCGGCTTGGACAGTATTTGGTCCGGGTAATGGATTAGAAGGCGGGCGCACGCCGCTTATTATTGCAGAACCTGAACCTTACAAAGTAAAACCCAAAGACCCAGGCGGGATGAAACCACCGAACCTTGGTATGCTTGTTTATGGGAGAGTTAGTGGATCTGCTGCAGAGCCAGTGCCCGTGAATATATTGCCTTCACCACCAGCCCCTAGAAGGCCTGTGCAAGTGGCAACGCCGCCTGTGGTTTCTGGCGTGGAAGAAGAGACTATTAAAAAGTTTATTGATGTAGCTAAAGAAGTGAAAATTCCAGTCCAGGCCACATCCGAAACAGTATTTGAGCCGTCGGTTGTTTCGGCTGCCCCCACGACACCTGAGCCTAAAAAGAGCTTAGAAAGTATGGTTGCTGCGTTGTCCGGTGATTACCTTATTCAAATTGCTGCACTACGCTCAGAAGAAGCAGTTGAAGGGGAGTGGGCACGACTTAGAAAGCTCCACCCCAATCTACTTGCCATGCACATGTCTAAGATTGTCCGTGCTGATTTAGGAACGCGTGGCACCTTTTTTAGGTTAAGAGCAGGACCGTTGAAAGATCGTATAGCGGCAGAAAAGCTCTGTGTGTCTCTCGCAGCTCAGAACGTTGGGTGTCTCGTTGTCCGAAATGACTAAGATCGGGCACAGGCCTCTTGCAGCTATTTTTGGATGTTCAGGGCTAGTTCTAACAGAGGCTGAGCGGACGTTCTTTAACGCGTGCGACCCTCTGGGCTTGATCCTATTTTCAAGGAACGTCGATACGCCCGAACAGGTTCGGGCTTTGGTGTCTGAGATTCGGTCCTGCGTAGGCCGGAACGCACCGGTTTTAATCGATCAAGAGGGTGGTCGTGTTCAGCGACTTCGCCCGCCGCTTTGGCGCTCTGCACCACCTATGCGACAATTTGGTGACCTCTATTATCAGAACCCTCCGCTAGCTGCCAAAGCTGTCCGAGCAAATATGCAGGCAATCGGAGTAGAGCTAGCAGGCCTCGGGATTGACGTAGATTGCGCTCCTTGTCTTGATGTTCCTGTTCCAGGCGCTCACGATGTCATTGGCAATAGGGCCCTGTCGGAAGACCCCGCGGTCGTTTCCTTCTTAGCAAAAGCGGCGTGTGAGGGTCTCATTGATGCGGGCGTGGTGCCGGTTATCAAGCACTTACCTGGTCATGGCCGGGCAGGGGCTGATAGCCATAAAGAACTACCCGTTGTTGATGCTCTTGCTGATGAGATCATGTCTACCGATTTCCCAGCGTTCCAAGCGGTATCTAATCTTCCGGTGGCTGCGATGACCGCTCATGTTGTATACACCGCCTTTGATCCAGATCAGGCGGCCACTTTGTCCAAATTTGTTATTCAGGACGTAATTCGAACCCGTATCGGGTTTGAGGGACTTTTAATGAGCGATGACTTGGGCATGAAGGCCCTGAATGGCTCCTTCAAGGACCTCGCGTCAGGGTGCTTAGAAGCGGGGTGTGATATCGCAATGCATTGCAGTGGGGAAATGGAAGAGATGGAGTCGGTCGCAGCCGGGTGTTCTCTTCTTTCGGATCATGCATATCAGGCTATGGAAATTATGGATCGATATCGTGGCAAGCCGAGACTGGAGATTGACCTAGAGTCTGTATCCTTTGAAGTTGCTTCCCTTCTAGACCCTGCAGTCTGAACAAAGTCATGCTCTACACAGCCTCCACATGGATCATTCCCGCCCTATTAGCTATTACTTTGCATGAAGCGGCGCACGGCTACGCCGCTATGTATTTTGGTGACCCGACGGCAAAGGAGCAGGGGCGGATCTCTCTTAACCCGTTTAAGCATGTAGACCCTGTTGGGACATTTATTCTTCCAGCAATTCTTATCTTGACCCGATCCCCGTTCGTTTTTGGGTGGGCGAAGCCTGTTCCCGTTAACTTTGGGCGGCTAAGGAACCCAAAACGAGATATGGTGTGGGTGGCCGCTGCTGGGCCAGCTGTGAATTTATTTCTCGCGCTTCTATCCGCCCGGTTGATTTATATCGTTCCTGAGCTGTCAGGTGGTACTGCAGAGTGGGCATTCGATACGCTAAGAAATAGCTTATTTCTTAATGTGATACTCTTTGTTTTTAATCTAATACCTTTGCCGCCACTTGACGGGGGAAGGATTGCAGTCGGGCTCCTTCCGGATGAGCTCGCACGACGCTTGGCGCGGCTCGAAAAATACGGCATGTTCCTGATTATCGGCATACTGATTGGCCTGCCCTGGCTGGGGTCTCTAATCGATGTGCCGATCCGGCCCTTCGCTTGGGTGATCTTGCCTGTTGTCGATGCCGTGATCACTGCAATCGCTTATCTGGCCGGACTGATCTAAGGGAGATCGCCCAAATCATGGACGAACGTCCACCATTTCAAGAAGACGTGCCGGAAGGTCTGGCTGAAGGCGGTGAAGTCTCGTCCGACCTTGTGCTCAATCTCGGCGGATTTGAAGGCCCAATTGATGTCCTTCTAGCTCTCGCCCGGAATCAGAAGGTCGATCTGATCCATATTTCGATTCTAGACCTTTCTGAGCAATACCTGGTCTTCGTAGAAGCTGCGCGCGCTCAATTCCTGGAACTCGCTGCGGATTATTTGGTGATGGCTGCATGGCTAGCGTACCTAAAATCCAAGCTTCTGTTGCCTCGGGAAGATGAATTAGAACCGTCTGCTGCAGAAATGGCAGACGCGTTGAAGTGGCAGTTGCTACGCCTTGAATCTATGCAAAGGGCTGGCAAAGAGCTGATAGAATTGCCGCGTAAGGGGCAAAATTTCTTTACGCGGGGCGATCCGGAAGGGCTGCCGACCTCGTACACCTCTGTTTACGATACCTCGCTATATGATTTACTGAGAGGCTACGCACGATCTCGTCAAGAAGGTGCGCCAACGGCTCTTGAAATTGAACCGATGGACCTGTACTCCATCGACGACGCAATTGAGCGTTTACGGGAATTTCTCCCCAACGTCCCCGATTGGGCTACACTGATCTCTTTCCTGCCTAAGGGCGAACTCTCGCCCTTTAAACGCCGGTCGGCGATCAGTACAACCTTACTCGCCATTCTTGAGTTGGTGCGGCAGGGTAAGGCAGATATTCGGCAGGATGGTGGCGCTTTTTCCCCAATTTATCTAAAGCCGGCAAACCGGTCTGAGCCTGTGGAGTCTTCATGACTGTTTCTGATGGTGTGGCAGAACCTAACGTTGCCGAGCTAGAACCTGAGATGGACGGTGCTATTGA
>Ga0302118_10001673_pt1 | contig 11038 bp, 13 predicted proteins | sample AG5_331_MG_FD_203126 | JGI IMG/M metagenome (GOLD analysis project Ga0302118, IMG submission 203126) | Marine microbial communities from Western Arctic Ocean, Canada - AG5_33.1 | ecosystem: Environmental > Aquatic > Marine > Oceanic | place: Canada: Western Arctic Ocean | collected 2017-10-01 | reverse complement strand
GAATAACTAAGTACATCTAAGTGAAACTGCACTTAATCTTGGGCGCAGTAAATTTACAGTCAGATAGACAATAACAACGAAGTTAATACGTATGACTAAACAAATAGACAATTGGATTATCTATGATGGCGAATGCCCTTTCTGTTCACGATATGTAAAATTAATGCGCCTTGAAGAGACGATTGGCCTCAGTTATTTTTCGGGGGGATTACCTGGCAATCTTTCTTAATGACCAATTGTATTTTAGTGCAGATTGCATCAATAGATTAGCTCTTTTATCGTCACCCATTGGATTAGTTAATAAGCTTAATTACTATATTTTCAAAACACCATTAATATCACGCATGCTTTACCCCGCATTACGAATAGGTAGGAATATAGTTATCCACCTGCTTGGTAAAGGATTTATTAAATGAGCTCAATATAAGTAACAGTACCCTTTGGGTAGGCCACAATAATACCAAAACGTCCATATATACTGCCACATAGCCTCATGAACGACGGCATACGCAGAAGTTACAGAAGATGCAGCCTATATTCTGTCAGAACTATTGAACCACTCGCAGGAATAAGGGCATCCTTGCCCCGTGGGTCTGCTAGATTTCGTGTCTTGAGTTATAAAACCCAAACAACATTAAGGCGCCACCAATAGTTTCAACGATTCTTCCGGTACGATCAGCTTCAGGAAAGTCGAGCAAATTCATCCAGCCATGGCCTACATCTAGAATGAAAAAGATCACTAGCACAGCAATTAAAGGTAGTTGATTTTTAAGCCCCCTGACCAGCAGCATTATGGTACCAATGGTTAGACTTAGATAAACAAAACCCAGATTACGAATGAGAGTAGTAGTGGCTTCGTGCAAGCCAGTTTCCGCCACAAAAAGGGCAGGATCAATAGTAAGTTTGAACGAATAGATTAATCCAATGAGGATAAATATACCCAAACAAGCTTTGGTTACGTTTGATTCAATTGCATTAAACATTATTACTCTCCCGTGCCTCTAGGGCAATTGGTAGAACCCATGCGTCGACTGAAATCGATGAGTAGATTCAATAAGGGTTACTTCGCACTATTATTTTTGTTACATGGGGTGCTTATACAGATTACTCTCCGCGCCTAGACCCTGTCTAGTGTAGCTTTATAGCCATCTGCTTTCGCAGCCTTAAGTCCCTTAGCAAAATCAATTGCAAACCCACTACCCAATTACATAGATAGAGAAAGCGTTTATAGGTCCACTGAGTGCATAGAGCGCCTATGAATTGTAAAGGCATGTGGTAGAGTGCTTAAGTTATTTTAACATTCACACAAATAGAGGGTAAGGAAAGTAAGATGACAGATGCAGCAGCAGACCGAATGTACAAAAAAGGTCAATCAGAGCAGTCTATAGAGCAACATAAGCTCGATTTGATTGCGCGGGAGTTAATGGAGATAGGTGAACACCTGCTCGACCCGGATGGACTGGACAAAGGACATATTCAGGAGTGTCTAGATTACTGCTACAACGTTAACTCGCTAACAGATGAGCAGTTTGTTAAGGCGTTTGTAATGGGTGGAAAGGTGGAGATGTATAAGTGGGAGTACACAGAAGACCTCAGCATTCATGACCTACTTTTTGGTCACAGCGCAGTATCGGCTCTAGCAGCAGAGGAGGAAGAGAATGAAGAAGATTGATAAGGCAGCTATGGTTGAAGATTTCCTATCAGATATGAACCCGATAGACGAAGCTGAACCAGACACAACTGAAGAACTGACAGATGATGGTTTTGACTCAGTGCTGTCTCAGTCCCTGTCCGACGACCTCCATAGGGATATCCTCACATTAACGAGTAGGCTCATCAGCAACACTGCTCACACCAATGACCTACATATCGTTGACCGAGGCATCTATAGTTTGATGGAATCTCTGGTAGTAATTGCTAAGACATACTCAGAGTCAGAAGAGGAACTCGACGAGATGATAGGCAGTTATATGGACCTAATAAATCAGATTGTCGATAAGAGTAACGCATAGAAAAGGCAGGATAAGCAAGCGAATTAAGCGCTTATCGCTTCGCTAAAATACCCCTAAATCCTTTAAAAAAAGTATTTAGAAGTGTTAATGAGGTGAGAAAGCCCGCACCATAAGCCGGGTTCTGTCGTGGACAGTCATTCATCTAGGGCCTGCGTCGCCGCAGGCCTCTTGCGACCTACCCGAACCCAGTGCGGGCCGCACCTAATGGGTTCCTATTTGGTCTTGCTCCAGGTGGGGTTTACCATGCCGTAACGTGTTACCACGTACGCGGTGCGCTCTTACCGCACCCTTTCACCCTTACCTCCCGATAAATCGGGGTTGGCGGTTTACTCTCTGCTGCACTGGCCGTCGGCTCACGCCGCCCAGGAGTTACCTGGCACCTTGCCCTATGGAGCCCGGACTTTCCTCCCCTACTAAAACACCGAAATGTAAAGTAGCAGCGACTGTCTGGCGGACTTTCTCGCGCGCAGGATACCGAGTTTACCTAGCGCTGGCAAGGTTAAATATGGACTAAGGTGCAGTTACTTACCCTGTAGCTCCAAGGCTCGGTCATACAATGCCTTTTTCTTGTGCCCCGTAATAGCTGCCGTAATAGCTGCTGCCTTTTTAATAGGCAACTCTGCCAGCAATAAAGTGAGCATACGCTCCTCTTCTGGACCAATATCCTGCAACTGTTCTGGTTCTGCACCCTCAATCAGCACTACAAACTCACCTTTTTGTTGGTTGTGATCGGCAGCCAACCAAGCTTGCACTTCACTTGCTGGCGCACCATAAACGGTTTCAAAGGTTTTGGTAAGTTCTCGAGCCAAGACCAATTGCCTGTTTGGGCCTATAACTGACACAATGTCGTCAACCATGGCGACAATACGGTGGGGCGATTCATAGAACACTTGGGTATGAGTCACTTTAGCTAGCTGTTCCAGATGTTGCTTACGACCACTACTCTTGGCGGGCAGGAACCCGTAAAAGCTAAATCGATCAGTGGCTAATCCCGACACACTAAGCCCAGCGATTAATGCACAGGGACCCACTATAGGCACAACCCTGTACCCTGCATCCCGGACCGCACTCACGAGGTGATATCCTGGGTCAGAAATAAGCGGTGTCCCGGCATCTGAAATCAAAGCGATAGACTGGCCTTCTGCCAACTTTTGTACCAGTGTTTGTGCCCTTTGGCGCTCATTATGATCGTGTACAGCTAACATTGGCGTAGAAATAGCAAAATGCTGCATTAACCGCCCACTATGACGTGTATCTTCTGCGGCAATGAGGTCTACCTTTTTTAGCGTTTCTACAGCCCGCGGGCTTAGGTCTTCTAGGTTACCGATAGGGGTGGAAACCACGTAAAGAATTGCTGTTGTCATGCCTTTGAGCCTTTTGGACTTGATTGACCGAGCTTTTATGCTAGGCTTACTTAGTTCGGATCACTAAGGTGATCTGAGTTAAGCGTATTGTAACCTAAACCGCCTAAACCATACCCACTAAGAATGCTTTATGATCTTAATCCGACGCTACTGCTTGCGCTTCACTAGTCTTATATGTGGGTTAGTACTTCTCAGCGCCTGTGAGCAGAAAAATGTGATTCCAACGCCACCGGTGCCGACACCTGTGCTGACACCTGTGCTGACACCTGTGCTGACACCTGTGCTGACACCGACGCAAGCACAAAAAGTAAATAGAGCAACTGCAGATACTATTGTAATTAATTTGGACTTAACTCAAAAGAAAGCACCAATACTAAAACCCATCCAAGAACCAGAACCAGCACCGGTACTAATATCCATACAAAAGCCAGAGCCAGAACCAGCACCAGCACCAGCACCAGCACCAGCACCAATACTAATACCCATACTAATACCCATACAAAAAAACACTGTTTCTACAGACACAACAGACCCTGACTTAGCTACGCTGTATAACGTTATTACTGAAACTAAACAGCCGCCAAGCATCGCACTCAACAGCCAAATAAACCAAGACTTAATAACACTGCTTGCAGCAACGTCAGAAACCGTTAGCACGGAACTCCCAGCACCCGTTGGCGAAGGTATTATCGAAAAAAGTGATGTAGACCAAGTACTGTTATTGACGCCCATTACAGAATCTCAGACAACCCCTAAGCACATAGCCAAAGTTAGCGCACACCCACCTAAACGCATTGCCTTAGCCATGCCTTTGCACGGCAAGCTAGGTAAGGCAGGACAAGCAGTGGTGGACGGTTTTATGGCCGCTCGCTTTGAGTCCAAAGTAGACTCAGCTACGATTCCCTATATTAAAGTCTATGACACTACAGAACTAAGTAGCCTAGACGCACTTTACCTTCAGGCTTCAGCCGATAGTATGGAAATGGTCATAGGCCCTCTCGACAAGGATAGAGTGATTGAACTTAGTCAAAAAAATGAGCTGACCATCCCCACACTTGCCCTCAATTACATCCCAATAGGCAGTAATTACAGCAGCACCGCTAACTTAATTCAATTTGGCTTGGCGGTAGAGGACGAAGCGTCACAGTTAGCTACGCGCAGCTTAGAAGCTGGCCACAAGCGTATCATTATCTTGCACCAAGACCAGCCATGGGCCATCAGAGCTGCACTATATTTTAGCTCCTCTTGGATTGAGTTAGGTGGTGAAATTGCAGGTCAGGTGAGCTTTTCTGGCGCTGGTGACCATTCCGAGACTATTATTCAAGCCTTGCTCATCAACCAAAGCCATGAACGCGAAAAATTGCTCAAAGCGCACCTAGCCGGTAGTGGCAATAGGATTAAGTTCGAGCCTCGGCGACGTCAGGATGTCGACGCAATTGTGCTGTTTGCCTTACCTACGGATGGGCGTCAAATTATCCCAACGTTGGCGTTCCACTATGCTGCTGACCTTCCAGTATATGCTAGCCACCACATCTACCAAGGCCCTACTAATACGACTCGTGACCGAGATTTAGAAAAAGTAATTTTTACGGAACTACCTTGGTTAATCGAGCAGCCTAGCATCCAACAACAAATTAGCCAACAATGGCCCGATAGAGAAAGATACACTCGCCTATTTGCCATCGGCGTTGATGCATACCGGCTTTTCCCTAGACTTGAACAGTTACAAAACTTTACTGGTAGCAGCGTAGACGGCGTGACTGGTGTTTTGCAAATGAATAGCCAAGGCCGAATCGTGACGCAGAGCTCTTGGGGACAATTTAGAGCTGGAAAAGTGGTTGTAGACCCAAAATAATGGCTATGAATACCACTCAAGTGGGCGCTTGGGCCGAAGAAATCGCATGGCAACATATACACCAGCAGGGCTGGCAACTGATTGAGCGTAACTTTTTTTGCAAAGGTGGCGAACTTGATATCATTATCCGTAAAGGCAATGTGCTAGCATTTGTCGAAGTAAAGTACCGTAAGCACCACACTATGGGCGGAGCAATAGCCAGCCTAAGTTATACCAAACAGCGCCACCTTATTCATAGCGCAAAGGTATTTTTGCAACGCTACCCGTCACTAAGTAATCTGGACTGCCGCTTTGATCTTGTCGCCATTAGTGGTTCAGATGGCCCCCATAGCAAAGTTAAGATACAATGGCTGGATAATGCATTTATCACTTCAGGCTAAGGCTAGAACTCATTAATGGAACTGCAAGAAAGGGTTATTAATCAATTCCATGAGCATATGGGCTGTGCTGCATATAGTGCAGAACATCTCCCTCAAGATATCGCTATTGCAGCTCAAATGCTGCACCAATGCTTTATTCAAGAAGGCAAAGTGCTGATTTGTGGCAATGGGGCTAACGTGGCCAATGGCCACCATTTTACCGCAGCATTATTAAGTCGCTTTAGACAAGAACGCCCAAGCCTACCGGCATTTAATTTAGCCGCTGATAGTACAACAATGAGTGCGGTCATTCGTGACTCCAGCTTCCAAGATGTATTTGCTAAGCAAATCACAGCGCTGGGGCAGCATGGTGACGTCGTTATTGTCATGTCCGAACAAGGTAATTGTGGTAATTTAATTCAGGCCATACAAGCGGCTCACAATCGTAACTTACAAGTCATTTCCATTACTGGCCAAAGCGGTGGTGATATGGCCACAATTCTGGATCCAGACGATGTTGCCATTCGGATCCCTAGTGACAGCAACGTGAACATATTACAACTGCAGCTGGTAACCATCCACTGTCTTTGTGATTTAATCGATTTTCAATTATTTGGGAGCAATGAATAAATGCTAAAAAGAGGCATCCAACTCATCACTTTAGTCAGCTGTATTGCTTTCGTGAGTGCCTGCACATCCGGGCTTAACAGTAAACCAATCACAGACGACAAAGGCTCTCGCACCTTAGGCACCCTGTACAACGACCAGCTCATAGAGACCTCTGCGGTAGACGCTATTTTACGCGCATCCCCTTTACTCGCAAACGCCAACGTGAGCGCTGTCAGTGTGAACGGCATTGTGTTGTTAATCGGTCAAGTGCCAAGCGAAGACACTAAAATTATTGCAGGTGCAAAAGCCCGCGGCATCAGCAATGCTCGCAAAGTACACAATGAACTTTTAGTCAGTGGCCCAGCGTCATATATTGTTAGAACGAATGACGCCCTCATCACCACTAAGGTAAAGGCTCGCATGTTGGGCGAAACTACTTTTCCAGCTACCCGTATTAAAGTGATCACTGAAAATGGCGTAGTCTACCTTATGGGGCTTGTCACCCGTGCCGAGGCAGACTGGTCTGTAAGGATCGCTTCTAATGCTAGCGGTATACAGCGCATCGTTAAGGTATTTGAGTACATTGACTAGCCTTTAGAGAGCTTCTACAAGACAATAAAAAAGGGCCACTAGGCCCTTTTTTATTGTCTTGTAGATTACTTAACCACTTTGAGCGTAGGCCGCTTAGTTCGGCTAGCGATAGATGACACAGTTCCAGGCGATTTAGGCTTGTCTACAACAGCGGTAGGCGTGCTTGGTGGTCCGTCTGGGTCAGGTATACCTGGTTCAAAACCAAATCCCATACCCTCGCCACTTTCTTTGGCATAGATTGCCATCACAGCCAATATTGGCACATAGACGTGCATCGGCACTCCACCAAAACGAGCGTTAAACTCGACTGCATCGTCACCCAGACTTAACCCTTCAACAGCTCCAGGCGCAATATTAAGAACTATTTGACCATCACTGATAAAGCGCTCTGGAACCATAACATCATTGAGCGTTGCATCAACAACCATATGGGGTGTGGAGTCGTTATCCAAAATCCACTCATGGAGTGCACGCAACAAATAGGACCGGCTTGGAGTCATCATCTTAATGGCCTCAATTACAGCCGAATTTCACGCTCAAGCTCAGACAAACTTTCCTGGAACCCTTCACGAGCAAAGATACGTTCCATATATTCAAGCATAGGCGCAGCTTGTAGCTCTGGAAGGTCAATACCCAATTGCGGTAAACGCCACAATATAGGTGCAATACAACAATCTACCAAAGTAAATTCTTCACTCATGAAGAAGTCTTTTTCGGTAAAGATAGGCGCTGTAGAGATGAGGCTTTCACGCAATTCTTTCTGTGCTTCTACAATTGCTGCTTCGTCGTCAGACGTAATAATGAGGTCGGCAAGGCGGCACCAATCACGTTCAATACGGTACATGTACAAACGGCTCTCAGCACGAGCAACAGGATATACCGGTAACAAAGGTGGATGCGGGAAACGCTCATCCAAGTATTCCATCATCACATTAGCTTCGTAAAGCACAAGATCACGGTCTACCAATGTTGGCAAGCTGTTGTAAGGGTTAAGGTCAGCCAGATCTTCTGGCTTATGTTCAGCATCAACATCAATAATGTCAACGGTAACACCCTTTTCTGCTAGGACAATACGCACGCGGTGGCTGTAATGATTTGCACCGTCAGAAAAGAACGTCATGGAGGAGCGTTTAGCGACTACACCCATTTAGGTATACCTCAATAGTAAACGATAGCGCTAGGCGCCGAAAACGAATACGCGACCAGCTGAGTGCATCATCGATGTACAACAGCGGTCGCGCTTTAATAGACTAGATTGAGGCAGTATACCTCAAAGCCGAGTATTAATGGACGTCGCGCCAAAATTCCTTCTTCAAGAAATAAAACAGTACGGTCATCATTAGGCAGAACAAAATAGCCCATAAGCCAATGCGCTGGCTATCAGTTTTATAAGGCTTAGCCATATAGGTCATAAAGTTGGTTAAGTCATACACCGTGGCATCAAACTGAGCCGGTGTCATGCTACCTGAACCTTCCGCAACAGAAAGGATTTCACAACTTTGTTCAGTCATTGCTTTGCCTGTTAGGCTATCAATCACTGGCACGCCATGGGCATCATACTTGGTAACTTGGCCACAAGATTTAGATTGTATACCTTGCAACTCGGCCATAACGTTAGGCATTCCCACACTTGGGAAAACAACGTTATTTACGCCGTAGGGGCGACTGTCATCTGCATAAAAAGTACGCAAATAAGTGTACACCCAATCGGCACCACGCAAGTTCACTTCGTTAGTTAAATCTGGGGGAGCTGCGCCAAACCACTTAGCAGAAACTTTTGGGTCCATAGCGCTGGTCATCTGTTCACCAATTTTTTGGTCACCAAAAATCAAATGCTCAGTCACTAGATCTAACGGCATGTGCAGGTCTTCTGCTGCACGAATATAACGCTGATACTGCGCTGTATGACAGCCCAGACAGTAATTAACATATGTCTTCATTCCACGTTGCAAAGAAGCGTGGTCGCTTGCGTCAGTTTCTATAGAATCCAACTGGACGCTAGTGACAGACGCTTGAGCAAATACCGACATCATCAACATTAAGCTTAACAAGAATAACTTTTTCATGACTATACTACCCTTGCTGGAACAGGTTTCGTCGCTTCCATACGTGTGTAAAACGGCATCAGTATGAAGTACAGAAAATACAAAGCGGTACATAGCTGAGCCACTTGGGTACGGCCTTCAGTAGCTGCAACAGTACCTAGGTAGCCCAAGATCACGAAGCTCACTACAAAAATAGCTAACCAAATACGACTCAACCAACCTTTGTAACGCATAGACTTCACCGGGCTACGGTCTAGCCAAGGCATTACAAATAGAATGGCAATAGCGCCACCCATAGTAATAACACCTAGGAACTTAGCGTCTAAACCAAATAGAGGGAAGGTAATAGCTCGCAACATAGAGTAGTAAGGTGTGAAATACCACACTGGTGCAATATGTTCTGGCGTCTTCAGTGAGTTAGCCGGCTCATAGTTAGGTTTTTCAATAAAGTAACCGCCCCCTTCTGGGAAGAAGAATATCACTAAACAGAACACTGTCAAGAATACACCGATAGCGACCAAGTCTTTAATAACATGGTATGGCCAGAAAGCTACGCCATCAACAGGCACTCCGTTTTCATCTTTATCTTGGTCAATCTCAATGCCGTCTGGGTTGCTAGAACCCACATCGTGTAGTGCCAAAATGTGCAACACAACCAAACCTAAGATAACGATTGGCAAAGCAATTACGTGTAGTGAGAAGAAACGGTTTAAGGTAATGCCCGATATTAAGTAGTCACCACGAATCCATTGCACAAGGTCTTCACCTACAATTGGAATAGCACCGGCTAGAGATAAGATAACCTGCGCACCCCAGTAGGACATTTGGCCCCACGGAAGAAGGTAACCAAAGAACCCTTCAGCCATAAGCGCAAGGTAGATGGCCATACCAAACAGCCAAATGAGCTCACGCGGCTTTTGGTAAGAACCGTACATTAAGCCCCTGAACATGTGTAAATAAACCACAACAAAGAAGGCCGATGCGCCAGTAGAGTGCATGTAGCGGATAATCCAGCCCATCTCCACATCGCGCATAATATATTCTACAGAAGCAAATGCACCTTCAGCAGTAGGTTCGTAAGACATTGTTAACCAAACACCTGTAAGTATTTGGTTAACTAAAACAAGTAAAGAAAGTACACCAAACACATACCAAACGTTAAAGTTCTTGGCAGCATAATATTTGGACATGTGGTCTTGCCACATTTGAGTAAGGGGAAAACGGTCATCAATCCAACGGATTATTCCACTTTCTGCTTTAGCACGATTAGGATTACCAACAGCCATTACGCATTACCTCCGTCTTCGCCAATTCGAATGATTGAATCACTCTCGTAAAAATGTGGCGGAATGTCTAAGTTTGTAGGGGCTGGTTTACTCTTGTAAACACGGCCAGATAGATCAAAGGTAGAACCGTGACAAGGGCAATAAAAACCACCCTTCCAATCAGGGCCTAAATCAGCTGGAGCCACTTCAGGGCGGTAGGTTGGAGAACAACCCAAATGAGTACAAATACCAACCATAACTATTATTTCATCACGTAACGAACGTGCTGAAGTGCCTGGCACATAGGCTGGCTGTTTGGCATTAGCAGAGGTTGGGTCAGCTAGGCTGTCATCCAACGCTGCTAAGTTTGCCAAGGCCTCTGCACTACGACGCACAATCCACACTGGCTTGCCTCGCCATTCAACAATCATTTGCTGACCTGGCTCTAACTTGCTGATATCCGCCTTAACCGGCGCACCAGCTGCTCTGGCTCTGGCACTTGGGTTCCAGGAAGCTACAAAAGGGACTAGTGCAGCGACAGTGCCAGTGCCACCCACAACTAGTGATGCACCTACTAGTACTCGACGTCGAGTGTTATTCACGCCTTCATTACTCATTTAATTGGTCTCCAGCTAGGCTGTAAAATTTCTGTTCGCATTTTAAAGGAAAGGCACTAAATAGACAAGGTTAAAAGCCGCTAAATAGGCAAGGTTAATGCCTCAAAGCGACCCTAATAAAACCTTTCCTTTTAAACCGAGCATAAAAAAACCCAGCAACATGACTGGGTTTTTCGATATGCACCAAAATGATGCAATAAGCTTAACGCTTAGAGAACTGAGGACGCTTACGCGCTTTGCGTAGACCAACCTTCTTACGTTCAACTTCACGGGCGTCGCGGGTAACAAAACCGGCAGCACGTAAACTAGGACGCAAAGTTT
>Ga0302118_10001672_pt1 | contig 11039 bp, 9 predicted proteins | sample AG5_331_MG_FD_203126 | JGI IMG/M metagenome (GOLD analysis project Ga0302118, IMG submission 203126) | Marine microbial communities from Western Arctic Ocean, Canada - AG5_33.1 | ecosystem: Environmental > Aquatic > Marine > Oceanic | place: Canada: Western Arctic Ocean | collected 2017-10-01 | reverse complement strand
TAAGAATGTCATTGGGTTTCTTTTATCAACGTCGTTGTCGGCGGTAAGTGGGTTAATAATTGTTGCTGATCCTTCTTCTGTCTTGGCAGCCTCCGCCGAAATATTTCCATTGCTGTCAAAATAAAATTTGCCAGTTTTGTCATCAATTACTTTTTTTATGATAATGGCCTTTTCGGATGGAACTTTTAAAACTTTAAAAAAATTGTTTGGTAAAGCGTCATCCACTTTAATCCAACGATCCGAATGCGTGCCCGGAGTACCTAGTTTTTTTATCGTTCCATTTGCACGTTTTACGAAAAAATCTGTCATTTCTTTTTTAATTTACGAGATAAATAAAAAGAACACATGGTTGAACAAAAAAACTGCCCCGTCAACGAAAAAACCGTGAATAAAGACGGAAAAATTGATCAGATTATTGATAATATGGGAATGAGCGCGACGTGCAAGCGAAAAGCCCATAGCGCGGTTAAGACGGTGCGAACGGGTGCTTCTGCTGAAAGTTGTGGGAGTTTTTCCGCTCAATTTAAAGACAATCCACTGGGAATGGTCCTAGTCGCCGGCATCGCCCTCGTCGTAGTGGGCGGTGGCTTGAAAATGACAGGCGGAAAAGCCGCAAAAGGTAAAAAAATTATGATCTTCTTATTTATGATGCTCTTAGGAGCGGGCTTATTTTCATTAGCTCAATTCGGCAGCGACTTTTTGTCAAAAGTTAGCTTTTTGTCAAAAGTTAAAGATGGTATAAAACTTGCTGGTATAGCTATATTTACGATTGGCCTTGTAGGACTTTTGTGGACTTTTCGCCCCAAGAAAGAAACGAAGGATGAGATGGTGAGTTCGGTGAGTTTGGGAGGAAGCGGCAGTGTCTTCGGAAAATGCGGCGTTTCTTCTCCTCGTTTCCCTTCTTCGACGAGACAGCCGCGAACCCAAAACGCTGTGTCCGCATTTACGCCGTTCGAAGACGTCCACCGTGTATTCCGGCCGCCATCGGTTAATGAACGCCGGAACGTTGCCGAGGTTGCGAGACAAGCCGCTAAGCGGGCACGGGAGACGAGACAGGCCGCTGAGAGTGCACGGGAGAATCTGGTGCGGGTCATACAGCAGGCCGAAGACGATGCTTAAATTTTAGATTTATATAACGCGGCGTCGATGTGTAGCTATGCGCAAAGTGTTTAAAGATTCATGTTTCAAAATAAAAATGACTGCAGATTTACTGAGCGATACCCCGTATGAATTTGTAAAAATGTTTAAAAAGGGAAAACAAGGGTTGGTTGGTTTACTTGAGCATAAAGAAACCAATAAAAAATATGTTTTTAAAACGTCCCAGCATATTGATTATTTATGTGATCACGAAGAGACAGTGGCGCGCCGTTTAAACGAGCTAAAATGTCCAATATTTTTAAAGCTTGAAAACGCGTGTACGATGAACGTAAACCCTGATTGCAAAGCAGATTACCCGTTTGAACAATGCGACCTTCCCGTAAAAAAACGAGTTTTGTTGTTTTCGTATGTGCGAGGCTATTCTCTGTCCAAGGTTATAAAAAGCAAACCTGAGGTGAGCATAGAGGCTATTATGTCGACAATCAAAATTGTGTTGCTGGCAACTTACGTGTCGCATAAATACGTAAAGTTTACACACTACGATTTGCACACGAGCAACATTTTGATTACTCGATGTGATCCCGATAAGCATATTCTGTTTCAAATAGACGAGGGTAATTCATTTTCGGTGCCCACGCATGGATGGATGCCCGTGATAATAGATTACGGTTTTTCATACATCGACACCATTGATGACGGTCCGATGTATCAGAGCCTTGCGCACACAAATGTCGGTTTTATTTCGTGCGCGCCAGACGCCTTCGCCGACGCAAAACTATTTTTGGCATCTGTAAGCAGCCACACCGCGCGGTATCGACGCGTTAAAATTGCGTCAAAATTAAAAAAACTGGTGCGAAACATTTTTGGCGTTCTCCCCATGGATTTTGATTGCGGGTGGGATGTAAACAACGACATGTCTATTTCCGATAAATCGCTCGCGTGTTTGTCAAAAAGCAACACGCGGCGGTCGGGGAAAGTAATCAGTGAATTGTTTGAGCGTTACGACCACTTCGCAATCGATCTGCTGGGTTCGTTAATAATTCTTCCGCTCAACACCGACACGTCTCGAAAAATGGATACAAAAAGTATGCGGAATACTTTTAGAATTTTTTTAAAAGAATTTTCCAAGATTGAACAGGTTGTCATGAGCTCTTTTACGCGTTTGCAAATTCTGAAAATTTTGGTAGACGGCGCACGATCTGTAATGGCTAAGTACTACAGCGGAGATGGTGATGCTTGGAAATATTTCAAACAAGATGTCCTTGTGGGGGTTGACACGGTGGCTTACATGGTGGACGTGTCACATTTAAATTTTGAAAAAATGCTGTGCGCATTGCTTCTTTTTTCCAGAGAATTAGAGTTTTATTTGTCCGACCAACTAGGGTTTTTATTAAATCGAAAACGTTCAGAGTACATGAACCTGACGGTAAAAAATGTAGTTGAAATTATTGGCGCAATTGAACTCAAGGTGAGCGCAGACCGGGCTATTTCTGAAAAAAGTACCTGGTCAGTGTACAATCCATTTAAAAATGAATGTGAGTGGAAACCTTCAAAAGAGAATATTCACAGTCTCCAAAAATGCCACGCGCTGACGGTTGGTACCATAATTTCTCGTTTAAAAAACAAAACAAATACTTGTAAATAAATGACTCAACCAACGACTTATTTGCATTTAGATTCAACATTTAGAGATCGACTTCAGTATCCCCGCGCAGCTCACTTTACTGTCCCGTGCGAAGATACGAATAATTACACAAATTCCGTATTGAGCAAAATTAACTCAAAAGATTCTGTTGCGGGCGGTGCGCTAAAATTAGAACTTAAATGGTCGAGTGCAGCTTTAAAACTGTATGGCGCGGAAGACCCTCGCACCGACCCTTTTTGGAACAGTCCAACGTCCAACACAATTACAATGGCCACTAGCGCGACATCGCTGGGCGGGGCCGACGGCGGAGGTATTTTAATTTTTGGACCCTCTGTAAGCGTGAGACCACAGTTTGTGAAAGGATACTACATCGGTCTTTCCATGGATTACACGGTTGGTGCGACGGCTTACACATGTAGAGTTGAAGACTACACTTTTATAGACGATGGACTGTGCCAATTTAGGGTCTCGTCGTTGCTGCCGAATGTTGCCATCCCCGCTGGTACCGAATTCACAATGACTGATCCGAGTCTTTTACCGGTGGGTAAAATATTTGTACCAAATGGCGCCACGTGGTCGAACGCATATCCGAGCACGTATATTATTTTTAATCACACTCTCAACCAGTGGCGTCCTATTGATAATTACGACGGACACACGCAAATTTTACAAGCGTACGAAGGTCCTAAAATTCCCGACTATCCGCAAACGGACAATATCGAAACAACAGGGCCGCTATTGACATGGACAAATCGTCATACGTATTCAATTCGCGACTTGTACGGTGCAAATGCTCCTGTATTTAATTCAAATAACGGGAACGTTTTGGCAGACGCGTCGCCCGTCAGCACCACAAACAATACGGCGTGCTGGTTTGAGCCAAAACAATATTTGACCGCAACATCTTTTAATCTTGGTCCAAATAACAAGGGTATAAATGCCAATTCGATGGAGGGGTCGTGGATTGAAATGGCGCCTCCGCCCGGCGGCTCTAGCGCCGCGTCTCAGGTAAACTACCAAGATGTTCTTACTGGCGGAAGCAAAACAACGGCTATTCTAACGGTTGGTCCAAACGCGCTTTGGACGCAAGAGGACATTTATTGCGGAATGTCGATGACAGTAGACTACGTTGGAATCACGATCACGACGAATACCGGCGCCACTGCGAATTTTCCTGCCGCTAGTAATTATTCGGTGGTTGTGGGGACAAACAGCACATATGCAAATGCGGGAGGCGGAGCTGGCACTGGAACCGGAATGGTTATAAATTTGTCTCTTTCCAACACAGGTACCGATGACGTTGTGTCCGCAAACATAACGACGCCTGGAAGCGGGTATGTTGCGGGAGACACAATTACGATTAGTCAAACGAATTTCAGAGTCATTGTGGCGGACGGAAATGACGAAACCGTCACAACATCGGCTGTTTTGACACTGAGAGGCCCAGGTATATTGCACGCGGTAAGAACTGTGAACACGTACGACTCGGAAGAAAAGACGATTAAGTTTGACCCCGATCTAGATTCGGCGCTTGTCGCCGGCGATAAAGTGTCGTTTCACCCGTGCGCGGAAAACGAAATTAGACAGGGGAAAACAACCGTCCGATATCCCCGCCCGTCGTGGCGGGTGGAACCGATGATAGAAACGGGGCAAATTACAAAATTTTGCAACGTGTCCGGCACGACCGCCGTCGAGGGGGCGGCCGGCGCCTTAAGTCTTGTGCTGGACGGAGATATTATAAATGAATACAGAAAAGATAACTACTTTTCAAATTTATGGATTTCGTGGATTCAAAACGGCGGATGCTATGCTCGCTTTATACAAACATCAACATATGATAAAAGTACGGCGCAAACGACAGTAAACTTTATTCGGGGGTTGGGCGGAACAGTGTCCGGGGTGCCGGCCATTACCACAGGCGGAACAGCGTACAACGCTCCTTCGACCGTTGCGACGACACTGAATGCGGGCACGACGTTGGGCGGATCGGGGCTCACCATCGACATTGTTTCGGTGGACGATAGTGCAATAGGAGAATTGTTGACAATTACGACGAATACCGGCATTTCTGCAAACTTTACAGCGGCTTCTTTTACGATGAGCACCCTTGCCGCCAATTGCACGTATGCCGGTGCTGGCACGGGCATGACTCTTACAATTTCTAATCTTGCGACAAACAACGACGACGTAAATCAAGTGGCCGTGCTTACAAAAGGAAGCGGCTACATTTCAGGTGAAACGCTTACAATTAGCCAAGCTCAGATGATTACAATCACAGGCATTGCAGCCCTTACGCTTACCACGCCAGTCGTGCTTGAGCTGACGGTTGCCGCTACAACTGGCGCAGTGACGGGCGTAGTTGTCAATAACCCGGGCAGACATTACAGCGTCGGCGACGTGGTGACTCTGGTTGGTGGAAACAACGACGCAACACTTACGATTGGCGCATTAAGCGCAGTGCCCGCCGCTACTGATTGGGCGGTTTGCAGTGGAATTTTTACTCGCGTGTCTCAAAACTCGTCACAAAGCGGATTGTCAACATATTTTAACATGCAACAGTGGCTTTTGATGACTTTCGCCAGAGAGCACGCAACATCATTCACACTTACCACGTCGAGTATTTCACATCAAGCACCCTGTTGCTACGAGATAGAACTCATTACACTCATTCTTCCAAATGAAAAATTAAAAGTTGGAAACGGTGGCCGGCTTGCGTTTTATCCGTACGTGCTCGTATCGCTTGAATCAGTCGGAAGCTCTGGCGGATTAGGTCCCCATCTCATCTCGTCGAACAATCCACACGCGGTGTACGCAATGTTTGTATGCGCCATCGACGACGTCACGCATCCGGATACAGCGACATTCCTCAAAATTGATGGGGACGGCATGGTGCAAACTCTCAAATTCAATCCTCGCACCGATCTAACATTTCGCGTCTATCTTCCGAACGGCGAAACTCTCCGATATTTAATCCCGGACACGACTCCGCCGTCCGCGCCAACGCCGTTGAAGCAAATATCTGCAACTTTTGCGATGAAAAAAATTGCTTGAAAATGATTTTTATTTACATTTTACTTGAAAAGTAAAATGTCAAACTCTACAAAAATCACTCACGTGTTTCAAGTATCGCCGGCTATTTTATCGAAAAATATAAACGATGAAATCGAAAATTTGGTGCAGTCAAATATCGTTGGCTCATGTTCAGAAACGAGGGGTTATATTACCAGCGTATCGAACATCGTCCTGGTGTTTTCTAAAATTTCCGAAGCAACCGGTTTTATCGATTTTAAGGTCATGTTTGACGCCGTATGCGTTCGACCAAAAACAGGAAATATGTATTCGGGGCGTGTGTGCCTTGTTTTTGACATGGGCATTTTGATTGACGTGGCTGGGATATTAAAAGTCCTTATTCCTGTTTCTGACAAAATAATAAAAGGAGAAAACAAAAACTACGCGACGGAATTTAATTCCGAAAATAGCACAATCATACTGGATACGGGGCGTGAAAAAAACAAAATAGAGCAAGGCGTATTTTTAAAGTCAAAGATCACTGGTGTGCAGTACAACGCCTCGACAAAATCATTTAACTGTTTTGGTATTCTTGTATTAGATAAACAATGAATTTAAAGCAATGCAGAATATGCCTTGAAGGCGGGAACAATTTGATCACGGTATGCGATTGCATTGGCAGTGTGCAATTTGTCCACCAAAAGTGCATTCAAACTTGGATTAGCACAACGACAAATCCGGAATTAACAAAAAAATGCGAATTATGTAACGCAAAGTACAATTTTTCACCCGCTGACACTTACATTTGTGGAGAATATTACACCATCGTTATTCCAGGAAACTTTTTAATCGCATTTTTATTCGCTGCGCCACTGCACTATGTTACCCGCACTTTTTCGTATATCGGTTGGGCCACATGCATAATTTTTGCGATACTCATTCTAGAAATAATCTACTCAGTCGGCGTCATTTTTTACTACAAATTACACGTGTATAAAATATGTGCTCGAATTGCTCATTGTGTGGCTTTGCCTCTGACTGCATCGATGTGTTTAATACCAATGTCGCTGGAACGAAAAGAATTTGTTATCGGAGTGTCGGCTATTTTCACATTTGTTCTTAACACTGCTGTTTTAATAACTTTTACTGAAATCAACAAACAACTTTTAAAGCGAACCAGGCGTTTAATAGCGGTTGAACCAAAACGAAACGAAATAATTGACTTGGCATGGGCGCGCGCAGGGGAATTCAAGCGCGCTATTGAAAATAACACTTAATTTCTGTGATAATAAAAATAATTTTCTATTTCACAAAATAGAAAAACCAAAAAGGAAAAGGACGGGTGAAAGCGGCCACAGTTTAGCCCGTTATGTGTGGTGGGCGTGGAACGGCGGAGTCGACGCGATGGCGGAAGAAGCGAAGAAATGCCAGGCGCTGTGCATCTTCCACCACAGAATCAAGACGAAGGAGGAGACACGGGACCAAATCCAAAAAAGTATGGTTGAAAAACGAGCGAGAATCAACGAAAAGAAAAGAGAGCGCGGTGAGTGTTTAAAATGCGAAATGAAATGTGTAGAAGGAAACGAGTTTCTGTTCGACCTCGACCACCGCGATCCACAAAAAAAAACTATCAAAGTGAGTAAGTTGGTTAACAAATCGTGGGATGATTTCAACAAACAATTTCCCTTGGAAATGGCCAAGTGCGATTTGCTCTGCTGCGGGTGCCACATGATCAAAACACATTACTAATTTTCATATTTTGTTTAATAAAAATGATCAGATCAACAATTTCCTCCAAAAATTACCCAAATTGCAAAGAGTCACATTGCAAATTGTCAAAAACCATTTTCATTCAGCCGTGTTACGCACAGGACGGTTCCGAAAGTGCAAGACGTTGTATTCCGCGACCGCCATCGACCACAAGCGGAATTCTTCAAAGCGATTTGGGCGTGTACGACCACACCGGTCAACGACACACGTCGGCGAGACAATAATTTTTAATACTTTCAAAAGTATTAAATTTAAATCAATTTAGCCGTTACCGGCTGGCCTTTCGTCGCACGGGAGGCGACCTCGCTATTTTGGCGCTGGATTTACTTTCATGAAATGTAATCGCCAAATTGTAAAACAAACGCGCCATGTAGTCGATTTTAGAATCGTCAACCTGGCTGAGCAACTCTATACCGTGAATATGATAGTCAACGGATTCTTTTAGCTCAGCGCTTGTTTTTGCCCCTGAAATAACCGTGCACATATTTCGTGGTGGAATTAATTCAAAAAGAGTGTCGTACTCAGACCGCGTTTCTTCGTCGTGCATAAAAGTCGTCAACGCTTTTTCAATGTATTTGTTTCGACACAGCTCACGTTTTAAAAGTCGCCGATGTTCTTGACTCACTTTCAAATACGCGCGAAGTGCAGAAAGAGCGGAATCCAATTCTGTTTTTTTCATTTATAATTTCAATCCGTCTTTTTAAACTGTAAAAAAAAAATAAAAATGATTGCATGGCGCGTTTTTTAAATTATGCAAAATGAACGCTTTACAAATTGCTGAAATAGCAGAAACGTGGGTTGCGCAAAAAATGGACGCCTACATTCAAAAAGTCGCGACAGTGTACAAAATCCCAGTTCCGGATTTGAAGAAAATGGCCGACGAAACATCGTCCGCGTGTGAATCTAGCGAATTCGTCGAGCGAAAAAAACTCAAAAAAATGAAGAAAAAAGAATTGGCAGAAAAATGCAAAACGCTTGGTCATCCAGTCACCGGCAACAAAGACAAACTTATTGACAGAATTATGTCGGGAAAAGCAAAACCAAAAGAAAAGAAGAAAACAACGTCTAAAACAACAAAGGCCAAAAATACAGTAAACGTATGTAAAAACGAGCGAGGCAATTACGCGTACGATGGATTGGTCATTGACAAAGGAACACGAATGGTTGTTGGAGAAGAAATGGAAAACGGAGACATTGCGCCTCTAACCGCGTCGAGCATTGATAAGTGCCACAGATACAAATTGAAATTCGCTATGCCTCTAAATTTGAATACGCTGGCCGTTTCTCATTCGTCCGATGAAGAAGAAATAATTGAAGAGGACGAAATTATCGACGAAGACGACGACGAAATTATCGACGAAGACGACGACGAAGACGAAGACGACGACGACGACGACGACCATACAAAAAGTAAAGACGACGACACAAAAGACGATGAAGAATTTATCTACGAAGAAGAAGCCGTAAAAGTAATTGCTTAAGCAGAAGAACTTTAATTAAAAAATGATGGACCCACCTAATGTATCTACAAATGATTTGGCAAAACTTCAAAATTTAAAAGCCGTACTGACGTACACTAACAAAAACTATCCGAAATGGATTGTCGGGTTTGCCGATAGATATTCAGACGATTTTCCTCACTTAACGTGCACGTGGGTGGAAATGGCAAAAATGCTGAAAACTGAACCATCCCAAATAATGCTTACGTCGTATGTCCCAAAACAAAACGAGTTGGGATCTCACCCGGTGTTGTCGGCTATATGCGATATTTTTTCTAGATCGGGATTTATGATTAGACAAAACAACAAATTTATAACGTGCCCTGTGTGTTTTGCGCTGTTGCCCGCAAAAAAAACCTATAGACAACTGACCGTAAAACCTCCATTTGCGTGGGCAGATACATGCCGTTTATGCGACGAAGAAAAAAAACCGACAATTGAAGAAATCAGTTGCGACGAAGAAAAAAAAAGGTCCGTTGAAGAAGTTGACTGAAATATATTTTATACTATAATTTAGTATAAAATCGAGTTTTCCCAAAATTACAATTTCATTCCAGCACAAAGCGCTGCCATGGAAACGTTGAACTTCGGCGCGTTCTTTTTTAAGTTGTCGTAAAACAGACCCAACTTTGTACCCGCTAGCTCCCCTAGACGGCCCATTTTTTCCATCGTGTCGTAAATGTTTAACAAAAGAGGAAGCGACACGAGCGGTCTATTTAACAAACGCTGCATCACCAAATCATTGTCCACGTCGTGTCCTTTTGGAATAAAATATTCCCCCCTCATAAAATCTCCGGGCACAGCCGTGTAAACTGTCACTAGAGGAGACGCTGCGACAAGCGGATCGAACGGAACTTTTGACACATTCCCCCCAATCATTCTCATCAAATATTTTGTTCTCGCAGTGTTTAACAACACAACGTCACCTTTTGTCATTGTAGTGGGCACGCCCCCTTCGTATGCCCCGTGCAGCAGGTCTGGAAAATATTCAATCTCCGTATTATCTGCCATTGCCGCGCAAAATCCATCAAATTTTGTTGAGCAGTATTCGGCAGCATACGCTGCAAATTCTCGAGTAGCACCGCCCTGCATCGCACGGGCCGCGCCGCCATGCATGAACATATTATCCATTCCCCCGCTAAGCCCGTACGACAATGGATTATTTACAGGAGCGTACGCTGCGCCGCTTCCAAATTCACTTATTTTGATGTAAGACATTTCTTTTTATTATACATTTTTTTTTCTAATTTCTAGCCACCTTTTCAAACTAACTTTCAACACCCGGACGCTGTGGAACGTTGTTAATTGTTATCATCACTTTTTGTTTCACTTTTTGTTTCATTTTTTGTTTCACTTTTTGTTTCTACAGCTTCAAAGTCTTGCAATAAATCTCTTTTGTGTGTATCTGAATTTTTTTTGGGTGATGTTATACTTTCTAAATTTTTTTTAAAGTGAACGCGTCTACCACGTGTTGGTTCTCCTTGCAAAGTATAACCGGGCATACCGCGCTCCTGCCTTTGTCGAGTTTGCCGTTTCAATGCACTACCCAAGTTTTTTCGCCCTTCTATTGTCCTAGCGGCAGTTTGAGATGGTGGGAGTTCCAGCTGCGTGCGAGAAGGTGCTCCCTGCTGCGTGCGCAAATTTACATAAGCCTTCTGTGCCCCGGGTGTCGCGAAAACTTTTTCTAAATTTTCCCCGGTGCTTACGGCCGTGTCGCTACCATTTTTTATTTTGAGGTTGTAATCGTCACCGTACGAGTTATAAGATGCGCGCATCACCGTCGCAACTTCTTTCTCGCCCTTTTTGTTTGTAAACAAAACACGGTCATTTACTGAAAAACGAGAGGATGGCTGCGGAGTCGCGAGGGGAGGCGGAGTCGCGAGGGGAGGCGCCGTCGGCATCTTTTTCTTCTTATTCGGTGTAAAAAAATCCAGGACACTACCCACCACTTTTTGCACAATATTCTTTTTTTGGGGGGAGGCGGCGAGCGGCCCAGACGGCCCAGACGACCCGGACGG
>Ga0302118_10001670_pt1 | contig 11041 bp, 10 predicted proteins | sample AG5_331_MG_FD_203126 | JGI IMG/M metagenome (GOLD analysis project Ga0302118, IMG submission 203126) | Marine microbial communities from Western Arctic Ocean, Canada - AG5_33.1 | ecosystem: Environmental > Aquatic > Marine > Oceanic | place: Canada: Western Arctic Ocean | collected 2017-10-01 | reverse complement strand
TTCTTTCCCCAATTGCCTCATAAAATCTCAACGCCGCATAGCATCAATTTATGGGTAAAAGTAACAGGCTGCACCTGAAGATGCGACTTAAAGAGATATGTACAGAAGATATAGGTGCAGCGGCGAACTGAGCGATGGTACCGCCGCTGCAAGGGACCCGAGAATTCGGGGTAATTATTCGATGTCTGGGGCCTCAAGACCATCGTCTTTTTTAGACTCTTCTTTTTCACCAATCATGGTGTCAGCAATCAAACCTGCGTTTACGCGAATTTGTCGTTCAATTTCATTCGCCATGTCAGGGTGTTCTTTCAAGAACGTCTTTGCATTCTCGCGGCCTTGACCAATACGTTCTGATTGGCAGGAGAACCACGATCCAGACTTTTCAACAATTCCGGCCTTGACGCCAAGGTCAAGCAACTCACCCGTCTTCGACACGCCTTCGCCATACATGATGTCAAATTCAACCTGCTTAAACGGTGGCGCGACCTTGTTCTTAACAACCTTCACCCGGGTCTGGTTTCCTACGACTTCATCGCCAGCTTTAATTTGACCAATGCGGCGGATATCCAAACGGACAGATGAATAGAACTTAAGCGCATTACCGCCTGTCGTCGTTTCAGGACTACCAAACATAACGCCAATCTTCATACGAATCTGATTGATAAAAATAATCATGGTATTGGATTTGGCAACCGAGGCCGTTAGCTTACGCAAGGCTTGGCTCATCAGACGCGCCTGTAACCCAACATGGTGGTCACCCATCTCACCTTCGAGTTCAGCGCGAGGTGTAAGCGCAGCAACCGAATCAATAACGAGGACATCAATTGCGGCTGAACGGACCAGCGTATCGGCAATCTCAAGGGCTTGCTCACCCGCATCGGGTTGCGAAATCAAAAGGCCATCGAGATCGACACCAAGTTTACGCGCATAGCCAGGATCAAGAGCATGTTCAGCGTCGATGAACGCACATACGCCACCTGCTTTTTGTGCTTCAGCAATAACGTGCAGCGAGAGAGTCGTTTTACCGGAGCTCTCAGGACCGTAGATTTCAATAACCCGCCCTTTGGGAAGGCCACCTATTCCCAAAGCAAGGTCAAGGCTCAAAGATCCTGTTGGAATGGATTCAATATCTATTGCCGAGTCACGCTGGCCAAGGCGCATAATTGAGCCTTTGCCATGCGCCCGCTCTATCTGAGAAAGAGCCGCATCTAGGGCCTTGGTCTTATCCATACTCTTCTTATTATCCACTATCCTGAGATTCGCTTCGGCCATGTTTGCCTCCCTCTGTATTTAGTGCGGTCACGCTGACTCTGCAATGAGAGTTAATGTACCTATTTTGTTCTCATAGTCTAGAGAAAAGAACAATAATAGAACAGATTAAAAAAATACAAATTAAACAAAGGGTTAAAAGGTATGGAGATGTTTAAACTCTGAGTGCAGTAGGGTTAAGTATTAGAGCCTGAGACACAAACGAGGGCACACGCACCCCGAATTCGACAAATCCTATAAATTACGGAAAGCAGTCGCCCTATTTTATGCCAAGAGTTTAATAGAGGGGCGCCACATGTCCTGTCTGCGTATTCTTTCTCTCACTATAGCACCTGGTTTCCAGATATCCCTTGCGGGCTGCAACACAATTAAGGGCATGGAAAAAGATATTCAGAAGGCCGGCAAAAAGATTTAGCGCGCCACCGATTAAGGTACTCTAAGAATCGACCGGCAGAGCCAGAACATCTTTTACCTTACTTGCTAGCTGTCCCAAGCTAAATGGCTTCGGCAGGAAATGAATATCAGGGCTATCGAGGACGTCGCCTCTTGCGACTTCTTCAGAATAACCCGAAATTAATATCACCTGCACTTCTGGACGCTCCACCTTTACAAACCGGGCGAGAGTGCCGCCATCCATACCGGGCATCATCATATCTGTGATCAAAAGGTCCAAACTCTCGGCGTCATACAGCATTTCTATTGCCTGCTCTCCGGTCCGGGCCTCTAAGATGCTGTACCCTTTGTTCTTAAGTGCACGGGCAGCGAACACACGCACGGCATCTTCATCCTCGACGAGCAGGATAGTGCCACTCCCTGATAAGCCCCCTTTGCTCGGACTTTTAGCAATTTTACCAGCCAGTGCGCCTGGGTCCCCGCTATCTAAAGAGCCCGCCTGTTTAAGTTCTGTTAAAGCTACATCACTCTGCTCTAGCTCATCTCCTTCGGGCTCTAAACGAGGCAGGTAGATAATGAATCTAGCCCCGTCACCCGGCGACGAATCAACCAATATGAATCCACCGGTCTGACGTACGATTCCATATACCGTCGCTAGTCCCAATCCAGTGCCTGCTCCAGGTGTCTCCTGTTTTGTCGAGAAGAACGGTTCGAAAATTCGGCCGATGTCCTCCCGAGCAATACCCTTCCCCGTATCAGTCACTGAAATAGTGACGTACCGACCTGCAGGCACCTGGTCTGCCCCAATCTGGGTCGGCCGCTCAAATACCTTTGTATCTGTTGCTATAGTCAACGTACCGCCGCCCGACATCGCATCGCGCGCATTAACGGCAAGGTTAATAATAATTTGGTCAAACTGCCCTGGATCCACGCGGACTGCACCCAAGTCTCGTCCGTGGATAAGCTTGTATTCAATAGACTCACCAATGAGCCGGGTTAGCAAATGAGACAACTCTGCTAGATGGTCTGTGCAATTGAGTTCTTTAGGTTGGAGGGGCTGCTTACGAGAAAACGCCAAGAGCTGACGTACTAAATTGGCCGCACGATTGGAATTTTGTTTAATTTGCATGATATCAGCGAAAGAAGGGTCGCCTGCGGCGTGCCGTTGCAATAACAAGTCACAAAAACCGATCATAGCCGTCAAAAGGTTATTAAAGTCATGAGCAACGCCCCCAGCGAGTTGCCCCATGGCTTGCATTTTCTGAGCTTGTGCAAACTGAACCTCGAGACTCTTTTGCTCAGTAGTATCGATGACATGAACAACCGCGCCTTCAATCTCGCCTGTAGCAGAAACAGGGCCGGCCATCGGGCCAAGAAAAACAGAGGCCTGAACAGCATCACGACCGACCCCTCCTCTGGCTAGGCGAATATCGACTTGCGCACTTTTGGACACTCCAGAGACGACCCTATCCAATTCACCCCGAAGCGCACGTCGGTCGCCTTCAATTAAAAATTCGGATAAGCCGCTTCCTATGACCGCGTCACGACCTTGGTTTACCAACCGTGCAAAGGCATGATTACAGTCCGTTACGAACCCATCTGGCTCGGTGATAGCAATGGCGACTGGAGCAGAATCGAACAACGCGCGAAATCCGCTTTGATTCGACCCATCATTCTTCCCGGTTTCGGAGTTCACGTCACGCATAACGAGCGTTCGTGTTCGCATCACACCACCAGCGTCGTACGTGCTTTGGAATACCAGCGTCTCAACCATTTCGCCCTGCATCGACAGGAACCTCACATGGCCGTGCCATTCACCGTCAAGCTCCGGGCGAATTGTCCCTGCGAGCACGTCGTCTAAAGACAAGCCGATGAAATCATCTGGGCTTCGGCCCAGCCATTGAGCAAACCGCTCATTGGCATAGTGGAACGCCCCGTCAACATCGACGGAATAGATGCCCGTCGGGATAAAGTCCATAAAGTCAGCCAGGTCTTGGCGCTCCTGACCCAAGATGTCGTTGATCGCTTTTCGGGCCGTTATGTCTTCCAATGACCATAGTAGAAAATCGGGCAGAGACTCTAGAGGACGAATAGCAATCTGAAACCAATCCGGCTCTGGCATATCACCGTGCAATTGAACTTCAATTTGATCTGTGAGACGCGCTTCGGCCGCTAACCTTAACCGTTTAACCAACTCGCCGCCGTAATACTCACGCGCCGCCAGCGTCTCCAACCGGACCAGGGGTGAGGCACCCTTAAGCCAATCAGAGCCAGAGACATTTGAATAAATGGTGCTGCCGCTATCGTCAGTTACAAATCTTGGCCCAGGTTCAGATTCAAAAATCGCAGTAACGGAGTCTAGCCGTTGCTTGATAGAGGGTGGCTGAGACAAGGCGGACCAGGTCAGCACGATGGCGGAGAGCCATAGAAATGAGACTGCAGCCACAGCCCATAACCACGGCACACCGTCGAACACGAGATTAAGCGCTAGCCCTAAAATCGCTAACGCGCTTAGGACTAGTGCAAACAGAGGCTTTGAATTAGCTATCAGCCTGACCCTTACCGTTGACTTGCATTACGTAACCGACAATCTCGGCAACGGCCTTATAGTGCTCTGGTAGAATCTCTTGATCAACCTCAACTACAGCATACTGTGCATGGGCTAGCAGAGGACCCTTACCACCGCCGTCTTGCGCTTCCATATCGTAAATTAAAGCAATTGCGTAGTAAGACGTATCGCGCACGACGATACTGCCTCCGGATAAAAAACTTGTGTGGGGAAATCGGATGCAGCAATCAGGACCGTTAGCTCCTACTGCAGTTTAGAAATTTTTTCGTCGACGCGTGCGCCGCCATATTCTTGAATAAATACTGTCAATTATTCGGCATTGACTAACGCGACCATCGAACGCATATCTTGAACGACGGCAGTGACGCGGAAGCCAAGCACGAATGCGGCTGCAACAATCAATAGCGGCAACACTCTTATAACCGAGGTCCGGCCCCATGAAGGCGTTTTAACTGATCTCTTACGAGGAGAACCAGATTCGCGTTCGCCCTTAATCTCTGTAGGCTTAGGATATCTTTTATTCTTAGTCATCACGAGTTCAAGATACCATAATTTGGTGCTGATTTAACGCTTAGATCGCAGGGCCTTAAGAAGCTCTCTTTCGGCTTCAGAACGTTCTCCATCAACGGGTAAAACCTCCGCACCGATTGGGCGCACTGTGCCAAATGCCGGGACTGCCTCGCGTTGGCCACTGACCTTCGCTTCAGTGCCAACCGCACCTGTCACCAGGTCATGGTCCTCATTAGAAGCTCCCGCGAGCGTTTGAGAGGGAATTGGCGGTTGAGCAACAGAAAGCACCGGGCGTTGGGACGCTGGACGCATAGGCACAAATGACGACGCAGGCGCCTGAGAAGGTTTAGTCGCTCGCCCCAATTTTATAGACCCATCTAGCCGGTTAGCTATTTCTTCAGCGCGCTCAATCATAAATGCAAGGTCGTCTCGCAACGCGTGCACTTTCTCGAAGCGCTCTTGCAAAGCACTATTCGCATCAAGCGTCGCTTTCTTTAATTTTGGAATACCCACTTCAGCCCGCATGGTCGCTTCATTAAAGCTGCCGATAACTTTTGCGAGCTCTTCTCTAGAATTTCGGAGTGCTGATAAACGACGATTGAGAATGACTGCATAGACGATTGTCGGAACGAGAAGTAGAATGATTGCTAAGTCCATAATCGTGTCAGGTGGCATTTCCATCATCCGTCCGCCTTTTCTATCTCTTGCTGGCCGCCAAACATCACCCAGTAGAGTAACGCTGAGCCAGTGCCTGCCTCATCCAAATTACAATGTAGGTGAAAGCCCATAATAAAGGGTTAAACCCCCAACCTGAGCCCTGGCTAAAGACCCAACGCGAGGAAACCCCTTAACTGTATAAGCTATGCATTTCTTGCCTTTGTAAAAAGTCTCCAGAAGGCATTGTTATTATTCAACAACCTTCTCTTTGAAGAGGACATCGCTAGGCTCGCTGCCAAAGTGAGGTGCACATTGGTCTGCACGAGGAGTCCTGCGGCGATAAGAGCAGAACGGACACATTGGTTAATAAACTTCAGGGCGATGCTTGAGGGAACAAAAGTAAAGACGCTAAACAAGAAACCATAACTGCTATCATTAACTTCAGGACAGACCCTTCAACCATCCAGCCCTCGAACTTAATTGGAGCCATATACTCATTATAAACCCTAAGATTGCCAACACAGCGGACACCTTTTAATTATGAGACAGCCACCTAACATTTTAACTCTGCTAACCACCATATTCCTCACAGGAATGTTAGCGCTCAATGCACAAGCGGATACGCTTCGGATGGCTCTGCGGTCCATGCCGCCAGGTAACGCCAACCCTCACACGTCCGGCGGTTGGCCTCCGCTTCTCATCTGGCCCGCTCTGTTTGAGCCGCTGACAGCCATCGGCGAAGACGGCGCTTTAGGGCCCTTGCTAGCAACGTCATGGCACCATGAAAACGAGACAACCTGGATATTCGAACTAAGAGACAACATTCTCTTCTCCAACGGCGAGCCCCTTAACGCCGCCGCGGCGGCCGCGACAATTAACTATTTACTGTCTGACGAAGGACGAACATTTTCGGCCTACCGTGAATTGCGCACGGTCGCAAGTGCCTCTGCGCGCAACCGCTTAACACTGGAAGTTAAGACAACTCAACCTGACAGCATGATCCCTGGCCGCCTCGCTGGCGTTCGCATTCTCCCTCCACAATACTTTGCAGATGTCGGACCTGAGACCTTCGCTCTAGAACCGCACGGCACTGGACCATTTATGGTGGAACGCTGGAAGACAGGCCGCGCTAGCCTCATTAAAAATCCAAATGCCTGGCGGCCAGCACAAGTCGACCGTATTGAGTACACCGCCGCCCCCGATTCAACCGCTCGTATACAAGCTCTTATTTCGGACGCTGTAGACATCGCCTTCGACCTCGGCGCAACAGACATATTTCAGGTTGAACGGGCCGGCGCTCGCGTCGATTATAGAACACGCGCTTCGGTGCAGATGTGGCAATTCGTGACTGAACAAGAAAGCCCACTCAACGATAAGCGCGTACGGAAGGCACTGAACTACGCGGTAAATATTGACGTTATTGTCGAAGCGTTGCTTCAAGGGATTATGTATCCAGCGAGCCAGGTTGCAGCGCACGGTACTTTTGGGTTCGACGACACACTTGCGCCATACCCTTACGACCCCGCCAAAGCACGGGCGCTCTTGACGGAAGCAGGGTACCCGGATGGGTTTTCAATTCCGTTTCAAGTCGCTGCATCTAGTGCAGAAGAAGAATCCGTTTATATCCAGGTCGCACAGGACCTAAAACACGTCGGCGTTGATGTCGAGTTAATCAGGGTTCCATTCACCAAACAGGTTCAAAGTGTATACGGCGCGCCCTGGGATGGCTTAGCTTTCAATATGAATTATGGCTCCCTGCCCTCGCTCGATCCCCTCGCCTCAATGCGCTACCACTCTTGTCTATGGCCTTGGCCCTGGATTTGTCGCCAGGGTATTGCTGACCGTACCCTCGCCGCAGATCGGGAATTCAACCCGGATGCCCGCCGCCAAATCGTGAGAAGCATATTAAGAGATTTGCATGACGATCCACCGGGTATCTACCTCTACGAAAACGTCCACGTCGATGGCATCAGCAACACCGTGACAACGTACGAAGCACCCTATGGGTTCATTCAATACCACACTCTCGAATTATCGGACTGATCCCTATCCGAACCGGAGCACAGAGCTTGGGACTTGTAATCTTAAACTAAAACGGGTGCTCCCCGCAGGGTGCGCCCGGTAAAAAAATTTATTGAGTTAAGTTCTTAATCAGACCTATGAGTTTTTTCCATCCGTTCGTGCTGTTCCTGAGCCTCCAGGCTCATGGTCGCGATTGGACGCGCTTCGAGGCGCTTTAGGCCGATCGGCTCATCTGTTTCATCACAGTACCCGTAGGTACCATCTTCAAGACGTTTGAGAGCTAAATCGATCTTAGAGACCAGCTTTCGCGCACGGTCCCGAGTTCTAAGCTCAAGGGACCGTTCCATCTCTGCAGTTGCGCGATCAGAAAGGTCTGGCTCTTGCAGGCCACCATCCTGAAGACTCTCTAAGGCTTCCTCTGTTTCTTTCATCAACTCATTGCGCCATGAGATCAACTTTTGGCGGAAATACTCCTGCTGACGAGGATCCATAAAATCCTCTTTCTTGGTCGGTTTGTAATCTGGCGGAAGAGTAACAGTCATAGGCCCCTAACCATGGGTGTCTGTATCAATCGCGCGGGACTATAGGGATACAGTTTTTAAGCCGCAATAGAGAAACGACTCATCAGGGTCGTTACAAGCCCAAGAATAGCAATACAGCTCGGATATACGCCATTGTTTTAGAAATTATCCACCTTAGCGATCCAACCTTGCTAAGGGGGCTATGGCTAAAACGCTGTTTTTTGTCCTCCCCTGCCAGAAAACCATGTATGTCAACGCTGGCTGCCACCTCCTTAAATTTGAAAACCGCGTTTTTGGCGCCGGTATGATAGCCATGCGTTTTCTGGACTTCATTCTTTTTGATGTCCTTTAAAAGCTCTCCATCTTTATAAATGAGGAACTACGCTCTTAGCCGGACGGCCTTTTCGCCAGCTTGGGTTCCAGCGCTAATCTCTGGCCTTAGGTCTTTACAATGATGATGAAACCAGAGCGCTTTAGGACATTCCAGACCCTTAACATATTTGGATTTTTATACTGTTGGTTTCATGCTCATAATAATAGACCGCCCTGCATTAACATGCTTCGATCCAGCTCACGGTTGTGTCCTGATAGTTAAGACAAGCGACTAAACCCAGCGCACATGAAATAAAATTGAGTGGGCATAAGTTCGCCAAAGGGTTTACAACAGTAAAGCGAACAACTTGGCAAAATTAGTGCGCTCAGGTTTGAGCGCAAGCCTATGACGCCAGATCAATGACTTTAAGCATACTGTCAACTTGTGAGGGCCAGGACAAACCTTCCATAAAAAAGCCTAACCAAGACCTATCTTTCACGTCATACTATCCCCCAGCCCGGAGCGATAATCTGCCCCGGACGATGTTTCTACGGCTGTGTGACGGTCTATGATTTCTCTATATAAATTTGCAACGTTCATCGCGGCCTGGCCGCTGCGTGTATTGCTATGCGCCAGGGCATTGCGGGGAAAAGAGGATTACTCACGGCTTGGAGAACGGCGCGGACTAACCTCAAAAATAAGACCGACCGGCCAACTTATCTGGTGTCATGCAGCCAGTGTTGGCGAGGCTCTCGCGTTATTACCGCTCATTGAGCGACTTCTAGAAAACCCAAAACTGAGTATTTTGATAACGACAGGAACCAACACAAGCGCCCGCGTTCTTGCCGAGAGACTACCTGACCGAGCGACACATCAATTTGCGCCGTGGGATCGTCGCGCCTGGGTAGGCAGTTTTTTATCGCTGTGGCAGCCCAATGTAGCCATACGTATGGAATCTGAGCTTTGGCCAAACACACTCTTTGCTCTAAGAGATCAAGAGATTCCAACCGTTATAGTTAACGCTCGACTGTCAGAAAGCACCGTTCGAGGGTGGCGCCGGTTTCCCGTCACTGCCCAAAGAATCATGGCTTCACTCACATTGGTTCTTGCCCAGACGGAGGAACACGCAGCCAGGTACAAAGCAATAGGTGCTAGATCTGTAAGGGTCACCGGAAACATCAAGTTAGCGGCGCCCGCACTTCCAGTAAGCCTGCCCGATGCGGACTGCCTCCGGGCGATGATAGATAAGCGACCTGTTTGGCTTGCAGCAAGTACGCATCCAGGAGAAGAGGGAATTGCATTCGCAACTCACAAAGAGATAGCCAACCAGACTCCTGATCTCTTGACCATTATCGCTCCACGCCACCCAAGCCGGGGTAAGAAGATAGCTGGGCTTGGGAAAGCTTCCGGCCTGGAAACTGCAACCCGCAGTCTTGGCCAGCCGATCAACAGCTCAACGGATATTTACATTGTTGATACCATAGGTGAACTGGGAACAATGTTCTCGGTCTGCCCCATCGTATTCGTGGGTAAGAGCCTTGCCTCAACTGGCGGACAGAACCCTGTTGAGCCCAGCCACTTCAACTGTGCAATACTGTTTGGCCCGGATATGGAAAACTTCCAAAATATCGCCGACAAAATGACTGCTCACAAAATGGCCCTCCAGGTTTGCGGTCCAAAAGGCCTAACTCGCACTGTCGCCACTCTACTCGAAGACAAAACCGCTCGAGAGACCCTAGCCAGCGCTGCGAACGGCATTTTTAGTGACGGAGAGGAAAGCCTCACCTTAACGACGGGCGCCATTATAGACTTGATCACAAACCCCTCGCGACTAACTCCGCCCCCTTAAGAATGGATTCAGAAACCGAAGTTAAATTACGCGACTTGCGTCTAGAGTTGGCCGAAATATGCCTTGAGGCACGCATCGATAAGATTGGAGCACTAAGCAACGCGCCTACAGGCGACGCGCTTGCCGCCATCTACAACACGAACTTACGTCAGCTTCCGATGAGCAAATTCGATCAAGCCGTCGCCGAACGTTGCCATCGCATGTTAACCATGGAACACGACCCCGTTCGCAAAGCATGTGCGTACCTAGCTCTATCCCTATTTATGTATTCATACCGAATAGAACGCTCTTTCGAACTCATCGATGTGCCGAAAGAAATCGTGGCAACTATGGTTCGCGCTCTTCTCGGCCTACCCCATTTTTTCGAGAAAGTTGGGGCGCGCCGCCAAGCGTTAACGCATCTATCAAAGGCCACTGAGGAAATTCATAAGGCTGCTCGTGTGATCGATGAAATCAATTTTCAACGCAACGTTTTAAATGGTTTCCTTGACGGATTTATTTTGACCCCAGTGTATTGCGAGGACGTATCGCTGCACGATATCATTGTGAAACGCGCCGAACTCATTCAGTTGCATCTCAAAATCGCCGGCCTTCTCCATGAGCACGTTCCTGTTTGGCCAAGCCAATTGCCGGGACAATTAAGAATCGGCATCTTAAGTCCAAGCGCTCAATCAGAAATGGCTGCGATCAGGGGCCACCTAATCGGTTTATCAAAAAAACACTTTAACATCACAGCCTTCGTTCCAGATGCTGCGGCCGACATTCTAAGCCGAGGTCTGGATGATTTAGCGGACGCACTTATCTCTCTGCCGGCAGACGACATTGCAGAAGCAGCAGCAATGATCATCAGGGAAGACTTGGACGTCCTAATTTGTGCGGCCAACATTACAAATATCTGCACATTCCCCTGGACCCAACTTATGGCTCAAAGGTTGGCT
>Ga0302118_10001667_pt1 | contig 11047 bp, 8 predicted proteins | sample AG5_331_MG_FD_203126 | JGI IMG/M metagenome (GOLD analysis project Ga0302118, IMG submission 203126) | Marine microbial communities from Western Arctic Ocean, Canada - AG5_33.1 | ecosystem: Environmental > Aquatic > Marine > Oceanic | place: Canada: Western Arctic Ocean | collected 2017-10-01 | reverse complement strand
TTCGCCACTTGCGCGGCAGCCACCAGAACAGGAAGCCAGTGAAACCAAGGGTGCCCATGGCGATGCCGCCATAGTCATTAATCAAGGTCGACCAGGGTTGTTCAAGAAAGCCTTTGCCCACGTGAAGGTCTAAGACGAAACGGTTGAGGGTCACAGTCTCCGGCAGGCCTGTCACCGCAACCTCGTCCAAATCAATCCAGGAGATGACTTTAGGCTGCGCGACATCAAAGCGGAAGATGGCGCTATGATGGGCAACACCAACCAATTCTGTTGCTGTGCTTCCTTCGCTCAAACTGTTGATGAGTTCATTATTAAGGGCAAAGGGCTGGGCGCTTGTGATGCCTTCGGTGATTGTCCAGATGCCATCGTCTGTTGCTAGGTAGAGCGTTTTATTTGTACCGATGGTGATAAACCGAAAGACCTGCGGGTGGCCGCTTTCGCCCTCGAAGGGGATATCTGTCCAGGTTTCACCAGCGTTATCCGTTTTCCATAAGCCGCGCTCCGACGCGCCAATCCAGCGCTGATCATTGCTCGGGTCGATTTGGATATGACGCATAACCGTGCCTGGCACTAGGCGGTTGATACGAGCAGATGTGACCCAGTCGGGCACGCTCCACTGGTGGGTCCAGCGCCAGTCATGATGACCGAGAATCCAGCCGGTGATGCCGAGCACTAATAACCAAGCTAGCGCAATGAGCCCGGTCCAGCGGTGTATCAACCGCACCGTCGGATGGAATGGTGAGGCGCTTTTTAGTTTTACCGAGGCGCTGGTGTCATTGAGATCGGCCATGGCTGAAGTCCTAAAGGTTAACCGTACTCATCGCCGCTTCAGGATAACGGGTGCCTGAGACCGCATCCGCTGGGCTTGCCGCTTCAATTGCGGCCAGGTCATCGCTTGAAAGTGTAACGTCTGCCGCGCCGGCATTCTCTTCCAGGCGTCTGATCTTGCGCGTGCCCGGGATCGGAACAATCGTGTCGCCTTGAGCCATCACCCAGGCGATAGCCAATTGTGCCACTGTGCAGCATTTCTCGGTAGCGACCTCACCCAGCTTATCGACCAGGGCTTTGTTGGCGTCGAAATGCTCGGGCGTGAAGCGCGGCATGAACGAGCGTGTGTCACCGGCAGCATTGACGTCTTCAGATTTTTCGAAGGCGCCGGTAAGGAAGCCGCGGCTCAACGGGGAGTACGGTACGAAGCCAATGCCAAGTTCTTGGCATGTGGGGATCACTTCCGCTTCAACGTCTCGGCTCCAAAGTGAGTATTCGGTTTGCACTGCGGCGATCGGATGAACCGCGTGGGCTTTGCGGATGCTTCCTGCGCCTGCTTCGCTTAAACCCAGGTGGCGAACTTTACCGGCTGTAACCAGCTCGGCCATGGCGCCCACCATTTCTTCGACCGGGACATTAGGGTCAATGCGGTGAGAGTAATAGAGATCAATGATGTCAACGCCCAGGCGCTTCAAACTTTCGTCGCAGGCGGCTTTGACATAATCGGGCTTGCCATTGGCCGGCGTGACACCGCCGCCATCAATCAGGCGCAGACCAAACTTAGTTGCAATAATGGCTTCGTCGCGACGGTCCCTCACGGCTTTGCCCAGTAACTCTTCATTGTGGCCATTGCCGTACAGCTCAGCGCTATCAAAAAAGCTGACCCCAAAGTCGAGGGCGCGGTGGATCGTTTTGATCGATGCCGCGTCATCATTGCCGGATCCGTAGAACACCGACATACCCATGCAACCAAGCCCGACGGCGGATACCGTGAGGCCTGAACGCCCAAGATTTCTTGTTTTCATGGGTGTCAGTTTAGCGTTTATCGCCCTTCGCGCCACCATGTTAATAGTGGCAGGGTGAGAAGAACCAGCAGCGCCAGCCAAGCCGGTATGAGCGCGATTTCGCGGACGCCATCGACGACATATTGGCCGTTGGCGCGAATCCCGATCCAGGACTGACCATTGGAAATACGGTCGGGTGCGACTTGTCTCACGGTCGGCACACCCTTGTGCGCAACCCAGAACAAACCACCGCCGGTTGCCTCTGCTATGGGGCTCAGGCGTTCGTCTGTTGAGATGACGTCTTGGTTCTCAAGGGGGTTTGTAGCCCCGACGGCAACGACGGTCGAGAGGACTCCATCGTCAATTCGGTAGAGCCCTTCGTCGCCTGCTGGAACGTGGGCGACAAAGCGGCCGCCCTCGGTGTACTCGGGCTGGGCAAGTTGCTCTGACCCGTCTGGCGCTGTTACGGTCACAGCACTTACTGAGGCGTCTAAGCTGGTGCGGGTGACATTGATGGTGCCGTCTTCTACCGTGGCGGTGAGGGCTTCTTCTTCCAGTTCAGGTTCTTTCATCAACCAGTGGGCCAGTCGACGCAGCATCTCGGCTTGTGGGCCGCCACCATCGAAGCCCTTGCTCCACAGCCACATGGTATCGCTGAGTAATAAGGAAACTCGGCCTTTGCCAACGCGGTCCAGCATTAGAAGCGGTCGACCGCCAGTGCCTTGCATCAATTCTTGTCCCGAGGACGGCTGCACATCCACCTGTCGCAACCATCTGCCCCAGGTCGGGTCGGCCTGACCTGGCATTGATAAAGAGGCGGTTACTGGATGCCGCGCACCCGTTTTACTGATGCGTGGCAGAAACGGTTTGTTATAGACAAGACCGGTCGGCGCAGCGGGCAACACATTTTGTAGTGGGCTATCAAATAAAGAGAACGAGTCTGCGTACTCAGGGCCGACGGACAGCATCACCGCGCCACCGTCGAGGACGTAGCTTGCAATGTTCATCATGAACTGGAACGGCACTAAACCGCGCCGGCTGTAACGATCAAAGATCACCAGGTCGAAGTCGTAGAGTTGTTCTTCAAACAACTCTCGAATGGGGAAGGAGATTAGCGCCAGCTCATTGAGCGGCGTACCATCATCCTTGGACAGAGGCCGAAGAATTGTGAAATGGACCAGGTCGACGTTGGGGTCTGACTTCAGTAGATTGCGCCATGTCCGCTCACCGACGTGAGGCTGACCGGAGATAAGGAGAACCCGAAGCCGGTCGCGGACCGCATTTACTGTGATGAGCGTGCGATTGTTGCGCAGTGAGATCTCGTCACCTGCCCGCTCAATTTCCAGCTCAAACACGTTGGCACCTGGATGATCCAGGGATGGAACAACCTCGATGGTTTCATCCGTGCGCATGGTGAACTGCTGTACCGCGCCGCCATCCGTTCGTAGGGTCGCGGAGATCGGTGTGCCGGGCAAGAAATTGGTATCTTCAGCGCGCACTCGAAGTGTCACGGTCTTATCGACCAATCCGAACTCCGGCGCTTCAACCACGACAATACGGCGGTCGCGCTCATCTTGTCTTCCCGTTAGCAATACATGCACCGGCACGTTGATACCCCAATCTTCTGGGAGGCTTGGCGCGTCATGGATAATGCCGTCTGTGATCAAAATAACGCCAGCAAGGCGGCTATTCGGAATGTCAGATGTTGCCTTCGAAAGGACATCAAATAGGCGTGTTCCGTCGCTGCGTGCACCGGCGGTTTCTGGTGTCATGCGTATGGTTCGGACTTCTGTTGCTTTGAGTTTTGCGAGGGCAGCGGTTAACTCAGTGAGGGTCTCTGAAGTGTGCGCCGGGCGTTCATCCAGTTGCTGGGAGAGGCTTTCGTCGACAATAACAACCGCGACATCATTCAGGGGGGTGCGGTTCTCAATGGTCGCCCGCGGATCCATAACGGCCGCTGCCAGGACGATTAGAGCGACGATGCGTAACCCTGCTGCGCGGGATCGCCGAAGCAACGCGTATACGGCTGCCGCTAGTCCGACGGCTAAGACAGAGAGAAGAACAGTGATCGGAACAAGGGCTGAGAACGTGATGCCGGTCATTGGGTCAGCCGTTGCATGATGGCGGGTAAATGCACTTGGTCCGCTTTGTAGTTCCCTGTGAGGGCATACATCACGAGGTTCACCCCAAATCGATAAGACCACTCGCGCTGGCGTTCGCCGCCGGGTACCACGGGGTAGATGGGTAAGCCGCGGGCGTCGCGCGCCCAAGCGGCTGCCCAGTCGTGGCTGCCAATCAGGACCGATGAAACGCCGTCGTTGCTCGCTGAGCCACGCTCGACATAAACAGGCGCACCAGTGTAGCGCCCCGGTAAGTCGGGCAGCAAATAAAAGCTCCTGCGCAAGACATGGTTCTCAGGAACTTGCACGAGCTGAGAAACGTTCAGGCGCATCAGGATCTGATTGAGCGCTTGTCCAACTTGTTCTCCCTCGCCCTCTGCGTTTGCGCCAATCTGATTGGGAGCGTCAAACACCATCATGCCACCGCGTCCAAGGTAGTCGTTGATGCGTGTGGCTGCTTGCTCCGTCGGTGGTTGTTGGTCTGAGGTGATGCGCCAATAGACGATGGGGTAGGGGAAGAGTTCGTCCGTCTCCGGGTTTACGGCGGCAGGTGCTGCCATCTCTGCTGATGTGCGAGAGGCGAGGACGTTGGTCAAAGACTCTAGTCCTTGCTCAGACAATTGATCAATGTTTGAGCGGCCAGTCTTGACGTAGGCCAACCTCGTTTGCATGACGGCGTCGACCGTCTTGGAATCGAGAATGTCTTCTGTGGCTTGCGCGCGATCACTCGCAATCATAGCAATCATCAGAGCAAGCGCTGTCGTTGCGGAGCTAATGGCGCCTGGGCGAGGAAATGAAATCAACCCGCGCAAGAGCAGAGACACCAGCATGTCAGTTGTAAAGAGAATGAGAGCGCATAACAGAAGCCATGGCTTCAAGGTGCGTTCAGAGGCAACCGCATTGAAATTCGTGACATGGATATTAGCTGGCCAAGTTGTTTGGGCTGAGAAAGACTTAATTGTCGGCCCCAAGTTCACAGCAATTCGGGTTGCTCCTGCTCCGTAGTATCCAGGTGGATGGCTCGGTCCTATGTCTGGGTCTCCAATGTCTTTCTGACCGAAGGCTAAAACGGTTGGCGGTGGCGTAATCAATTGCCCTTCACCATTCAAGACCTCGCGTGCAGGTAAGCTTGCCGGTAACGCTGATGTTGTTTCGTTGACCCCGCGGCTTAGATCGAGAACGCGGCGCAACATATCAACCATGACCCCCGACAGCGGAAGGGTTGACCAATCCGGTGTGGCGGTAACATGAAACAAAACGACCCAGCCCTGGCCGCGCCTTTCGGCTGTTACTAGCGGGGTTCCATCATCGAGCCGTGCCCATGTGCGTTCTGTTAGGCCTGGCGAGGGCTGAGCGAGAACCTGGGATGACACCAATACATCGTCTGGCACCTCTAGTCCTGCGAATGGACTATCCTTAGGGAAGGGCGCTAATCCAACGGGCTCGGTCCATGACATCGTGCCACCGAACGTTCGTCCACCACCGCGCAGTCGAACGGGCAACAAGGGGTCGATGTTGCCGTCCATGGTCGATCCGGCAAAGCGCACGAGTACACCACCGCGTTCGATCCATGGTTCTAGCAACGTTACTTCTGGCGCGGTCACGCGATTGCCACTGGCGAGAACCATCACAGCCAGTTCACGCTGAATGAGGTCAGCGAGAACACCGCTGTGGACTTCGGCATAGGGACGCAAGGCTTGGGTCACGTAGTACCCGTCTTCTAGTAACGGCGTGATGATTCCATCGGGGTTATCGGAGATAACTCCAACAGGACGAAGGGTCCAACGATCGTCGAGGAGGTAAATTCCAGCGGCACTGAACTCATTTTCTATGCTGAGGCGTGCCATGCGATTGCCGAGTTCTGTTGGAACTGTAAAGCGTGCCGTTGTTGCTGACTCGTCACTTTTAAATATGGCCTCGGCACGGGCAACGGTGCGACCGGCTACATCCATGGCAACGACGTTTGCGGTGATTGCTGTTGCAGCGTGTGAGGCTGGGCGCCGCACGGTGACGGAGACGACGTTATTGTCGTCTTCAGGTACTCTATCGGCTGGCCCAAGCACGAACGGTCCAGCGCGCCCGGTATCGGTCAGCACGGTTAGGCGTCCGAGGCGGCGCAGATATTCCGCGATGTTTTTGTCGGAGTCTAAGGCTATGCCGTCGGTCAGCCAGACGGCTTCGGCCGGTGGCGCTATGTTGCTAGCTTCAAGGCGTTGTAGGAGCGTTGACCGTTTTGCAGACCAGGGCTTTGCAGTCATGGCGCGGGCCAAGGCCAAGGCTTCTCCAGCTGTTGCAAAGCTAAGAGCGTCTTCCGGTCCGGCTTGCGTTGGCGCCGTTGTGGCAAGCATCACTGGCCGCGTTTCACGCACAGCGCCTTCGAGTAGTCGGATTAACGCAGATTGGCGTTGTGTCCATTGTGGAGCGGCAGCCCAGCCGTCATCAACCACAACAACCAACGAGCTTTGTTGCATGCTTTCGCGCTGGTTGATGACCGGGTCAGCTAAGGCAATGATCACAAGTGCGATGCATGCCAAGCGCAACAGTAGCAGCCATAAAGGTGTTCGGGCCGGAGACTTTTCTGGCGAGGATAATCCAAATAGCAATCTGATGGCGGGGAACGCGAGGAGCTTGGCTGCCGGCGGCGTGACACGCAATAGCAGCCAGACCAGTGGCAGCACGGCAAGAGCAGTCAGAACCCAGGGCTCTGAAAATGTTACTGTGCCGAGCACTACCATGACTGCTCGGCTAGTCTGTTATGAAGGCGGACGAGGGCTGTGTGCGGCTGTTTGTCGGTGTGATGCACATTGAAGGTCCAGCCAAGCCGATTGGTCATGGATGCGATTTGAGCACGCTGTTCGGCGAGCTTGCGTTGGTAATCAGCGCGGACACCTTCTGTACGCTCAATCAGTAGTTGGCCTTCCTCTTCCATACCCTGAAACGTGATGCGGCCTGAATAAGGTAATACTTCTTCTGCAGGATCAAGGACTTGCAAGAGGTGACCACGCACGGCGGCCCGACCAGCGTATGATGTTATCGCCTTTTCAAGGGCCTCTATGGGCGCCATGAAATCACTAATCAATACGACGGCGGAGTGGCGGGGCAAAGAAACGGGCGACATAGGAATTTCGGTGGTCGGTGAAGTTGCAATTTCACGTTCGAGGTGATGGGCCATTTGAATGAGGGCTAGTCGTCCAGATACTGTGGCCATCGGCCTGTTTAACAAACGCACCCGCTCGCCGCCCTGTAGCAGGAGAGATGCCAAGCCAAGCCCGATGACGCTTGCCCGCTCCGCTTTCGTCGGCAGTTCTTTGGATGAGCGAAAGGCCATCGACGGGGAGCAGTCACACCACATTGCGCCTGTTTGCGACGCATCCCATTCGCGTTCGCGCACATAGACCGACCCAGACTTTGCAGACTGACGCCAGTCGATAGTGTGAGCTGGATCGCTTTGGGTGTAATGGCGAAACTGCCAAAAGGTATCGCCCGCTCCCCCCCGCCGTCTGCCATGGCTCCCCAACGACACGGTTGCAGCGACGCGATTTGCATCAATGAGCAAGGGGGGCAGCGTCGAGGTAGCATGCTCAGCGTTATGCTGAAGAGCCTGTGCGGTTAAGGTCATAATAAAATGTGTACTTAGCTCGGATCTGCGACTTGGCTAAGTCGATCGATTACATCGTGCAGGCTTCGGCCATCTGCGCGTGCTGAGAAGCTCAAGGCCATACGATGTTGTAGGACGGGCTTAGCAAGAGCTAACACATCGTCCACGGATGGGGCTAAGCGACCATCTAGAAGCGCGCGCGCACGCACGGCAAGCATGAGGGCTTGGCTAGCGCGTGGCCCTGGACCCCAGGCTACCCAGTCTCGCACTTCACTAATGTCCGTTGTTTCCGGGCGCCCAGCGCGAACCAGTTTTAAGATTGCATCGATTACGCTATCGCCCACGGGCAATTGCCGCACGACGGCTTGTGCTTCCATGAGTTCATTTGCGCTAAGGACTTGCTCCGGCTCAACTTCCTTGGCACCGGTGGTCGCGATAATGATTTGACGTTCGGCGGCGTCATCTGGGTAACTAATGTCGACCTGCATGAGGAAACGGTCTAGCTGTGCCTCAGGCAACGGGTAGGTGCCTTCCTGCTCAATTGGGTTTTGTGTGGCCAGAACATGAAAGGGGCGAGGGAGGTTGTGATCTTGCCCGGCAATGGAGACGCGTCGTTCTTGCATGGCCTGTAGGAGTGCTGACTGCGTACGTGGGCTGGCTCGGTTTATTTCATCAGCCATAAGCAGTTGGCTGAACACGGGGCCGTGGACAAACCGGAAGAAGCGCTTTCCGTCTTCGCCTTCTTCTAGAATTTCTGAGCCCAGAATATCAGCGGGCATTAAATCGGGTGTGAACTGCACCCGTTTATTTTCCAGGCCGAGTACCGTACCAAGCGTTTGCACGAGCTTGGTCTTAGCGAGTCCAGGCACGCCGATGAGAAGGACGTGTCCGCCGGCGAGGAGGGTAATAAGGCTTTCTTCGACGACTGAGCTTTGTCCTAAGATTATAGTCTCGACAGCAGCTTTTGCTTTATCCATCTGCTCGCTGACCCGTTCGACGTCTTCAACAGAGACATCTGCGCGCGCGTCGGGGCTTTGTGTTATCGTATCGCTCACCTAAATATCTCCAATGTAAGGATTTTCGTCTGGTGTGCAGAGTATGGAGGGTCATGTGGTCAAGTTAGAAGAAGATTCTGCTTCAGATAGGCTTACATCTTTGCGTGCATCCAGTGCTCGGGCGAATGCGGGTCAAGATTGTGGCGATTTTGGCATTCGAATCGACCGCAATGGGGTTTGGTACTACCAGGGCTCCCCGATAGGACGAAAGCCTATGGTGAAGCTGTTTTCCACGGTTTTGAACCGGAAACTTGATGGCAGTTATTGGCTTACGACGCCGGCAGAGAATGGTCGGGTCGAGGTTGAAGACGTTCCCTACCTGGCAATCGAATTAATCCACACCGGAGAAGGGGTTAGTCAAACGCTCGACTTCAGGACCAATCTTGACGCCATTGTGCCTTTAGGGCCCGACCGTGCGTTGTGGGTTGAAACGGATCCCGCGAGCGGTGAGCCTGCTCCTTATATACAGACGGGTAAAGGTTTAGACGCGCGTATCGCACGGTCTGTATTTTATCATTTGATTGATTTGGGTGTTGAGGGAGAGATCAATGGCGAACTATGTTTCGGTGTTTGGAGCCGTGGTGTGTTTTTCCCCATAGGGGATATCGCCGCATGCTGACACCAGCTGAAATACGCGAGCGCCTTGAGATCAACCGCACGGCCAAAGAGCGCGGTGATGTTGCGTCCGGCCGGGCCTTGCTGGCGGAAGAGGGCCTCACAGAATTTGAGGCTAATGGGTATGGAGTTATTCCGTCCAGCGGCATTCCTTATGAAAACGGTGCTGGTGCGCCTGGTGTGAACATCAAGATAGTTTCGGCTGGCGTGTTGGTCCCTATAATAAACCGCGATGAGGGGCTCACTGTTTTGCTGACCCGTCGGACAGATGGCTTGGCTAAGCATGCTGGTCAGGTTGCTTTTCCAGGTGGGCGCGTTGATGACAGTGATGCAGACCAAGTCGAGGCCGCGCTGCGTGAGGCGCACGAAGAAGTTGGAATTGTGCCTGGGACCGTCGACGTGCTGGGGTGTCTTGATCCGTATCTCACGATTACGGGGTTTGAAGTTCTTCCTGTTGTCGGATTTATTTCGCTCCCGCCCGAAACCTTCAGGCCCGAACCAGGCGAAGTCGCGGCAGTTTTCGAAGTGCCCCTGCCCTTTCTGTTGGACCGTTCCAATCATCAGAAGGTGCGCCGTATAGTAAATGGTCTAGAGCGGGCCTATTACGCAATGCCCTACGGATTCCATTATATTTGGGGGGCTACGGCTGGAATGATCGTCAATCTGAGCGAGGTTCTAAGCGACTAATTATGCGCATTTTATTTATATACCTTCTGCCGTTCCTTCTGCCTCTAGCCGCGTATCTGGCTTGGGCTTGGTATCGCGCGACTTATGTCAAAGAACACGACGGAAACGCGCCAGAAATTGAGAAAGGCCCTTGGCCTGCCTTGTTGCTTATCGGCGCGCTATTGGCGTTTGGTGTTATGGCTGCAACGGCACTGATGCGTGGCGCAGATTCGGACGCGACGTATACGCCGCCCCGGTATGAGGACGGTCGCGTCACCCCTGGTCGGCTAGAAGAAAAATAGGGTGGTGAATGCCACTTTAGACGTTGCGCCATGGATGAATATCCATGCGGTACAAGCATTGTTTTCTGCTCTGGGTGCACCAGAAACTGACGTGCGTTTCGTCGGCGGATGTGTGCGTGATTCCATCCTTTCACGCCAAATTAAAGATATAGATGTCGCAACGCCGGACGAGCCCGGGTCTGTCGTTGAGAAGCTATCGGCAGCTGGAATTAAAGTCGTCCCCACGGGCTTGGCCCATGGCACAGTGACTGCCATTGTTGATGGTCAAGCATTTGAAATTACATCGCTGCGCAAAGACACGGCCTGTGATGGGCGCCATGCGGATGTCCAATTCACAACCGACTGGGTTGAAGATGCGTCGCGTAGAGACTTCACCTTTAATGCGTTATCCATGCGGCAGGACGGCACACTCTTTGATCCGTTCGGTGGTGTCGCGGATGCGAAAGCGGGGCGAGTTCTATTTGTTGGCGACCCAGGGGACCGCATCCAAGAAGATTATCTGCGTATTCTGAGGTACTTCCGATTTCTTGCACTCTATGGAAAACACGACCCGGACCGTGGCATTTTAGAGGTATGCGCAATGCATCAGGAAGGTCTTGCCTCTCTTTCTATTGAGCGGGTGCGCGATGAGTTTGTGAAATTGCTCAGTGCACCCGACCCAACCCAGTCTTTGATGGCGATGGCAGAGTCTGGCGCTCTTAAAGCAGTTGCTAAGGATACTCAAATCGACCTCCGCCTCGACCTTTTGATCAATGCTGAAAAGGCGTTGGCGTGGGGGAGCGGCGGGGTGGGTTGGATTCGCCGATGGGTATTTTTGTTTGGGCAAAGCGCGACAGATATCGCACAGCGCATAAAGATCAGTAGGAAGAACGCTCTTAAAATTCAGGATTGCTCTGCCGCTGCGGTGGCGGCTGCAACA
>Ga0302118_10001666_pt1 | contig 11048 bp, 3 predicted proteins | sample AG5_331_MG_FD_203126 | JGI IMG/M metagenome (GOLD analysis project Ga0302118, IMG submission 203126) | Marine microbial communities from Western Arctic Ocean, Canada - AG5_33.1 | ecosystem: Environmental > Aquatic > Marine > Oceanic | place: Canada: Western Arctic Ocean | collected 2017-10-01 | reverse complement strand
GCCCATGCATGCTGATGATTTTGAAACTATCACCCCGGTCTACGAGTCTATGCCAGGTTGGACAGATGTGACTGTTGGTGCCCAGCGCATTGAAGATCTTCCCGAGGCCGCCCGAGCTTATATTTTGCGTATTGAAGAGTTAACAGGTGCGCCGGTCGATGTGGTATCAACGGGTCCGGATCGCATCGAGACGATCGTTTTAAGGCACGCTTTCGCCTAATCATAAACGAAATTGCCTAAACCCTCCTTTGTGAGTGGACCACTTTTTACGTTTTTTTGTGCGCTATTTGCCAGGGTGCAAAAAATGTGCCCTTAATTATTTTTCCAGGCTGGTGGCGCGGAATGTATTGGGTGTATCGCCGGCCTTGGCAGCAATGGTTTAAAAGCGCGAAAAAAGACCTCGCCAGAGTCATGAGACTAACCCAGTGAAAGTTTCCCTTTGGCCTTCGCCGTTAACACAAATTCTTATTTAAGGTTGACAGCTAGTTTCCCCAGCCTATCATACCCGTGTCTGATCAAAATTATGTCCGGAGTATGGCAATGGCAGCCCCTGAAGAATCTACAATCCGCAATAATTGGAAGCGCGACGAAGTCCTTGCGCTTTTTACCCAACCTTTTAATGATCTGATGTTTGATGCTCAGGTTATGCATCGTCAGTATTTCAATCCTAATCAGGTGCAGCTCAGTACGCTGCTCTCGATCAAAACTGGCGCCTGTCCGGAAGACTGTAAATACTGCCCGCAGAGCGCGCGCTACGACACCGGTCTAGAAAAAGAGAAGCTGCTACAGATTGAGCAGGTTGTCGAGGCTGCCAAAATAGCCAAAGCCAGTGGGTCCAGTCGTTTCTGCATGGGTGCAGCTTGGCGCTCACCCCATGACCGCGATATTCCTGCTGTTGCCGAGATGATCCGTGAGGTGAAGGCAATGGGCATGGAAACCTGCATGACTCTAGGTATGCTGTCTGAAAATCAGGCGGATAATTTGGCCAACGCCGGTCTCGATTACTACAACCATAACCTGGATACGTCGAAAGAATTTTACGGTGAAGTTATCACCACTAGAACCTATCAGGACCGCCTGAATACATTATCCAATGTGCGTAACTCAGGTATGAAAGTCTGCGCTGGCGGCATTGTGGGTATGGGCGAAGAGCAAACCGACCGCGCCGGATTATTAATGGAACTTGCCAACTTACCTGTGCACCCAGAATCCGTGCCCATTAATATGCTGGTCAAGGTGGCTGGGACACCGATGGCCAATGAAGCAGATCTCGACCCCTTTGAATTTATTCGCACCATCGCTGTGGCGCGTCTAATGATGCCTAAATCCTATGTGCGGCTATCGGCAGGTCGCGAAGACATGAATGAGCAGATGCAGTCCATGGCCTTTATGGCGGGTGCCAATTCTATTTTCTATTGCGACAAATTACTTACCACACCGAACCCTAAAGCCAATACCGATATGCAGCTATTACAGCGTCTTGGCATTGCCCCTGAAGAGTATCAGGTAAACCGGAGCAACGAAGAGCAGGCCGCTGAACTGCACCAAACCATTACCGAGGCGAAGACCGACTCATTGTTTTATCGAGCGGGCTAGTTTCGAATTTTAAATCTATGAATGCAACCTTGCAGGGGCCCTCGATGAGCGCCGTCAGCAGCATCTCTATCGCCAGCGCAGCAATCTGCGTTCTAGGTGTGCGACCAATATTATGGTCGATGGTAGGTCCCAGTATAATTTTTGTAGTAATGATTATTTAGGCCTTGCAGGCCATCCAGATATCACCAAGGCATTGCAGCAGGGTGCTGATCAATACGGCACCTGGCAGCGGTGCCTTCCATCTTATTGTCGGCCACTCCCAGGACTATGAGCAGTTTCAGCAGGCACTGGCCGATTTTTCCGGTCGATCTCGTGCGCTCTTTTGCAGACTGACTTGTCAGTGGTCTTTAGTGAAAACACCTACAGATAGATCTGTGCACTGTAAACAGTACGTAAACACTTCCATAATATAAAACTCATAGCTGTGCATAGCTGAGCGGTATATAGTGCGAGTCATCATGATTTAGGGTGACTTAATTGAATTTTATGTCACATAGTGTTTTAGAAATAATAATAAGTTATTAACTTTAGGTGGGAAGGGGATGCATAGGATTTTATTGGCAGCAATAGGGATTTTTATTTCTATTGTTTTGCCCGTCTATGGAGCTGATAAAGCTTTAGACTTTGAGGGAAATTATGACCGAGTGCCTTATTGGCAATCTCAGGGCAGAGCGTCCGATCATCTTTCTAGTACATCTTTAGATGCCGATCTGCCGACGTCTATGGTTTTTTCGCTGGATGAGAGCACTCTAAAATCAAATCTCAACAGATCATTTGGCCAAGGCATCTTCGGGGGGAAAGTTTATTTTCCGAATACTGAGGGCAAGATGCTTCGCTTTGATGTTCGTGAGGCATCTAACTTCTCGCCGGGGTTGGCAGCAAAATACCCAAACATCAAAGCATATCGCGGTTACTCTTCAGATCATCCGGAGATAAGGCTTTACTTTAGTTATTCACCTTCAGGTTTGGATGCAACATTCGTTGATCTAGGCACTAGGGTTAAAACCACAATAAAAAAGATATCCCAAAAAGATCATAGTTATATTGCATACACCCAATTAGACGACTCCAAGCCCAGACAGGCACTTTCATGCTCAACCCCAGAGCCAGAGCCTTCAAAAATAAGTTTGAGCTCTGCGGGAAACTCACAGGTGATGGTTGATTTGGCTGGCAAGATGTCGCCCTTAATGGGGTTCTCTGATGAAAGAACTCTGACAACTTATCGATTAGCTGTGGCAGCTAATGGCCAGTACACTGCTTATCATGGAGGCACTGTTGACTCCGCCCTAGCGGCTATCAATTCTACTTTAACCGCGCTCAATTTTATTTTTGAAACTGATATTGGAATTCGATTAGAGCTGATAGATGACAACGACCTTATTGTCTACACCGATCCTGATACTGACCCTTTTCAAGATGACGCCGACAATTTAAATGGCACTATGAATGAAGAGCTCCAAGTCGCTCTGGACGCAGTGATTGGTAGCGAAAATTATGATGTAGGCCATATTTTTAGTGGCATTGGAGGTGGTGGTAACGCGGGGGCTATTGGCGCCTTTTGTGATGATGATGTGAAAGGAAGTGCCTGGTCTGCTTCAACCCAACCTGAGGGTGGTTATTTTGTTAATCTTGTGGCTCATGAAATGGGCCATCAGTTGGGTGCCAACCATACTTTCTCAATGCGCACCGAAGGTGCTGGAACGAATATAGAGCCTGGTAGTGGTACTACTATTATGAGTTATGCGGGTATCACAGGCTCTGATGACGTGGCACTGAGTGGAGATGATTACTATCACAATGTTAGTATTCTACAGGGTTTAAACTATCTCAAAGGTCAGTCATGTCACGTTAATGAAGATATTGACAATAATGTGCCCACGGTAAAAGCGCTCGAAAATTATACGATCCCGGTGGGGACGCCTTTTGTGTTGACGGGGTCCGCGACCGACGTTGATGAGAGTGATGTCCTTACCTATACATGGGAACAAGTTGACGATGGTTTAGTGCCCAGTAGCGTATTTGGTCCAGAAAACACCCAGGGCGCAAATTTTCGATCATTACCTCCCTCTGAAGACCCTACGCGTTATTTTCCCTTATTAGCTAGTGTTATCTCTGGGGATCTGACTTTATCAAGCCCTAATGTTGGGTCAACTTGGGAGACTTTGTCTACTGTACCGCGGGAGTTTAACTTTGCGTTCACTGCTAGGGACAACGCTGCTGGAGGGAGTGGCGTAGCCTCGTCAAGGACAAAGGTTACCGTTGTGGATAATGGCGGTGTTTTCTCTGTTACCTCTCAAGACGATGGGCAACTTTACTTAGCCGGTTCAGAGCAGGCTATTAGCTGGCAAGTGGCAGGGACTAATGCTTCACCTATTCTGGCCGAGTCGGTTAATATTAGCTTGTCAGTTGATGGTGGATTGACCTATCCGCATGTATTAGCAGAAAATGTCAGTAATGATGGTAGTCATAATGTGACCATCCCAGATGTTGTTAGCGATGCTGCACGGGTGCGTGTTGAGCCAACCAGTAATATTTTTTATGCAATAAATACACGTAATTTTGGCGTAACCCGTGATGATATTGTTTTAACTTATAGCGAGCTTAATTACCCCGTCTGCAACAATGAAAGTGTCTCTGCCTCGCTGACCTATGAAACTTCGTCAGCATTTACTGACACGGCTGTCTTCTCATCTTTAAATGCACCGTCTAGTTTGTCAGTTGGGTTCTCCCCGGTCAGTGCTACAGCGAACAAGACGCCTATCGATGTGACCTTCTCGGCTGCGGCCGACATTATAGTGGGCACCTATCCGGTTGATATCATTGCGACATCAGATATCCGTACTCAGTCGGTGACCTTTAATGTGTCCGCTTATAGCTCGACATTTTCACCTATTTCTCTAACATTTCCAGCTGATCAAGGTGTCATTGACGGTTTGAAAACCAAGCTGCAATGGCAAAAACAGAGTAATGCCGTTAGTTACAAGGTAGAGGTTGCGACTGATCAGAACTTTAGTGATCTTGTCGTTACTTCAACTGTCGTTACTGATTTTTTGTCGGTGACTGGACTGCTGCGTGAGACTGATTACTATTGGCGGGTGACCCCGGTTAATAGTTGTGGCGTAGCCGCTGCCGGTAACGTGTATCGCTTTACTACTCCTAACTTGTTTCAAGCCCAAACCTTACCCGTGATGATAGTGTCTGATGTGGCTAATTCTATCTCATCTACCATTTCCATCTCGGAAAATCTGGTCATTACTGACATCAATGTTGGTGTCGACATTGCTCATACATATGTTGCCGAGCTGATCATCACTCTGACATCGCCGACTGGAATGAGCATTACATTACTGCAAGATGCTTGTTATGTTGACGGCCTTTACCCCATACCTGATATCAATGCTGTGTTTGACGATGATGGCTCAGACCTTGTGTGTGGGTCATCCAGCCCTGTGGTCTCAGGCACCTTAAAACCTCAAATAGGGTCACTGGATCTCTTTAATGAACAGAGTACGCAAGGTGATTGGGTTCTTTCAATAGAGGATATTTACGTTGGAGATGGCGGAAGTCTAGATAACTTCACGTTGAAAATTAGCACTGATGGTGCTTATGTTAATCGGGCTCCCACTGCAGTGCCCCAGTCAGTCAAAGCTATACCTCAAGGCGCAGTCGGAGTCACTCTAGAAGCTATAGACCCTGAAAAACAGACTCTGACTTATTCTGTGGTAGATGCGCCAATGCGTGGGGAGTTGAGTGTCTTAGCGCCTAGTTTGCTGAGCTCGACTGATACAAGTGGAAGTGCAACGAAGGTAACGGTGATTGGTAATTACGCCTATGTGGCGGATTATGGCTCAGGCCTAGCTATTATCGATGTTTCAGACCCAACTAGTCCAGGCACGCCTGCCTACATAAATACAACGGGGGAAGCGAGCGGGATAGCGGTACGAGGTAACTACGCCTATGTTGCTGATGGACCTTCAGGATTACATATTATTGATGTTAGCGATCCGTCCAGTCTGTCTTTGTTAGGTACATTTGACACTGATGGCTACGCATCAGACGTAACACTGTCGGCTGATGGCAGCAAAGCTTATGTTGCTGACGGCTTTTCTGGACTCCATATTGTCAACGTGAGCGATTCAGCCAACCCGAGTTCATGGGGGTTATTTAATACAGGTGGAGAGGCATTAGGTATAGCGCTGTCAAGCGACAGCAGCAAAGCTTATATTGCTAATGGGGTTTCTGGAATACTCATTGTTGATGTGCGTGATGCTAGCAATCTTTATTCATTTGGGTCATTGGCTACCCTCGGAAAGGCATCGGGGCTGACGCTTTCAGCTAATGGAGATATAGCCTATATAGCTAATGGATCGGCAGGTTTGCAGGTTGTTGATGTAAGCTACGCCTTTGAGCCCATTTTATTAGGACAACTAGATACCCCGGGCATTGCAGTAGATATCGAGCTGTCAACCGATGGCGACATAGCTTACATTGCTGATGGTATGTCGGGCATCCAGATCATAAACATAGAGATCGCTTCAAACCCTAGCCTATTAGGGTCATTTGAAGCCGAAAATGCCTCAGGCGTTGCCCTCTCTGCTGACAGTTCTAAAGCCTACGTCGCTAATAGTGGTGCTGGCCTGCAGGTTGTTGATGTGGCGCCAACTATCTTTGTAGCTGGAGATGTTATTCCTGAAGTTCTTGTCTACACGCACACCTCACAGGAAGTTGTTGCTGATGCTGCGACTGATACCTTTACCTTTAAGGTCAATGATGGCGCTCTTGATAGTAATGTGGCGGCGGTCGATCTATGGATGGATTCCCTTAGTAACAACGGAACCTGGACCTATTTGGAGTCTCTTGCCGGGTCCATTACTATCACAGGCTGCGCGCCAACGGTCGCCTTTGGCATTGCAGATGTCATCGTTTGCCCTGCTGATCTGGTTATTCCGGAAACGATTAACGGAGTTACGGTGACTGCGATCGGAGACGGCGCTTTCGCTGCTAGTAATATAATTTCGGTCACGATTCCTAATAGTGTCACCTCTATTGGCGATTATGCTTTTATAACAAACAATCTAACCTCGGTGACCTTTAGTGATAGCGTCACTGTTATTGGTAAAAATGCGTTTTCAAACAACAAGCTATTTGCAATGAGCTTTTTGGGTGACAGGCCTTCTTTGGCGAGTGATAGCTTTTTTGGTAACAGAGTTCTAACTCATGTGAGTTTCTGTGACGAAAAACTAGGTTGGCCTGGCGGTTCAATTTCAGTTGGCTTCAGTGACGTAGAGCCTATTGAAAATTGCGACTCGGTCAATAGGAATAATGGTGCCTTGAGTGAATTAAATGCTGCCGTTGATTCAGGAGATGCTAGTGGAATCACACTAGCAGATTTGAACTCCGTGCTTGGACTTATCGGTGTTGACGCCAATAATATTAAGGTCTATCAAACAGCCATTGAATTGTTGGCTGGCAGCACAGCTCTTGGTGAGTTAAAAGAAATTCAGGCGTTAATTGATTCAGTCAATATAGCAATATCCTCTTGCTCTTCGACCGTTTATTTTGTGGCTATGACCGCTGGCAGTTATCCGGAGGAAATTAATTGGTATCTAGAGGATGCCTCGGGTACTCGCGTATATGAGGGTGTTGCTCCTTTCAACGGTCTGATCTGTTTAGGGGATGCGCGTTATACCCTGAGAATGGCTGATACCTACGGCGATGGTTGGAATGGCGCTGAATTTTCAGTACTGACTACCACGGGAGATCTTGTTATCAGCCGAACGCTTATCTCTGGCTCTGAAGGAGCAGCGGCAGTCAATGTCGGTGATTATCCTAACGAGGGGCCATCAGCCAGCGGACAAGAGGTTACTTTGGTGGAAAAAATACCCACAGACATCACCTTATCAGCTACAGATCCAGAGAGTGATGATCTGACCTATTATCTTGCCTCCGAGCCGACCAATGGAAGTTTTGCAGTGTCATTTAATCCGAGCTTACTAGGCTCTCTTACCAATGACGATATAGCCATTGATACGGTTATTTCGAGCGATGGAACTAGGGCTTTCATTGCAGATTACCGGGCTGGATTGCACGTTATCGATATTAGTGATGCCTCAAATCCAGTGACACTGAGTACGCTCGATACCAGCGGGCTCGCTTATAATGTGGCCGTCTCTAGCGATGGTAATACTGCTTATGTAGCCGATGAGGAAGCCGGACTGCAGATTATAGATGTTAGTGATTCGTCCAATCCAAGTCTATTAAGTACATTTGATACAGAAGGCTTCTCTGTTGGCGTTACCTTATCCATTGATGGGTCAGTTGCTTATGTTGCCGATGTCTATTCCTTGCAAATAATCGATATTAGTAATGCTCAAAACCCAACGTTACTGGGATCACTTGGGACCTCAGGTTCAGCCTATGGAGTTGCTCTTTCTTCGGAAGAAAATATGGCTTATGTCGCCGTGAGTGATGCTGGTTTGGATATTATTGATATCAGCAACTCCTCAAATCCGACGCTCGTGAGTACCCTCGATACTCCCGGAAGCTCATCAGCGGTAAAGTTGTCTAACGACGATAATACGGCCTATGTTACCGATGACACCTTTGGATTACAGATTGTGGATGTCACAGATTCGGCTAATCCAGTCATACTCAGCAACTTCGATACAGATGGGAGTAGCTGGGGCTTGGCGTTATCCTCAGATGGCAGTTTTGCATTTGTCGCTGATTTGGATAGCCTTCAGGTCATTGATGTTAGCAATAAATTAGAGCCTAGATCTAAGGGAGCGTTTATTACGAGTGGATCGCGTGGAGTGGCTTTGTCGAGTGATGATAATACCGCCTACATTGCTCAGGAAAATGGGCTATACATCATCGATGCGAGTATTTCTAGTATTCAGGTAGGCGACAAAATGCCTGCAGTGGTCACCTATACAAGCACCGTGGCGGATGCGACGGCCGATAGCTTTAGCTTCAAGGTTAACGACGGACGCCTGGATAGTACCGCGGCTGCGGTAGATGTCACCATCCTTTTAGACACTGATGGTGATGGTGTGACCAATGAACTTGATGCGTTTCCGCTAGATCCAGCTGAAACATTAGATACTGACTTAGACGGCATCGGTAATAATACTGATACCGATGATGATGGCGATGGTGTTTTTGACGGCTTAGATGCCTTTCCGCTAGATTCGACTGAAACATTAGATACTGACTTAGACGGCATCGGTAATAATGCTGATACCGATGATGATGGCGATGGTGTTTTTGACGGCTTAGATGCCTTTCCGCTAGATTCGACTGAAACATTAGATACTGACTTAGATGGCATCGGTAATAATGCTGATACCGATGATGACGGCGATGGCGTGAGTGATGAAGATGACGCCTTGCCGCTAGATCCGAGCAACGATAGCGATAGTGATGGTGTTGCTAATAATGTGGATTCTTTTCCGTTGGATTCAACTGAAACGACAGATAGTGATTCTGATGGGGTAGGGGATAATTCAGATGTTTATCCCAATAATAGTCTATATGCATTTGATTCAGATGGTGATGGCATGCCCGATGCATGGGAAAGTCGTTATGGACTAGATCCAAATGACCCATCTGATGCCTCAAGTGATGTTGACGATGATGGTGTGACGGCATTGGACGAATTCTTAGCAGGAACTGCTCCATCTGGAACAATAGACCTAGACGGCAATGGTCAATATGATGCGCTCACCGATGGTATTTTATTGTTAAGAGGCATGTTTGGTCTAACGGGTGATGTTCTTGTTGCTGGGGCCATAGCCTCTGATGCGATTTACATCGAGTCAGTAGATATCGAGTCCCAAATTGCAACGCTCGGTGATCTTTTGGATATTGATGGTAATGGTCAAGTAGATGCCTTAACAGATGGGTTACTGATCTTGAGATACTTATTCGGTTTGGAAGGAGATGCACTTATCGAAGGCGTTTTAGCTGCAGATGCAACTAGAACCTCTGCTGCTGATGTTGAAGCATGCTTTGATGCTTTGATGCCCACGCTGTAAGAGCTCAGTTGAGAATCGGTCGGGACTCTTGAGGGAGATTATGTGCTCTACCGTTAAACGCTGAAAGTGCTGACCTTATGCGTCAAAAAATGGGGTCGACCCCACTAGTGACTGCTTCGAGAGGAGCGGTGGCTACCCACTTGAAAAGTCGCCTTATGACGGGAGGTGTGGAAAGCTAATCGATAACGCATTTTCGAATCACGTGTGAAATTATGCAGATATGACCAAATGAACACCAAACTATCTTTTAAAAAGTAGCCCTGGGGCGGGTTTCTTATTTAGATCAGCATTGTTGATCTGGGGTGTAATCCAGAGGAAACATGGTAGGCTTTATTGGCTATTCAATAAACAATAGTTAATATTCCATAAGTGATTAAACTTTAACTGCAAGCTTGCGCAAAGCCCATACCTTAGGTAAGGTTATTGGACTCTACCTAACAATAATAAAAGGGTTCTTCCCTAGCTAGTAAATCTTAGGCGAAAGAAACCCACTACGTTTGGGGTGTTTTATGCCACTTAAACTGTATAAGGATTATTCTTTTTACAGCCCTCTTTATCGTCTATCGCAGACGGTCGAACGCCCTTTTGATTTAAACATCACTCTAGTGGCACTACTCCACCTCAGTATTTCATTGGTAGGGAGTTTTAGTGGTTAATTCCTACTCTAATGAAATTTGGCCGCTGGCCGTTTATTTTGTCATGGTGATTCTTTTAGTAATCACTATGTTGGTACTTTCTTGGTTGCTTGGACAAAGGCGTCGAGAAGCCGCGACAAACGATCCTTTTGAGTCCGGTATTGTTTCAGTAGGTGGTTCGCAAATTCGTATTTCAGTCGAATTCTATCTGGTCGCTATTTTCTTTGTTATCTTTGATCTGGAAACCGTCTTTATTTTTGCCTGGGCTATAGCCTTCTTCGAGCTTGGTTGGCAGGGCTATTTATCTATGGTGGTGTTTATTGCCATACTTGGTTTGGCGTTAGTATATGAGTGGAGGTCCGGGGCATTGGACTGGGGTAACAAAACGCGCACTGGATTAAAAGATGCGCTGAAATCGTCTGAGGTGAAATAATGGATTGGAGTTTAACGAGACCTGAACAGGGTAATTTGGTTGGGCAGAGTGATGATTTTATTGAAGAGCAGGTTAAGCGTAATGTGGCTTTTGCCAAGCTTGAGGATTTAATCGCTTGGGGACGCGCTCATTCATTATGGCCTTTCAATTTTGGCCTCTCGTGCTGTTATGTCGAGATGGCGACGTCTTTTACTAGTCGACATGATATTGCGCGCTTTGGTTCTGAGGTTATTCGCGCCACACCACGCCAAGCCGATCTAATGGTTATTTCAGGGACCTGTTTTTTGAAAATGGCGCCGGTGATTCAGCGTCTTTATGAACAGTTATTAGAGCCTCGATGGATTATTT
>Ga0302118_10001656_pt1 | contig 11087 bp, 7 predicted proteins | sample AG5_331_MG_FD_203126 | JGI IMG/M metagenome (GOLD analysis project Ga0302118, IMG submission 203126) | Marine microbial communities from Western Arctic Ocean, Canada - AG5_33.1 | ecosystem: Environmental > Aquatic > Marine > Oceanic | place: Canada: Western Arctic Ocean | collected 2017-10-01 | reverse complement strand
ATATCTGGATCATCGAGAGGATTCTCTGGCAACGACTCTGGTTCGGCTTTGTTGTACAGTCCAAGCGGCGGAGAGTACAAGGCAATTATAAAAGGCGCGGCTTCAGCAGTTTCGAGAGAGACTTCTTTCAACTTCACTCCATCTTCTGCAAAGTACATCCGAAAAGTATTCAACACTAATCCAACTTTGACAAACTCGTCAATAACCGATACTGCACAGGCTGAGACATACTGGCTTGGTTCAACATACGAAGGACATCTTGCAAACGTCATAGGAGCAATTTCTGGAGATGACGGAACTCATGCAGCAATCTTGGGACTTGACAGTGGCTCTGTCGCTAATGCAGCAAATTTCCGCACCCCATTCCAAGCAGCGCAAACTCCTTGGTTTATCTCACAAGATTTGAGTGCTGCTTCGGCATTCCAAGGTGAGAACATGACGAAACTATTCAAGTTTCACACCCTCGACGCAGGCGAAGACGAGCAAAAGAATCTCAAAATCTCAATCGCAGACATTAAAGCATCTACAAGCGTTGATGAACCATACGGATCATTCAGTGTTCTTATAAGAGATGCAAGAGACAACGATAACGCACCAGTTGTTCTCGAAAGATTCAGTTCAGTAAATTTGAACCCCAACTCTTCTCGATACATCGGACGAGCAGTCGGAGATCAGTACCTTACTTGGGATGACGTTGAGCGTACACATCGTGTTTACGGGAACTACTTAAACGCTTCCAAGTTTATTCGCGTAGAGGTTAACACCACCGTTGACGCTGGTGCTGCCAACCCAGTGCTCCTCCCATTTGGTTCATTCGGTCCACTCCGCATGAAGAGTTGGGCGTACACTTCAGGTGGTGTTGGAGCCCCCTCCGCAGCCCCAGCAAATATATGGGCAGTAGGCGGACAAGGCATTGTGCAGGTTGCAACTGCAAGTGTATTCCTCCTCACAGGTCCGCTTACCGTCAATGACGGCTTTGCATTCACGGGAAGTGTATACTACCCAGCAATTCCACTAAGGGCGAGCGCATCAGCAGGCGATCTTTCTAATCCAAAGAACGCTTACTTCGGAGCCGACACGACTCAAAATGGCAACAATCGTCATGATCCAAGCTATTCAGATGCTGTTCGTATGCTCCCACTTCCCCTAAGTTCATTTGCACTTTCGGATTCAACTGAATACTCATACATGTTCTCTCTTGACGATGTAGTACCTTCAGCCGTCGGCACCGCTAACGCAATCGGCGTTTGGCAATCTGGTTCACGATTGGCAGGAAACTCTTGGACGGCACTGAGCGCCTCGTACACATCGGTTCTCGATCAAGGCTACAACCGTTTCACCGTCCCACTGCATGGAGGATTCGACGGACTAGATATCACTGAGAAAGATCCATTCAACAACTCTCGTGCTTTAAACGGAAGCGATTCTACAAAATACGCTTACTATTCAGCCAAGCGAGCAATCGATACCGTATCTGATCCAGAAGTAATAGAATATAACCTCATGGCTATGCCAGGTATCTACAAAGAATCGCTCACTTCTCACATGGTAGAATTATGCGAGTCTCGTGGAGATGCTTTGGCAGTTATCGATTTGGATTCTGGCTACTTGTCAGACTCAGAAGGAACCACCGCTATCGCAGGAAGAATAGGAAGTGTTTCAACCGCTATCTCAAATTTGAGAAGCAGGGGAATGAATTCATCTTATGGATGTGCTTACTACCCTTGGGTTCAAATCAACGATACTATAAGCGACAGCCTCCTTTGGGCACCGCCTTCAATCGTTGCTCTTGGAACATTCTCAAGCTCACAACGTAAAAGCGAACTATGGTTTGCTCCCGCTGGATTCACCCGAGGTGGATTGACAGAAGGTTCCGCAGGTGTACCAGTCATTCAAACTCGTGAGAGACTGACTTCTAAGAACAGAGACGACTTGTACGAAGCAAACGTTAACCCGATTGCTTCATTCCCATCCGAAGGTATTGTAATCTTCGGACAGAAGACACTTCAAGTGACTCCATCCGCTTTGGATAGAATCAACGTTCGTCGTCTAATGATTTACGTGAAGAAAGAAATCTCTCGTATGGCAGCAACTGTCCTCTTCGATCAAAACGTTCCAGCAACTTGGAACCGTTTCATGTCAAGAGCAGAACCGTTCTTGAGAAGTGTTCAAGCAAGGCTTGGACTTTCAGACTTCAGGATTATTCTTGACGAAAGCACAACAACCGCAGACTTGGTTGATAGAAATGTCATGTATGCCAAGATATTCCTCAAACCCGCTCGTTCAATCGAGTTCATCGCACTTGACTTTGTTATTACAAACTCAGGCGCAGGATTTGAGGACTAAACTAAACTAATGACTACTTATATCATTAACAGGAGAAACAAATAATGTCAACAGATTTCTGGACTTCACCCACATTCGAACCGAAAAGAGCCTTTAGGTTTGTTATTAGACTTACGCCTCCCGCCGCCAGCGGCGGCGGACTAGAGTTTCTCGCGAAATCAGTAAGCCGCCCATCATACACTGTGACTTCAAATCCTCATAAGTTTTTCAATCACACTTTCCATTATCCAGGTCGAGTCGAGTGGAATACCATTACCTTGACATTGGTTGATGCCTTAAGTCCCAATGCGTCAGATGTTTTCATGAAGACTCTTTATGGAATGGGATATGCAAATCCAAACTCGCCTCTGGGCGACGACGGCTCGCAGCCAATAATGAAAAAAACCATTACAAAGCAAAGTGCAACCACTGCTCTAGGAAGAGTCGAGATAGTAGAAATGGGATCTAATGCTCAGGGCGGCGCACAGGAAAAAGGAGTATGGTTTCTCGCTAACGCCTTCATCACCGAGGTAAACTTCGGAGAGCACTCATACGACAGTGAAGATATGATAGACATTGGGTTGACTCTTCAATACGATTGGGCAACCTACAAGCCAAATGGTTCCGCAACCGCTACCGACACCGCTCCAGCCACTGGCTAAAAATATAAATAACATTTGACTTATTAACATAAGCATGTTATAATATAAAGACATAATACAAACAACTACATCAGAGGTGTAAATGTCGAGAAATACAGGACGCACGAAGGCAACTTCCCCTGCGCCAGCACAAGCAGTTAAACCTGCTGCAACTCAATCAGTCGGATTGTCCTATGTGACACCGACGGAGTTCGTCGAACTTCCTTCACGAGGACAGTTCTATTCAACGGATCATCCGCTCCACAATCAAGAGACTATCGAACTCCGTTACATGACGGCGAAAGACGAGGATATCTTAACCTCGCAGGCGCTGCTCAAGAACGGACTCGCAATAGATAGGCTTATATCCAACCTTATCGTTGACAAGAATGTCAACCCTGATGATTTGCTCATTGGAGATAAGAACGCTCTCCTCGTTGCCGCAAGAGTATCAGGCTATGGCGCCGACTATACTGTCCAAGTGTCGTGCCCTGCGTGCAGCACTTCACAAGCACACACTTTTGATTTGACTGCGTTTGAAAATAGCGAGGGCATCAAGCCTGACGAAAATAGTAACAGCGGCGTAGCGGTGACTGACAACGGAACTTTCACAGCAGTCCTTCCACGAACTGGATACACTGCCGAGTTCCGCCTTTACACTGCCCAAGACGAGAAGAACAACATTCAGTCATCCGCAAAGAAGATAAAGCATAATCTTGCCGAATCTGTATCGACTGACTTGCTAAAGGTTATCGTTGTATCTGTTAACGGCATTGCTGACAGAGCAGAAATAAATAACTTCATAGAAAATATGCCAGCGCAAGACGCAAGGCACATTAGAGCGTGCGTACAAGTAGTTACGCCGAATGTTGATATGAAGCAATCTTGTGAATGTTCATCATGCGGCGTCACCTCCGACATCGAGGTGCCGTTCACTTCGGAGTTTTTTTGGCCTAAGCAATGAGTACATGGAGGGCGTGTATGAGCAGTTCTTCTACCTTAAGCATCACGGAGGCTGGAGCTTCATCGAGGCATATAACCTCCCAGTTCAACTAAGGAACTGGTTCGTCCGTCGCCTGTCAAAGCAGTTCGAAGACGAGAATGAAGCAGCTAAGAAAGCGCAGAATAAAAAATGATAATAGAGAGCGGGCATTATTGCCCGTTTTCTTTTTATAAGAGACTATTTATAAGGCAATGACTTTATGCGGAGGGCATAAAATGAATAAAGATAACGACTTGGTTCCACTTGAAATCAATCTAAATATAAAAGCCGAAGGCACTATAAACGAGAGCTTTCTTGCAATGTTTGGTGGTGCGATAGAGATGTTAATGAGAGGCATGTTCGGTGGAAAAGCAATGCCAGTGAACGTAACGGGCACCAAGAAACAAATAGGATCCTTTCAGAAGGCACTTGGACACGAGGCGAAATATATGAAAGCGATGAAGAAGTATGGCTTAGATAAACCAGGTGCAAACAAGTCAAAAGCTCAACTCGACAGAGCAATCAAGAACTTTGAATCAGACACTGGCATCGTTTGGCCATTCAAATAGGGGGTAACTAAGAGTGACTGACGACGAAGAAAAAGAAGCCGCCGAAGCCGCCGCCGCTGCCGCTGCGCTTAAGATAGAGCAAGACAAAGCCGCCGCCTTAGCCACCGCAGAAGCAATTGCCGAAGCTAACGCCGCCAAAGCGATTCAAGCCATTCAAAAGAGGGCGGCTGCTGAACAAGCCGCCGCCGACGCTGCCGTTGCGGGTTACGACGCGACTGGTGCAGCGCTGGAAGGATACACTGATGCCCTAAAGCGACAACTAGAGGCACAAATCGCCGTCGCAAAGGCTAGTGAAGATCCCGATAAAGTAGCAAACATACTCAAGGCAGAAGCAACACTGAAGTCCTTCAATGTGACTCAGGAGGAAACTGCAAAATCCGCAGAAAAAGCTAAAACTGCTCAAGATTCATTCGGAACTGCCCTTGAGGGTACGATTCGGACGATGACTGGAATGACATCTGGCAATGAGACTCTCATTGGTTCGTGGCTAAACATGGGTAAAGCGAGCAAAAAGTTACAAAAAGAAATAGATGCCTTAAAAGAGGATTTGGCTGAAGAAGGAATTACCTCTGATGATGCGGCAAAAAAGACTGAAGAACTAAGAAGTAAGCAAGAGCAGCAGGAAAAAAGTACAGGCAGTCTCAAGGACAAAGTTAAAGAATACGTCAAGAATATAAACCCAGTGGCTTCTATTATTTCGAACATACAGCAAGCGACGATAGGAATGGCAATTGCCAATGATGTCGCCACTGCTGCATTCAACGCCTCCTCTGGCGCAGCAGGGGCATACGATGACGAGTTAGTCACACTTCAACTTTCAAACAGGGCAAACGGAATATCCACCGCAGAAATGGGAGAATCTTACGGAGCCTTAATGGGCAACCTATCTGGATTCGGAGTTATGGCTGAGTCGGAAAGAATGAGACTTGGAGAACTCGGAGCAGAATTCGCAAAGGTTGGAGTATCGGGGGCAGACTTCGCAGGAACACTCCAGACAATGACAATGGGTTTCGGAATGTCAACCCGAGCCGCCACTGGAATGCAAGAAGAGGCAATGGAGTTGGCACAAACTCTCGGAAAGGATGTTGGACAAGTTATGTCCGAGATGAACGCAGCGCTGCCTCAGTTAGCATCATATGGTGACGACGCTGTAGATATGTTCTTTGACTTGGAGAAACAGGCTCAAAGAACAGGACTTGCAGTCGGAGATCTCATAGGCATTGCAGGAAACTATAGAACATTTGATTCAGCAGCAGAGGCAGCGGGAAACTTAAACGCCGTCCTTGGAACGCAGTTATTTAGCACGATGGGACTCCTCGAAGCTCAACTTGAAGGTCCAGAAGCTGTCATAGCATATATGTCGGAGAATCTCTCAGACTCAATCGGAGACTGGGACTCGCTTAATACATTCCAGAAAGATGCAGTCGCTAACGCTGCTGGCATGAACGTGGAACAGATGAATCACTTGATGAATCAGAAAAATATGACGAAGGAAGAAAAAGATAGAGCCAAAACAATGGACGAGACAATGGCGGCAGGACTCTCTCTCTGGCAACAGTTGACAATATTCGCTCAAAACTTCGCCATCGCAGTCACGCCCCTTGTAAACTTTTTAGTAGGCGGACTTAAAAAGGTTAATGCGGGGTTTGCGTACATGAGAGAGGAAATGGGCTATCTCGCGACTATTGGTAGAGCCGTCGCTGCGATTATGGCTGGGATATTCTCTTTCAAAATAATAAAAGGGATAAAGACAACGATATCGCTTACAAAGTTGTTAACTTTGGAGAGCATAAAGAAGTTAGCAGTGGATAAAGCCGCCGCCGCCGTTTCCGCCGCAAAGTGGGTTATAAGAAATCCACTCATGGGCGCTCTCGCCGTAGCTGGCGGAATAGCGGCAAGTGCAGCGGTATACGCAGCTTTAGGCGGTTTTGACTCCCACGCCAAAGGAACCGATAGCACATCGGGACGAATGGCTCTCGTCGGAGAGGAAGGTCCAGAGGGATATGTCTCGCCCGACGGAAAGATGGGCGGTATCGTTGGAGCTAACGGTCCCGAAATCCAAACGAACATGCCACAAGGTGCGTCAATTATCAACAATACTACAATGACAGCCTTGGCAAAGCAAGCAGGCAATGGAGACGCTGCTGGCACCGCTCAGAAAGAAGCAATGACAGGTTTAGCCAAGCAATCAGCCACTGGTGCCGCTCAAAAAGAAGCAATGACAGAGGGTTTAGCCAAGCAATCAGCTAATGCAGTAGCCCAGAGAGAAGCAATGACAGAGGGTTTAACCAAGCAATCAGCTAATGCAGTAGCCCAGAAAGAAGCAATGACGGGTGGTTTAGCCAAGCAATCAGCCGCTGGGGCGGCTCAAAACACAGCAATGACAAATCTAGTCAAGAATTCAGACGGTTCTGGACTTCGCACGAAGGCACCGCAGAGCGAAAATATTATTAACAATACTGGAATGACGGCATTAGCCAGTCAAGCAACTAATAGAAGCGTTGCCGCCACGACTAATGGAGCAGCAATGGCTGCTGCCGTTTCCTCGCTCAAGGGAGAAATGAGCAAAATGAGCAATCGCCCAATAGAAATTACAACAAATCCAGTTATGCTCAGAGACGATCTCGGACGAGGCGTAAACGATCACTTCGGAGAACATGGGACACAACCGATAAGGCTTAGATCATGACATCTCCAGCAGACATGAGGGTATATAGTGGCGCCGCCAAGAACTATTCCGTTGCAGATTGGGCAGAAAGACAGGGATATGTCATAAGATTTATTCACGAGCCGACAAGACACCAGGTAGAGTTCCCAGCATTGATATCAGATTTCACGGACACTCATTCTCCAACATTTGGACAGACTCACGGTGCGAACATGCACGATCCTATAATAACTCTAACAAAGACAGATAGGGAAATATCGTTTACAATGACGGTGGTGAATGCGTCTATAGATGAGGCAAGATACAACACTCAATGCGTAAATCTGTTAATCCAGATGCTCTACCCATCTGTATCTGAGGATGGGAGCTTCGTAGGAAAACCATTTATAAACATACACTTGATGAATTTTCTTGAAGGAGCAGTCGCAGGCAATGGAATCACTTGCGTCGTATCTTCTCTTAATTATGGAGTTAAATTTGCCGACGGAGTTATAAACGCAGACGAAGGAGATACCACCTTAAACCGTTCTGGAAAAGAGATATATCCTCAGAGCTTGGAAATAAACATCAGTGCCAAGGCAGTTATCGCGGGCGATAGAGTTCCAGATCGAGCTAATCCATTACCTGAAAACTACCCTTCATATGGGAGCAAATAAGACATGTCTGAAGAAATAGTAGCAGAAGCAGATGCTGACGTTGTGGAAGCAACTCAAATCCCACCGCTTCCAAGCCTCTCTGGCAATCAAGGCTCCGTAGCAACTCCACCGACAATACGACCAATCGTCGTGAGCACGACAGTTGGCAGAGTAGGCGAGGCGCTTTATCCACCACTCAGCATAGTTGAAATACCGTCTGAACTAGAGGGAGTGCAGGGCGCTGGAATAGATTTGCAGTTCTTTATGATTCCAACGACTTTCAACGAGTCGTTCAAGTCTCGCTGGCAATCAGAAGATCTCTCACAAGGGCGCATAAACCCAATACACAACTACGGCGGAACGCAGAGAGAAATAGCTCTCTCATTCACTCTCGCAGCACTTACTGTTGAGGAGGCGAGAAGCAATCTCAATATCTGCGAGATCCTTGCACGAACGGTGTATGGAAGATATAGAAACATAGTAACTCCAGCCTCGCTCACCGTCGCGGGAAGAACTGACTCCATATTTGCAGGACACAGGGAGTTCACCATTGATTTTGGAAGCCTAATACGGAACGAAAGATCATTTATTAACAAGTTTTCGTTTACTGCAAATATAGACTCAGGAGTTTTTGATTACGCAGAAGGTAATGACACGGAAGTAACTCATGGCAAGCCAGGAGTTGCGTTACCGAGGGAAGTAAATATTGATATTGGACTTACTATTGTTCACTATCATCTTTTAGGATTCGGAGGGAAGAATCGCCCAAATGAGCCTTTACGCTGGGCGGAGAACAAAGATAGAGATTGGCCACATGGTGCAGGTTCAATTGCATTGCAGACTTATATGTCCATCTCTCAAGAAGTAAACCCATTATCTCTACCGAGAGTGTTGAAGAGTGGTGACGATGATTTCTACCGTCCGATAAGATCGGCAGATGCCGTAGAGGAAGCCTACGCCGCAGCAGTACCAGGTGCTATAGCCGACAGAGAACTCGCCGCGCAAATCGCCCACGAGGATGCGATGGATCTCGCCGCTGGCATTGCGCCAACCAGTTTTCGGCCGAATCCGCCAGAAGATTATCTTGTTTCTGAGTCAGAACCTTGATAAAAACAAGCAACAACTATTTACAATACGGAGGCAGTCAAAATGATAAGTAACTCAAAACGAATGTCAAGAAGGTTCAAGTTTGTAGGTGTGAACAGAAGCGGAGAAACCGCTAAACGAATCAAACAATATTCAACACCTAGAAATGTAAAATTATCTGCCGCTCAACGCCGAACGATAACTGAAGTCAGTCACATATGGAAGACTGGAGATAGATATTACAAGTTAGCAGAACGATACTATGGACGCCCACAATATTGGTGGGCGATTGCTCTCTACAACAATAAGCCAACAGAGGGGCATCTAAGGCTCGGAGATACGATACAAGTTCCTGTACCTCTTGAGAAATATCTGAGATATCTATAATGGCGACAACTACTTTAGATGACATTAGGCAGACTCAATCATACCTGCTGAGTGAAGTAGACGAACTTGTGCAACAATTTAGGACTAACGATGCCAACGGCAACATCACAAAAAATATAATTGCTCCATCTATTGTCACAGCAACAAATAGTCCCAACGGCATAGTGACAAAGATCGTCTCGCATTTTGATACCTTTGTTGCGTTGCCAGACGAGTTCGTAAACAGCCTCACGCCTCAGATAAAAGTTTATAAAACATATTTGGACCCAGAAGGAAATGAACGCAACTATCTCCTCCCCATGGGAAAGTATTTATCAAGAGTTGGAGACGGCAGAGTAACCACTCAAGGTGTTGTAGTAAAGAGCGCAGAATTCACAAGACTCGGAGGAAACCCAGCCGAGATAGATACAAACATAAAATTCAACATAAAGCTATTTGCAAAAGACATTAGTGTATATTTCGCAAAGAACGAAACGCTACCAATGGAAGGGCGATTTGATGCGGATGAGCAGCTTGTCGCCGCTGCAATCAACGCCCAAGAAGAAGAGTCGATAAATGCCGATTTGCGTGTCGTCGGCGCAGTACAAGACGCAGCTATTGACGCACAGTTAGCTGCCGCTGGAGTCCCCCTTCAAAGTGAAAGTAGTTACTCTACATTAGGGCAGCAATCGCATGCCCCATCCATCGAATCTCTTGATAAAGTGGCAGGTGAAGCAATGAATATTGGACCTAATGGAGAACGAAGAGTGGCTTGGATAGACTTGATAAAGATAGATCCAGGACAGCCTCTGAATTCTGAGAAAGACGCCGCTCTCTTAGCCAATACAAGAGACGTAAGAATAAAGGTTGAAATAGGCTACGCAGAAGTTACCGACAAACCAATTGGTTTTAAAGGAGGTGATGATGAGTTTAACAAGTGGAGAGATGCCATTGCAGAACAGACAGAGGTATTTTATCTTAGCCTATTTAAGCATAAATTTGATTTTAAAGGATATGACGGAACAGAGCTATCCATTGACTTTATCGCTACAGGTAATGCCAAACAACTTTCGCCAGAAGCAGATTTGTTTCACGACAAAGGAACAGAGGAGATTATTCTAAAACTTGAACTGGAGATAGAAGGGCACGAAGAGGAGTTAAGTAAAGCTAGTGAAAATGAGGTTCGCAGCGGAACTGACGCTGGAGATAGGTTTGAAGCCTGCGTAACTGGAATTGAGGATCAAATTGATGAAGCCGAAGAAGCGATACTGCATTATAGGTCAGTCAATAAACTAAAAATACTAAATCAATTGTATCTGGACAATGTAAACAACGCTGAAGGTAAATATTCAAAAGTTTTTAAGAGAAGATATAAGCGTGGCAAGCCTGTAGAAGATGACGCGACAGAAAGCGCATTGAAAAAGTCTTCATCAAGGCGACAAGTGGATGTGAGTTACGACTTCATCAGCACCCTTAGAGTAGCTTCTACCAATTCCACCGACGACACGGCGGAACAAGGAATTTCTAGCGTTGATTTAGATGCAGCCCAAGAAGGAGCAGACATAGGTATAACTAGAGACGAAGGAGACACGCACAACACCGATTTGTTTATCTTTTTGGGCGACATTATCGAATCAGCAATAGAGATACTTGTTCCAGGTGAACAAGAATTTCAAAATTTCTATGAACGACAGAATGTCAGATTCACCAACAAGGCAGCCGCAACTGGTGTCGTAGGAGCCGTCGCCGTTGGCGGCGGGGTCGTAGCGGCTGGCGCCACTGTGGCAGTAGCGGCGACAGGCGTCGGGGCTGTCG
>Ga0302118_10001652_pt1 | contig 11099 bp, 7 predicted proteins | sample AG5_331_MG_FD_203126 | JGI IMG/M metagenome (GOLD analysis project Ga0302118, IMG submission 203126) | Marine microbial communities from Western Arctic Ocean, Canada - AG5_33.1 | ecosystem: Environmental > Aquatic > Marine > Oceanic | place: Canada: Western Arctic Ocean | collected 2017-10-01 | reverse complement strand
TTCAGGATCTATTTCTACAGCGGTGACTTCTGAGTTGCACTCCAACAAAGCAGTTGTTAACATTCCGAGACCAGGCCCAATTTCCAGAATTGAATCACCGTTTTTAACATCCGCAGCTTGAACTATTAAATCAACCACTTCCTGTTGGATCAGAAAATTTTGACCCCATTTCTTTTTTGCCATTATTTCTTTATGTTGGATGAACTGGGATTATTGCAAACAAATATGCTGATTTTGTGAAATCAACTTAAATATTGTTTTTTCAAAGAATTGCTTTTCAGTGAAAACAGAACTGTATTTTAAAAGAGTGCACTAATAATAGCAAACATCTGTTTTTTATCAGATTACTTTTAAAAAAAATGTTTGACTTGCTGATCAAATTGAAATATTCTCAAATATAGATTCGATAATAATATTTAATTTTAATCTCCGATTCGCAGAAACCTAAGGTAGCAACCATGGTTTGGCGAACGATAGGGCTGATTGGGAAACTGGTCTGCCTCCCGGTTTTGGAAAGGAGAACCTCTATGATTGACCTGCACGGTCGCAATATCAATAAACTCCGTATATCGCTGACAGAGGTCTGCAATATGGCCTGCACTTACTGCGTTACCAGTCTGAGTGATCATAAGCGTGCGCCTGATGAATTAAAAGCGGAACAGATGTTGAGTTTAGTCCGGATGCTAAAAGAGTATGCCGGAATCGAAAAAGTACGTCTCACCGGTGGTGAACCTTTACTATACCCAAACCTGATTCAGATTGTTTCTGGAATTCGTGAAATGGGAATCAGCAGTATCGGTCTGACAACAAACGGTCAACTGCTCGCCAGAAAAGCAAAAGCTCTCGTTGATGCAGGACTCAAAAACGTTAATTTGAGCCTCGACTCCCTAGACCCTGAAAATTTCAAAAGGATGGGCCGTGTAGGAAAACTTCATAAAACTCTTGAAGGTATTGAGGCGTGTCTGGAATATGGACTGAGTGTCAAAGTCAACATGGTGGTAATCAAGGGTGAGAATGATGATGAAATCGTTAAAATGCTTGAATACGGTGTAGCACATGGAGTTGAGGTACGATACCTTGAATTGATGAGTATGGGGCCACTCCACAATAATGATGATTATAAAATCGTGAGTATGAAGGAAATGCTTAAGCGAATTTCTGCTAAGTATGATGTGCAACCGGTCTCAGCGGAAGCCGACTCAACTTCTCTCAGATACTGGGTTCCAGGCGGTTATTTTGGAATAATTCCGAATAACAGCGCACCTTTCTGTTCTACTTGTTCACGTTTACGTTTAACTTCCAATGGGCAGCTAATCGGTTGCTTAAGTAATCCTGAACCGGTCTCTGTTCGTCATTTGTTGGAGCAAGCGGATCCCGCAGACGCTCTGCAAAAACTTGTGAAAAAATCGGTATCCTACAAGCAAGATATAACTTTTACCGGTTCTTCTCTCGTCATGTCACGGGTAGGTGGTTAATCCACTGGATTATGAGTGGATTAACACTTGCATTTTATTCCTGCTTCCTGTAAAAAATCGGTAATACTTTAGAGCAAAACTACGACTGCATTCAGCAAAGTTTTGATCCACTTTTCCTCAGAGCCTATCCCTATGCGTGCATTTTTTCTACAAATCACTGTTGTTATTCTCGCAGTAAATGTGGTCTCCTTCTTTTATCTTCCGCAAGTTCTCTGGTCAATGGTAATTTTTGGCCCGCTTATTTTGCTTGGACTACGTGATATCACGCAAAAATCACACTCTATCCTGAGAAATTATCCGGTATTGGGGCACATGCGTTTTCTGCTTGAAGAAATCCGTCCGGAAATGTACCAGTATTTTGTTGAATCAGATACAAGCGGTCGTCCTTTCAGTCGGGAACAGCGCACGATTGTCTATTCTCGTGCAAAAAATACACGTGACACGATTCCTTTCGGTACTGTAGAAAATGTGTATGAAACCGGTTACGAATGGGTCAACCACTCACTCAGCCCAAAAAAAATGGGACACGCTGATGTGAGAGTTGAGATTGGAGGTCCTGATTGCAAACAGCCATATTCTGCCAGTATCCTCAATATCTCCGCCATGAGTTTTGGGGCGTTGAGTAAAAACGCGGTGATGGCGCTCAATCAAGGCGCGAAAATTGGCGGTTTTTCACATAACACAGGTGAAGGAGGAGTAAGCCCGTATCATCTTCAGGGAGGTGATTTAGTCTGGCAGGTAGGAACTGGATATTTCGGTTGCCGTAACAAAGAAGGAAAGTTTTGTGCAGATACTTTTGCCGGTAATTCGTTAAGAGAAGAAATAAAGATGATTGAAATAAAACTCTCACAAGGCGCAAAACCTGGTCACGGTGGAATCCTGCCTGCCGCCAAACTGACTGAGGAAATTGCTAAAATACGTGACGTCCCTATGGGGCACGATGTGGACTCTCCGCCAGGCCATACCTCTTTTTCTAATCCACTTGAACTGATGAATTACATCGCTGAGTTACGTGAACTATCCGGAGGAAAACCTGTTGGTTTTAAATTGTGTGTCGGTAAACGCAGGGAATTTATCGCGATTTGTAAAGCTATGCACGAAACTGGAATTGCTCCGGATTTCATCACTGTAGACGGTGGCGAAGGCGGAACAGGTGCAGCTCCAATGGAATTTTCTAATCACATCGGAACTCCGTTGGTTGAGGGTTTGATTTTTGTACATAACGTTTTGGTTGGATACGATTTAAGGAAAAAGGTAAAGGTTATCAGCAGTGGAAAAATGACATCCGGATTCGGACTGGTTAAACGTCTTGCTTTAGGAGCGGATCTTTGTAACTCCGCAAGAGCGATGATGATGGCATTGGGATGTATTCAGGCACGTAAATGTAACTCGAATGTCTGTCCTGTTGGAGTTACCACACAAAATCCAAGCTTATTTGGAGCGCTTGTTCCGGAAGACAAAAGTAAACGAGTTAATAATTATCATCAAAATACTGTTAACAGCGCCTGTCAAATCATGGGAGCAATGGGCTTAGAAAGTTCTACAGAATTAAGACCATGGCACTTAATGCGCAGAATTGAGGCTTACGAAATCAGGAACTTTTCAGAAATATATGAATATATCGAAACTGGTTCACTGCTCCAAAAGAAGAAACCCGAAAGTTATGCGCGGGCCTGTGATGCAGCACGTTCTGATAGTTTTACTGTCACTAATTAAATGAATTAATTCAGGAATATACTTTGAAATACAGTCCTGAAACAGCTAACTGATAACTTAAAAATATTATGAAATCATCTGATTTATTTATCAAGGCACTTGAGGAAGAAGGTGTCGAATATATTTTTGGTATTCCAGGTGAGGAAAATCTGGATTTTCTCAATTCACTCAAAGACTCATCTATCCAACTGATCTTGACCCGTCACGAACAGGCTGCAGGTTTTATGGCTGCTACTTACGGACGTCTCACCGGTAAATCAGGAGTCTGCCTTTCCACTCTAGGACCAGGAGCCACGAACCTTGTAACTGCTGCTGCATACGCTCAACTAGCAGCTATGCCGATGGTGATGATAACCGGTCAAAAACCGATTAAGCACAGTAAGCAAGGCAGGTTCCAGATTTTGGATGTAGTGGAAATGATGAAACCATTAACCAAATATACACGTTCGATTGTGAGCGGCAATAACATTCCATCGCGTGTTCGGGAAGCATTCCGGATTACTCAGGAAGAACGTCCCGGAGCGGCTCATTTGGAACTGCCGGAAGATATTGCCGGAGAGGAAGTTACTGAAACTCAGCCCTTGCCACGCAGCCGTGCGCGTCGTCCGATTGCAGAAGGAAAGGCGGTCAAGCAAGCAGTGGAAATGATTGAAAAAGCAAAAAGCCCACTGCTTTTAATTGGAGCAGGGTCCAACCGTAAAATGCCAGCGCGTATGCTACGTTCATTTGTGGATAAAACCCAAATTCCGTTCATCAGTACGCAAATGGGCAAGGGAGTTCTTGACGAACGCGATCCTTTGTTTTTGGGGAATGCCGCACTTTCAGCCAATGATTTTTTGCACCGTGCGATTGAGAAAGCAGATTTAATTATCAATGTTGGTCATGATGATATTGAAAAACCTCCTTTCATTATGGAACGTGATTCATTTGAGGTAATTCATATTAACTTCTCATCCGCGGAAGTTGATCCTGTTTATTTTCCGCAACTAGAAGTAATCGGTGATATTTCCAACAGTATTTGGCAAATAAAAGAGAGGATCCTGCCGCAGGGTTCGTGGGACTTCAGTTATGCTTTAAAGGTAAAGAAGGCCGTTGATGCTCACCTCAGTGAAGGTGCAGACGATCCACGATTCCCGATGATCCCTCAGCGTTTTGTCGCGGACGTTCGTGAAGCAATGCCTTCCAACGGTATCATTGCGCTTGACAACGGTGTCTACAAGATATGGTTTGCACGTAACTACAAAGCCTATGAACCTAATACCGTTTTGCTTGATAACGCACTGGCCACTATGGGTGCAGGCTTACCCTCCGCAATGGGAGCGCACATGGTTCATCCAGACCGCAAAGTAATGGCGATTTGCGGAGACGGTGGTTTCATGATGAACGCGCAGGAACTGGAAACCGCTGTTCGTCTTAAAATGAATTTGACCTGCCTTATTTTACTTGACAATTCTTATGGGATGATACGATGGAAGCAGGCAAATTTGGGTTTTGAGGATTTCGGTCTGGAATACGGCAATCCGGATTTTGTTAAATTTGCGGAATGCCATGGTGCTCATGGACATCGAGTGGAAAAAACGACTGATTTTGTTCCACTATTGAAAAGATGTCATGATACACCCGGAGTTCATGTGATTGAACTGCCGGTAGATTATTCGGAAAATGATCGAATTCTGAATCATGAAATTAAGGAAAGAAGTCAAAAAATTTGAGGTATTGAGAGAGAATCTGCTGAATGGAAAAATATGATCTGTGTGTAATCGGCTGTGGTCCTTCCGGTTATGCCGCTGCTATGCGTGCGGTTGATTTTAGTAAAAGTGTTCTGCTTGTTGAACGTGACCGAATTGGTGGTGCTGGAATCTATGACGGTGCGCTTTCCTCCAAAACATTTTGGGAAATCTCCAAAGAATATTCTTCATTCTGTAAAAAAATGCGTCATTACGGTTTGGAAGAACCGGTAGTGCATTTTAAGAATGTTCTACAAGAAGTGAATGCTGCGGTTTTTGAACGTTCAGATCAACTTGAAGAACATCTCAAGCTGGTCATTCAACAGCGTCCTGCAGCGTTCCGTTTCGTCAAAGGCAATGCTCATTTAATCGGTACAAATGAAATTGAACTGGAAACAGACTCAGGAAAAGAAAAAGTATTTGCGGAAAATGTCATAATTGCTACCGGTAGTCGCCCACGTAAAATTCCCTCCATTACAATTGATGAAGATATCATCATGACCAGTGACGGTATCAGTTCGCTGAAAGAGTTCCCGGAAAGTCTGGTAATTCTAGGTGCCGGAGTAATAGGTTGTGAGTTTGCGACGATCTTTTCCAATTTTAACAAAACAAAGGTGCATGTAATTTCTAAAGACGACAGGATATTACCTTTTGAAGATTCTGACCTAGCGCGAGTGATTGAAGCCAATCTGGAAACGAACGGAGTGCTTATTCATCGGCAATCGAAGCTCGAAAAAATGGAAATCGTAGATGGTCGGGTAGAATACATTCTTGAACATCCTGACGGCAGGAAAGAAGTTTATCATGCTGAAAAAGCGCTGGTTTCAGTGGGGCGTATACCAAACATTGAAAATACGGGTTTGCGTGAGTTAGACGTTGAACTGAGTGCTGCAGGACACATTGTAGATAATGATACTCAAACCAGCATTACCAACATTTACGCAGTTGGAGATATTACTGCCGATATTGCGCTGGTTAACGTAGGTGAACTTGAGGGGCGGCATGCCGTAGAAAAAATATACGGTAAACCAAAACGTCAGATGCTTTATGAAAACATTTCAACTATTATGTTCCTCAATCCTGAAGTAGCAGGAGTTGGAATGAATGAACAGCAGGCACAAAAAGCGGGACTGAATTACCGTCTTGCCAGCTATGATTACCGCTGCATTCCACGTGCAGTGGCAATGCGTAATACACAGGGTTTCTTCAAAATTCTGGTTACTGATGATGAACAAATGAGAGTCCTCGGTTTACGTGCAGTTGGTGAACACGCTTCCAGTGCGATTCAGGCCGTTGCATTGCTGATAGCCACCGAAAAGGGTATTGATGAATTAGCCGAATTGATCCACCCTCATCCTTCGATTATTGAAGGTATCCAAGAATGCATACGAATGCTTCTTGGAAAATCAATCTATAAACCTTATATATTTCAGCAATTTCTACACTGTAAACATTACAGAGATGGTCAATACGTCGATTGAAGAAATACTGAATCCAGTCAGTTAATAATAGATATTCCACTTAAATGCTTAGCACAAAAATTATATGTACCATTGGCCCTGCCAGTGAATCTCATGATATACTGGCAGACCTTGCTGCAGAGGGGATGAATGTCGCACGTCTGAATTTCTCTCACGGGACACACAATTCTCACCAGAAAATAATTGAGAAAATTCGTGAACTGAATAAGCACAGACAATTTCCAATTGCGCTTTTACTGGATACACAAGGTCCGGAAATCAGGACAGGAGAGCGGGAAATGAAGCTTGTTCCTGGAGCACGTGTCTCCGTTAATACTCCACCAAATGAGGAAAAAGAAGGTTCTCTTTATGTAAATTATCCACACCTGATAGATGATCTGGAAATTGGCAACAATATTTCGATTGATGGCGGTTTGATGTGTTTGGAGGTTCTAGCAAAAACCGAAAAAGATTTGGAGTGTGAAGTGATTTACGGTGGGAGTGTAATGGGTCATAGACACGTGAATTTACCTGGCACTATCGTTAAACTACCTGGAATTACAGAAACCGACAAGCAGGATATTTTATTTGGGATTGAGCAGAATGTTGACATCATTGCGTTGTCCTTCGTTAGAAATGCTGAAACGATTCGTGAAGTCAGGGATTTGCTGGGAGAAAGCGCTGAGCATATCAAGCTGATTGCTAAAATTGAAAATCAGGAAGGCGTTGACCGTCTCAAAGAGATTGTCAAGGAAGCAGACGGCGTGATGGTCGCACGAGGTGATCTGGGAATTGAAGTAGAGATGGAAGAGGTGCCTCAAATTCAAAGACGCATTGCATTCTTATGCGCAAAATATGGTAAACGTCTAATTGTCGCGACCCAAATGCTGGAATCGATGATAGAAAACCCTGTTCCAACCAGAGCAGAAGTTACTGATGTTGCAAACGCTGTTTTTGAACAGGCTGATGCAATTATGCTTTCGGGAGAAACTTCTGTAGGTAAATATCCTGTCCGTTCAGTTAAGACTCTGGCGAAAATAGCGAGACGTACCGAGGATTTTCCAGGAGTGAAATTTACCGAAAATTTACTGAAAAGCAAGAATGGACAACACATCGCAGAATCCGCAATTCAAATTGCCACAAATTTAAAAATCCGCGCGGTTGTGGTGATTACACGTACTGGGAGGGGAGCAGGCTATCTCTCAAATCTTCGTCCGCATAAGATTAATATTTACTCATTTACCAATAGTCCTAGTGTCTTGTCTTCGATGACTCTCTACCGAGGAGTTTTCCCTTTTCTGATGGAATTTCAGGAAAATCCGGAGGGCAGCATTCAGGATGCGTTACGCGTTCTTCATGAAAAGGAAGGTTTTGAGGCAGAAGAAAAAGTAGTTGTGCTGGCCAACATTCTTACCGGTGAGGGTTTTTGTACTTCTCTGCAGATACGCTCAATCCCTGCTATTACAGATATTTTTTCATCCGAGGGCAGATTCTCCAACCACTCCAGTGCCAGCTAATCCACTTGTTAGGGACTTACTTTTTTAGCTTCGCTGTACAACAAACCCTTTACACCGACTACCGCTGATAAGTTTCGTAACCTTAGTTTACGGCCTAAAGCAGAATGTAGTTTGAATATTTATCCTAAAATAAGTCTTTTCCTTTTAACAGGAATTATTTTGAAAGCCTTCCGCACAAAAGCCATCCCAAGTTTTTTCCTGCTTCAACTATTTGCCAAATCCCTTTGCTCTCTATCGACAGTACTTTTTTACCTCTACTCAGTTTGAAGGTATTTTTGCTTTGAATTGAAGGCTGTTCACGTAATACCGCACCCAAACCTTTGATATAAAATGTAAGTTTACTTGCAAATACAGAGAGGAGGTAAAACTCAGCAGCAGGATAATCGCCGCAAAAAATTGTTAGGATAATCTTATGAGCTGTAAAAATGAGTCAAGTTGCCTTTGAGATATGACTATCATTTTTTGAAAAAAAAAGAGGAATAATGAAGAAAACAACTCCGAGGCTGATGAAACAATCGGCAAGGTTGTTGACGAAAAAACTTGTTTCATACCAACGAAAGTGGAAAAAATCAGTTACATAACCATATATGGCTCTATCAATTAAATTGCCAGCCGCACCCGGTAAAACACAAACAAGTCCGTAACGGGTGTAAAAGTCCAACTCATTCCAGTAGCGTGTTTGATAAAAGATCATTGTGACCACTGCTACTAAAGAGACTCCAACTAACAGCGGAATGCGAAAAGAATCTGCAATATCCGCAAAGATACTGAAACTAACTCCACGGTTCTGAACATGTGTTAAGTCGATGAAATTTGTTATCAGTTCCGTCACTTCATATAGAGGAACGTTCGCCCTTACCCACACTTTTGAACCTAGATCTAGCCCCAGAAGTAGGATCATAATCAGCCAATGCAATCTCAATGAAGGAGATGATATTGTTTTAGAAATACTCAAACAGTTTGCTCTGAAGAAGTTATTAAATCCGTAATGTTTATTGGCTTCTGTTCCCTAAGTTGCATGTCTCTGATCACCACCTTGTCCTGAGACAACTCTTCCGGAAAAAGCAATATCGCAAATTTAGCTCCAGATTCATTTGCCTGCTGCAATGATTTTTTCATTTTTTTCATGCCGAAATTACAATCCACAGTTGCACCTTTTAAGCGTAATTCCGCCCCAATTTTCAAGGCTACTCCGACCTGATCAGTGTCAAACGGAATTATTGTGTAATCCAGTGTACGTGGTAGTTCAGGAAAGCGTTCCAACTCTTTAAGTACGTCTAAAACAACTACATCGCCAAATCCGAAGCCAACCGCGGGTATTGTTTCTCCACCGTATGTCGAGAGCAGCGAATCGTAGCGACCTCCACCGCAAATTGCTCGGTGCTGTTTATCCGGACTGTTGACTTCAAAAACAGCACCGGTGTAATAAGATAATCCTCTGACGATCGAAATATCAAATTGCAGATAATCTCGGTAACCTGCTGTATCCATCAACTGCAGCAAGTGCTGTAATTCATCGACACCATCTGTGTCCTGCAGACTGTCTTTCAATTCCTGCAGGTCTGATTTTGATAAATATTCATTTAACTGCTGTACCTGAGAAGATGACATACCAACCTCTTCCAGCATTTTTCCGAGAGCTTCAGGAGAAATCTTGTCTCGCTTATCCATGATAACGAGCACAGCGCTATGGAGTTCCAGCGCTACATTCAGTTGACTAAGAATCGCATTTAAGATGCGGCGGTCATTGATAAACACACGAATATCATTTGCCGTAAGTCCCATTGACTCGCATGCGGAGATGAGAAGCATCAGGATTTCTGCTTCCGCAACCATATCCGGTTGACCGATTATGTCAGCATTCCACTGAAAATGTTCACGCCGTCGACCTTTGGTCATACGTTCATAACGAAAACATTGCGGCATTGAAAACCATTTGATTGGGAATGATAATGATTTTGTGTGTTTCAGAACCAGACGTGCCAGTGATGGTGTCATTTCCGGTCGCAGACTCAAACGCCTCCCTCCCTTGTCTTCAAAGCTGTAAAGCTGTTTGCTTATTTCGTCACCCGCTTTTCGGATATAAAGCTCCTCATGTTCCAGCACACATGTATCATATTCTTCAAATCCCGCTTGTTCCGAGACTCTACGCCAAACTTCGAATAACCAGTTACGCAGACGCATTTCGTCAGGGAAAAAATCTCGCGTTCCCTTAACAGGTTGTAAGTCTATCATAATGGATATTTTGCTGAGCTGTATTTTTGAAAATGCAGAAACTGCTGAGGCATCTTCACTGTTGAAAAGCCAATTCCGGGATTTTTTTAAAGTCATCCCAGGCCAGAGGCATCGCGGAACGATTTCTTAAGAGGTATGAAGGGTGAAAAGTCGGTAGCATTGTCCAATTTTCATATTGCATAATTTTCCCGTGCGCCTTAGTAATTCCAGGCAGTTCCGGAATCAAAGTCTTTGATGGTACATTACCCAGCGTGACTATCAATTTCGGATTTACTAATTCAATTTGTTGTTTGAGGATTGGCATGCAGCATGAAATTTCGGCTGGTGTAGGATTCCTGTTCTCAGGAGGCCTGCATTTTACTATGTTGGTGATGTATACATCCTCCCTTTCAATTCCTAATGTATTTATCATCTTGGTCAACAACCTGCCAGCGCGTCCTACAAAAGGTTCTCCTTGAGCATCTTCATCTGCTCCCGGACCTTCACCGATAAACATCACCGTTGCTTGCGGAACACCTTGGCCAAAAACCAAATTTGTTCTGGTTTTTCCGAGTTCACACTTTTGACAGGATTTATACTTGATTGCTAATTTTGTGAGCGAGTCAATATCATCAGCAGTATTTTGCTGAGGTGAAATTTGAGCAAATGCCTCAGTTACAGTTTGTTTTTTTGCGGAGGACAATATTTCCTTGAAAGCTGAAATACCTGTTGAAGGAGGATATATCCTGGGGTGTTTTTCTTCATCATTAATGTTAAGGACCGGCTGATTTTGCGCAGAGAGTTTGTAGTTCGAACCTTCGTGTTTTACAGTTATTTCTGTGTCTGCGCACATCATGTCACCTAAACCATCCAGCAGCAACCTCAGCTCTACCTTTGGCATAGCTTCGATATTAATGTAATTCAGCCCTTTTTTGTGAAGAGATTGCAATTGATTTTCTAATTGCAACAACAACGTTGGATAGTCCAAAA
>Ga0302118_10001650_pt1 | contig 11104 bp, 7 predicted proteins | sample AG5_331_MG_FD_203126 | JGI IMG/M metagenome (GOLD analysis project Ga0302118, IMG submission 203126) | Marine microbial communities from Western Arctic Ocean, Canada - AG5_33.1 | ecosystem: Environmental > Aquatic > Marine > Oceanic | place: Canada: Western Arctic Ocean | collected 2017-10-01 | reverse complement strand
CTGGCCAGTCGGCGGTGATGTGATCACCAAAATCTTCTTGTGGGTGAACTTTTACGTCGCCACCGAGCGATCGAAGTAGATCGGCGGCAATCGACGAGATGTGGTCGTTAGCCGGCTTGTCACTGGTTGGTGTTTCGATGAGAACGAGTTTTTCTATTAGTTCGAAAAGATCTGATTCTTTAGATTTAGCGAGAAATAGCCAGTCGGTCAAGTTACGTTCCTATACAACGATGTTCGTTTAGTTGCACGGATTGTAGGTCGAGATGGCTAGCAGTGGGTCGATTACTTCAGCTGATCAGCCGTTTGATATCGCTTGATCGAGCGCAACGATAAGTTCTGGCTTCGGTGCAAAGTTTTCGAATCGGTGTGTGACGATACCCTTTGAATCGACAATGAAAGTCCATTCCTGAGAAGACAATCCCCATTCGTCTAGTATCGGAGTGAGCTGTGCTTTGTTCAGATCGCCTTGGATTTCGTGCGGATTCGTGTAGAGATCAATATGCACGAAATCAACTTGCTCGCCGTAGACCTCTTGTAGTTCACTAGCGACTTCTACTTGGGGACCACATACAGCGTTCGTGCAGAATGCGGGGCTTGCGAACACGATTACCAACGGCCGTTCGCGTTCAAGTGCTTCGGCTACGGAGTATTCATATAAGGCGGGGACTTGGAGGTTCCCGGTGGTTAGCTGAGCGATGTTTTCAACGCTTGCCAATGTGCGACTTTCGCTGGAAGGTGCTTTTTGTCCGACCGTTACCGAATGAGCTTTCTCTGCGACAGTAAAACGAACTTCTACATGCGCTTTAGTTCCGTTGGGGCGAGGGATGTAGGCGAAGACCGACCACAACCCTGATCGGTTGAATTCGATATCAGTTGAGTGGATTCCACGAGTCCCGAATGGGAATTCGTAATAACGACCGAGTACAGAAGTCGATGTTTCAACGTCGGGTTCAAAGTCGTATCCGTTAGGGAAGTGATTCGCTGTCAATTTAACGATTGGGAATTTGATTAGGCCGATTTTATTACTGAGAACAACTCCGAAACGTTGAACTCCAACTTCAAGATCAGGAGTCGCTAGTTCGAGATCGATCTCGTCGGAAATGACCGTCCAGCTATGTTCCAGCTCTACGAACTGCGAAAGACCTGCTGGTTTATCAGTAACCTGAACGGAATTTTGTGCCTCAGCAGGAGGTGATACTTCCTGCTGATCATCGGATGTTGCGCACGCTACTAAAGTAATGCTAGTCAGAGATAGTATTATTATTACGAACTTGGTTCTCTCTATATTCACGAATACCGACAGCACTAAATACCGCTTTCATTTACGCCGAACGTGAAGGCAAAGATTGCGAAATCGTCGGAGTTGGAAGCCAACTTAATGATGTGCTGACCAAATTCTGGTGTTTCCAAGAATGCGTAAAGACGTGGACCATCCACAGTGAAATACGACCGCCCATCGTCGTCGAACATTATGTCCAGCCCCGCCTCATCCTGATTCAACGGACGGTCATCGATCTCAACAAATACGTTGAACGGTTCGGTTCCTTCAGGGTTGACCACAACGTTCGCACTGCGCCCAACGAACTGCATCGCTATGTGGTCTTCGAGATTCTCGGTGGATCGTGCGTGCATGATCGACTCAGGGCCGTTGGTCCAGATTCCTTGTAGATACCACTGCTGAGGCGTGTAGTTACCGTCGTCGAAGTACTCACGAGTTGAATCGGGCTCGATGTAGTAGCCCTCTTGACCAGCGTAGAGACCAGATTGAACGTAGTTTCGCTCGTATCCGCCGTAGAGTTCTCGAGTAATGCGATCTGCGGCAGGGTCGCGATCGGCATTGTTGATGCTTCCTAGTGGAATATCTGACACGTCCCAACCTGCTTCGTTGAGAGCTTCTTGGATTTCTCGTTCGGTTTCTACATAAGATCCTTCACCGAAATGTCGATACGTCAGTTGCCCATCGATATCTATGAGGTACTTCGCAGGCCAGTATCGATTGCCGAAGGATTGCCAAGTTTCCATGTCGTTATCGAGGACAATTGCCCAATCGATGTCTTCTCTAATTACAGCTTCTTGGACGTTGTCGAAGTCCTTTTCGAACTCGAATTCAGGTGCGTGGACTCCGATAATGACGAGTCCGTGGTCGGCGTACTTTGCATGCCACTCCCTTAAGAACGGAAGTGTTCGCAGGCAGTTGACGCAGGTGTAAGTCCAAAAATCGACCAGTACGACTTTATTTTCAGCAGTTTTTTCGGCGATTTTGAATCCTTCAGAATTCAGCCAGTGATTGTCACCGTGTATTTCTAATACGCCTTCTGAATATGTAGGCAAAGGAAGCGGGCGCGTTGGAGTGACTACTGGCGTGCTTGCTGCTTTTGGAGCTTGAGTTGGAACTTCTGAAGTTCGGCTGACCACGACCTGAGTAGGTGCGTTGGCTGGGTCTAGATCACCGCCACATGCGATTGCAGCTATGGCAGTAATCGTAATTAGTCCGAAAATAATGAATGAATATTTTGGAGACTTCATACGTAATAGATTAGGTAATACGCTTTGGCGAAAAATTATAGGAGTTCAGCTTATACGGACTGGAAATGGCGAACCTTCAGATGTGTATACGGGTGCTGTGTGCAAAACGGATTTAGTGACTACCATCAGATTTGGTCGATAGTCATAGTGGGTTGTATTACGTAGAGGGCCTAATTCTCACACCGATATTTCTTTCTTTGTGAAGTGAAATAACGGTGTGACCTAATTTCGTGATCAGGTTAGAGCTTCGACAGGACAAGAAGCAACTTCAGCCCATTCTCGCCAAGATCCGTCGTAGTCGCGAACGTTCTCAAATCCGGCTAGCTTTAAGGCCCAAAATCCGTGCGCCGCACGGATGCCGCCCTGTCAGTATGTGATGACGTTTTTGTCGGACGTTACTCCGACATCTGCGAGCATTTTTCGAATTTCTTCGGCTGTTCTTAGTACTGGGACATCGCCACCGGTATGGAAATTTGTCCATTCGAAGTGAACTGCGCCTGGGATTCGCCCCCCACGTGGGCCACCACGTTTGTTGGCACCAGTCCATTCATCATCCGTTCTTACATCGATAATAATTGTTGAATCATCGTCGATTGAACTTAAAACTCTATCTCGGGAAGCAAAGATTTCAGCATTGGCTTTAGGCGTGAATGACCCGCTTAGACCTGCTGCCGATGCCGGGTCTTTGGAAGTTTCTCTACCTTCGGCTTCCCATTTCTCTAGTCCGCCATCGAGGATTTTAACGTTGGTGTGACCGTAGTAGTGAAGCGCCCACATCAGCCTAAAGGCGTAAACCCCTCCGCCGCGGTTGTATCCAATGACAGTGGTCTCGTCACCAATTCCTAGATCAGACATAGTTTGTGCGAACTGTTCAGAGTTCTGGATATGAGTTCGGTTTTCAAGAGATGATTTATAGTAGTGATCGACCGGGCTGACCGCACCTGGAATATGACCTGACGCGTAGTTTTCAGGCACGTCAGTGTCGACCACTCTGACATCGGGATCTGCAATGTGTTCGGCAAGCCAATCAGTGGTTACGAATACGTCGGGTATTGAATAGCCGCGCTCAGTAGGCGGGATTATCGATGTAATGCTCATAAGTGTGCTGAAAATCTTCCGATTGATTGATACCTTTAAGTTCCGTTCGTTGATGCTACACCAACCATCACGAACTCTTCACTTTACTAGGTAAAATACGTAATCAAGCGTGATAGCTTTTAGAAGTACCGGCTTCTCGTGTGTACAACGATTGGAGTTCTAGAGTTTGAGAACTTACCAGTTCAAGGTACCCCGGGAGGTTCAAATATATTGAATTTCATACTCGCAGGACTAAATATTGATATCGCTCCAGTAGAAATACTGGAATGTGTGGCAGTACCGACTCATTCGCTCAAGGAGCACCTCAGTCGACTCGCAACACATGCAGGTGGGGGAGTAATCCTTTCGACTTGTAACCGCACCGAAATCTATTCGGTTGCCGAAGATGTTGAACTTGGGGTACGCCAACTCAAGGAATACATCGACGCTGTTCCTGAGCATGCTGGTGTTACTGGTATTAGTGAGTACATCTACACGTTGACTGGCGATGAAGTGGCTGAACACCTATTTGGTGTCGCTGCAGGTTTGAAATCTGTTGCTCTTGGTGAAGCACAGATCATTGGACAAGTTACACGGGCTATGCAGGCGGCTGGTGAATCCGGAACTATCGACCCGATGCTTTCACGCCTGTTTCACGCTGCACTACGTACCAGTCGAAAGATCCGTAAAGAGACTGACCTTGGTCGAAATCGTACTTCGGTGTCTTCGCTAGGGGTTCAGGAGCTCCAGACAACGCTTGGCGACCTTAAGGGGTTACGAGTACTTCTGGTTGGTGCCGGTGAGATGGGCAAACTGACGGCTCGAGCTCTGAGGCGCTACGGTGCCGACGATATCGTCGTTTCTAGCCGATCGATAAACCGTGGAAAGATTCTTGCCGACGACTTGGGTGCTCCGCAGGTTGCATTCGAAGATGTTGAAACAGCACTTGTCGATGCCGATGTTCTGATTACTTGCACTGCTGCAAGCGAGTCAGTTATTACCGCTGACGTGGTTCAAGGTGTTATCAACTCACGACCATCACGATTACTTAGTATTTTGGACTTAGGAATGCCACGTGATGTCGAATCGACTTCAGGTGGCATCGACGGCGTGAACTTGATCAGTCTTACCGAGCTTCAGGCACGATCTGCTGAGAGCTGGGAATTACGTGAAGAGGCCGCTGCCAGCGCGCAGGGCATTATCGATGATGGTGTTCGCCGATTCAAAGAGCGTTTGACTGGTATCGGCAGTGAACCTGTTATCCGAACGCTTGGTGCTCGTGTCGAGCAGATGAGGCGTGAGGAAGTTGAGCAGACATTTGCTCGACTCGACGGCTTGACTGATAAGCAGGCTGCATCTGTTGAGAAGATGACTCTATCGTTGGTGCGACGAATTCTTGCTGATCCGATTAGCTTCCTGCGAAGCGAAGAAGACAGTGCTGCTGAGGCAGTTCAAAAAGTCTTCTCACTTGTAGAGCATGACTAATTTCCCGCTAACGTCTGAATTGGGCTAAATATGTATAAAGGGCACTGTTTACAGTGACCCTTTTCGCGCCAAAATACGTGTGTCGTATTTTTGTTCACGTTTGTTTAGATATTCGGAGGCCCAATTTGTCTCGTGCAAAGTCAGCACAGCTATTCAAAGACGCACAAGCTCTCATCCCTGGTGGAGTAAACAGTCCCGCGCGTGCGTGGGGTTCTGTGGGAGGCGATCCGATCTTCTTTAAGAAGGCTTCGGGTTCACGAGTTTGGGATGCTGACGATAACGAACTGATCGACTACGTATGCTCTTGGGGTCCCATGATCCTCGGTCACACGAATCCTATTGTGATCGAAGCGGCTATTGATTCTGCTCGGATGGGAACGTCGTTCGGTGCTCCAACTGAACTAGAAGTTGAAATGGCCCGACGTGTTGTCGATGCTGTTCCTTCGATTGAAGTTGTAAGATTCGTTAGCTCAGGTACTGAAGCTACGATGTCGGCTTTGCGATTGGCGCGTGCTAAGACTGGTCGCAATAAGATCTTGAAGTTTGATGGCGGGTATCACGGTCACGAAGATGCACTGTTGGTTGCTGCCGGATCAGGTTTGGCGAATCAGGGGATAGCCTCCTCCGCTGGAGTGCATCCCGACTACGCTGCCGCAACACTTGTAGCTGATTACAACAATATTGAATCAGTTCGCGTTCTTCTTGAAGCCAATAAGGGTGAGGTTGCCGCACTGATCGTTGAACCGATCGCCGGGAACATGGGTGTCATTACGCCTGAACCAGGGTTCCTCGAAGGATTGCGTGATTTAACGAAAGAGCACGGCGTGTTATTGATTTTTGATGAAGTTATTTCAGGATTCCGAGTTGCGTTTGGTGGCGCACAGTCGGTTTACGGCGTGACGCCAGATATTACCTGTCTTGGTAAAATCGTAGGTGGCGGATTCCCTGTTGGTGCATACGGTGCGAGTGCAGAAATCATGAGGATAGTGGCTCCGCTTGGGCCTATGTATCAGGCGGGTACGCTCTCAGGTAACCCAGTTGCGATGGCAGCTGGTATCGCTACTTTGGATGAGCTTGCGAAGCCTGGTGTGTACGAAGGACTTCAGGCGAATACCGATAAACTTGCTGATGGAGTGATTGATGTGTTTCGAAAATCCGGTGTGCCTGCTGTGGTGAATCGTGCTTGCGGACTGATGACAGTCTTCTTCACCAGCAACTCTGTGACAGATATGACTAGTGCCTCTGATACCGACAGAGAGGCGTTTGGGATGTTCTTCCACGGAATGGTAGATAACGGCGTGTATCTGCCGCCTTCCCAGTTTGAGGCATGGTTTATGTCGATTGCACACACGGATGCTGACATTGCCCAGACGTTGGAAGCTGTCGCAAATTCACTACCTTCGTAGTCGTCTTCTATCCACGAGTGATTTCGTAAGAGGCTATATGGCTCTTCCAGTTATCGCCGTGTGACGCTTTCGTAAGTAGACAACACCGCCTGGGCCCATTTATTCAGGCGGTGTTTTTCTATCAGTGATGATTCACGCCTGTTTTCAGGCGTTAGGCTTGACAACGAATTGTTCTAAAAACGAGAGTGCACCTAGTGCCTTCCGTAAGCAAGGGACCGTCCCGCAGGGCTAGCTTAGGTCGACTAGGGTTGCGCCGTTGCCGCCGCGGTTCCGGGGGGCGGCGCTGAAGGATGCGACGAGTGGGTGCTTGGAAAGCAGGACTCGTATGGATTCTCTAAGTGCGCCGGTTCCATCACCATGAATTATTCGCACGCTTGTAAGGCCTTGTATCGATGAATCATCGATGAATTCCCGGACAATTTCGTCCGATTCATGAACACGTGATCCGCGTACATCGAGTTCTCCTGATGTATTTGCTGATTCACCCGAGCTGATCGTGTTTATAGTTACGTTAGGGATTTCGTTCGGTGATCCATCAGTTTTTTTAGGGTCGACGGCTTTGACTAAGCGAAGCTGCTGTTCGTTTAGCTCTATGCGTGAATTACCCATCATCAGTTCGACGGTTCCGCCAGAGCTAATGTCGATAATCGACGCCTGAACGTTTATGCCTTTGATCTCAACGAGATCACCAGCTTGAAGAGCCCGGTCTTCTTCGTCAGGTTTTATTGATTCATGTGGAGGCGACACAGGTAGCCACGTGGGATCGGAAAATTGGTTCCGAACTCTTCCAATAGCTCGCTTAGCTACGTCTAGATCACTGTCATTTTTAGCTTTGCTGACAATTTTGCGCAGGGTTTGAATGATCTTTTCAGTTTCTCGTTTCAAATCCGTACGAGATTTTTCGATCATGTCTTCTTGAGCTCGTGTCACAGTATTGAGCTTGTTCAGGAGATCTTTTCGTGCTGCTTCAGTTTCGATTTTCAGCTGCTCAGCTTCGGCGAGCATACGAGCAGCCTCTTCTCGATCTCGCTGAAGTTGCTGGAGGATATTTTCAGCTTCGGCACGAGTAGGATCCATCATTGATTCGGCATTATCGAGAACGTGGCTGGGCATGCCGAGATGGCGTGCTACGTGAATGGCGTAGCTACGACCTGGAATCCCCATTATCACCTGATAGGTTGGCATCATTGTGTCGGGATTGAGTTCTACGGAAGCGTTTGCAAGTTCATCGGATTCGGCAGCGAATTCAGCTACCGTACGGTAGTGAGATGTGATGGCGATTGCCATGTCATTTTCGGTAGCATGAGTAAGTACCGCCCTTGCTAGTGCCGATCCTTCTTCGGGATCGGTACCAGTGCCAAGTTCATCGAGCAAAATCAGAGAGTTCGGTGTTGCCTCTAACAAAATTTCGATTACACGACCCATGTGCGATGAGAAGGTCGACACTGAACGTTCGATCGATTGCGAATCTCCAATGTCGGCATAGACAGCATCAAAAATTGCCATTTCACCGTCAGTTACTGGTACCTGCATTCCCGACTGGTGCATTAGTGAGAATAAACCAATCGTTTTAATAGCGACCGTTTTACCACCGGTGTTTGGTCCGGTGATTACCAGACCACGGAAACCGGGACCGATGTTGATCGTGATCGGAACTGCATGGGGTCCCAGTAGTGGGTGACGTGCCCCTACGAGGTTTGTGACATTGTCGGAACCAGCAGGCATCGTTTGGAGGCGGCGAGCTTTCATTGATGTCGCAAGACGGGCGCGTGCTGTTATGTAATCGAGCGCTGCGGCTGCTTCTATAGCGATTATCGCTTCATCTTCTCGATCTCCTATTAATGCTGAGAGTCGTCGGAGAATTCGTTCTTCTTCTCGTTTAGATTCTGCGGCTGTTTCACGCCATTCATTACAAAGCTCGACTGCTTTGAACGGTTCGACAAATAGCGTTGCACCGCTTCCTGAAACGTCGTGGACGATTCCGGGAACTGATTCTCTGGCATCGGCTTTTACTTCTAGAACTAGCCGTTCCCCACGAGTCGCAATTGCACCAGATTGAAGGGCGTTTCTTACGGTAGGACTGTGAGATATTCGTTCCATTGCACGCATCACACGCCGGAACGTTTTGCTGACGTTAGATCGAAGTTTTGCAAGCTTTGGAGTTGCTGAGCTTAGAATTTCGCCTTGATCGGATATCGACTTGAATACTTCTTTTCCGAGATCTCTCATATCTGGAATATCGGCGGCGATGTCTTCGAGCATGTTTGCTCGACCCTTCATCGAAACGACGGTATTGCGAGCTGACCAGATAGAATCAAGTAAGTTAAGTACCGATACGATTTCTTCGCCGGTGAGTAAGCCATTGATTGCGGCGCGGTGAAGAACCTCTCTTGGATCGCGTGCTCCAGAGAGTCGGATATCACCCACGGTTCCGAGCATTAGAGCTGCTTCCGCGGTTTCGTCTTGTAGACGTTTGATATCTTCAGCGTCGGTTGACGGTCGCGAGTCTAGAGCCATTTCACGAGACATGAAAAATCGTGTGCGGTTGGCGAGGAGTTCTCGAACCTTGGTGAATTCGAGTAGTTCCCACGCCTGAAGCTGAAGCTCGGAGATATTGTGCTTTTTAGCTTCAGTTGAGGGTTCGCTGAAGTTCTTTGTTTCGGTCTGTTCGTTGGTCATACGCATATAGCTGTCAACGATTGTAGGTGCGATCGGTTGTTTATTCTCGGGTTCAATCGAGTAAATTCTTTATTTAGTCAATGTAGTAATGGAAAATGATCACATCTTAAATAGATAACACCGTTCAGCCAACTCTTACTTATGTCGATCCTAATGTCCGATGTTGGTGGATATAAACCGGTGTTTACCTATGACGATATTCGTTCGATTAATTATTCTGTACTGTCAATTTTGTGCGACTAAGATCTGTTGTTGTCTGTTGAGCACGTATACCGACTGGCAGAGATTGTTCCAAATGCATGTCGTGGAAAACGCCAGACACGTATTTACTCGGCCATACCGAAGAGCTCAATAGATTGAGCATTCGAATTTTTGAGTAACTGCTAGCTGCCGAAAACACTGCCAACTTGGAGATTGACAGATTCGGCCCATTCGGCTGCATTGATCTTTTTACCGCCAGTAGCTCGAATACGACCGATAGCGATTGCGCCGTCGTCACAGGCGACGATGACTTTCTCCATCCCGATCTCTACTACTGTGCCAGCCATTCGCCCTGATGATCCGTACGACGAACGTGCTACGTCGTATAACGACAACTTGGTTTCGCCGTGAATAGTGTTTGCACCCGGCTGAGGGTCGGCACCGCGGATCAAGTTGAACACCGTATCAACGTTGGCGGACCAGTCGAGCACGACGTCGTTGGCATTGCACCAGCTTTCGTATGTGGCTTTCGTTTCGTCTTGGTCTATTCGAGGTGCATCACCTGATCGTACGAGATCGACAGATTCGATCATCGCTTGCACACCTAGCGGATACAGCTTGTTGAAGTAGATGCTACCCAGAGTGGCTTCTGGTGCGATTTCAACTTTCTTCTGCATTAGTACCGGGCCAGTGTCTAGCCCTGCGTCTGGCCAGAAGATGGTTAGCCCTGTTTCGGTTTCTCCGTTGATGATTGGCCAATTTATAGAGCTTGGTCCACGATGAAGCGGGAGAAGCGATGGATGGTATTGAATCGTGCCGAGGGGCGGAAAGTTGATCATTTCCATCGGGACAATGTCAGTAACGAACGCCATGACGCAGAGTTCAGGAGCTAGAGTTTTGAACTGGTCGACTGCTTCTTTATCACGGAGTTGCTTGAATTCGAAGACTGGAACGTTGAGTTCGGTTGCTGCCTTGGATATAGCGTCGGGTGATCGGCCTTCTTTGGTCTGAGGTGCGAATACGCCTACGATTTCGTCTTCGCCTTTTTCGACGAGGGCTTCAAGTACCGATTTTCCGAATGCGGATTGACCGATGATTGCGATTTTCATAGTTGTCTTTCGTTATAGCTCTGGTGTCATCGAATGACTTGATCGCACGTCGCATTTCTAGTTTGTCGTGACTTGGTCAAAATGTTGTAAATCGTAGCTAGGTGAGTTACTCCATTCTTTTGAAAGGGTATTTCTAACACGATCTTGGGGTTGGTGTCGGTTAGCATTGGTAACAGTTTGTATGTTTGAGTCGCGAGTATGCGTTATTTGATTGGGAGATTTCTAATTTGACGTCGTCAGAAAACACGCCGAATGAGCCGGGACAAGCTGATATAAGTTTTCCACCGAAAACGGCTGATGAGTTTTTCCAACGTGGGTTGAAAAATGCTCAGCTAGGTATTCCTGATAAAGCTGCATCCGATTTCGAGGAAGCAGCGTGGCTTGAACCTGATAACCATGAAATTCAATTCAATTTGGGCGTGGCATATCTTTCTATGGCCGATTTTGAACAAGCGATAAACAACTTCACGAAGGCGATTGAACTGAAGCCTGGCGTTGCCGATATGTACGGCAATCGCTCTGTGGCTCACGCAGCAATTGGCGAAGACGAAAAGTCGGTATCCGATGAGGAAATGGCGGTAAAGCTGGGCGCGCCGCCGGACGGTTTAGGTTCGGTGATCG
>Ga0302118_10001648_pt1 | contig 11114 bp, 9 predicted proteins | sample AG5_331_MG_FD_203126 | JGI IMG/M metagenome (GOLD analysis project Ga0302118, IMG submission 203126) | Marine microbial communities from Western Arctic Ocean, Canada - AG5_33.1 | ecosystem: Environmental > Aquatic > Marine > Oceanic | place: Canada: Western Arctic Ocean | collected 2017-10-01 | reverse complement strand
AATAAATGTCCCTATCTGACCGGTCGCATTTGTTGAAATCAGATACATCATATTTTCAGAGGCACGCACTTTTTTTGCTGACTCCCAGCCCCACTTATCGGCAGCACCGTGGTCGGATGTTGGATGCAGAAGAACTTCAGCGCCGCGAAACATGAACATTCGAGCTGCTTCGGGATACATGATCTCACCGCACGGCATCATTGCAATATTGCCAAGGGGTGTTTTCGCGACAGGGAAAGTCCCTTCCAACCCGTATCTATCGAGATAGGCGTCCATGAAGTCATGTGGAGATGCCGTGTGAACGGTGTTAATTCTGCGGTATTTAAGGATCACATCGCCGGACGGGTCGATCAAATATGAACAGTTGAAATAACGCCCTGGCCATTCAGGATCCTTCTCATAGCTGTTTGCCCCGATATAACATTTTAAGGCTTGAGCAGCTTCTTGAAGTTTGTTCGTTTCTGGGCCCGGAATCTCAATACAGGCTTTCTCTATCCACTCGTCCGCTGTTTCAAGAAGCGGGAATCCGGTCAAGGCAAACTCTGGGAATAGAAGTACATAAGGCCCCGCCCCACGCGCAGTCCCCTTCGCTAAAGTAACCCACCGATCTAGGCTAGAATTAACGATCACCATCGCTTCTTCCCGCGTGACTGCGCTATTAACCGTATGTGTGTAAACCTGCATGCAGGTGGCTGTCCAAGGCTGTACCATGTGTTTTTACTCCTGTATTTTAACTGTGTACTAAGTGCGTGGTGGAAGCATATCGTTTTTAACCATGTTATCTAAAGCATCGTTCAACGCTTCCTTTACAGACTTTCGGGATTGCATGGGTTTATCAGCAAACTTATTGACAGGGTAAATTGAAGTCGAGGCATACAAGGCCGCATAGGCTTCTGGCCGAGCTTGCGCCAAGCGATTGAATCCTCCCCGCGTAGACCTGACACGGCGCAGTGCCTCCACGTCAATCAGAGCCGAGCAACGCAACGATTCACCTGGTGATGGGCCCTGAGTTAGTACTCGGCCCTCCCAATCAAAGATCCGTGATTGTCCAGCGATATCGTTTATCCCGCGGTAGGCCTCTGGCATCCCTCCAGCATTTGCTGAAATGAGATAAACCATATTCTCCGAGGCACGCACTTTTTTTGCTGATTGCCAGCTCCAGTTATCATCTGCGCCATAGTCGGAGGTTGGATGAAGAATTACTTCTGCCCCACGAAAGGCCAATGCCCTTGCTGCCTCAGGGTACATGATCTCGCCACAGGGAATCATTCCGATGTTTCCAAGTGGCGTTTTTGCGACGGGGAACATCCCCTCAATCCCATACTTATCGAGATACTTATCTAGAAAATCATGCGGGGAAGCAGAGTGCGCAGTATTGATACGGCGGTACTTTAAAATAATTTCGCCTGTATCGTCGATTAGGTACGAACAGTTAAAATAACGACCTGGCCACTCCGGATCTATCTCGTAACTGTTAGCGCCGATGTAACACTTATTATCCTGTGCGAGTTTCTGCAGCCGTTCTGTATCCGGACCTGGTATCTCAAAACAAGCCTTCGCAATCCACTCCTCTGAACTTTCGTGGATCGGAAAACCCTGCAAAGCAAACTCCGGAAAGAGCATGATTTGTTTTTCGTCGCTCCGTTTCGCAGCTCCAACTAACTCGGTCCAGCGGTCTAGGCTCCTATTCACTATCACCATCGCATCTTCTCGGGTTGAGACTCTGTTGAGAATGTGGGTGTAGACCTGCATACATGTCGCGCGCCATGGATCAATCATCGGTGAACCTTTCATTAGTCTCGTACCTGACCGCTCTAGTTGAGCTTTATATGAGGAATAGGATAGTTCAGCTTATGCATTCGTTGTCTCTACTTTGGAAAAGTGTCCGCTAGTTAGCCGTTCTACTTATGTTAGGAAAACTAGTCTTGGACTAACCAAGGGCCTGTGTTTCGATAGACATACTTAGACTAGATGTAGGAGAAAGCTCATGGAGCGAAGAATAGCACTTAGCGTACTCGGAGTAGCACCGATCGCAATATCAACAGGGACTGCTCTTAGGTCACCTCCGGCCTCAGCGGTTCCTCATTCCAAACAGTTAGACCCAAGCAACCCGGACGACCTTTATGTCATTCATAGAAAGCTGAACTACACGTTTGACGACGGCCTCGTGATTTGGTTCATTCAAGCGGTTCGAAGTGGGCTCGTCGATAGTAAGTTCACCCCATTCTGGAACATGAATGTGGGGTTCATCTCCTCCGTTAGGGATCTGGAGGATAAGCGTTTCGAGGTAAAGACTATGAATGCAATTTTTTATACTGAGCTGGAGAGCGGTGCCCTACTTGAGACTTTTAACAACCCGTTTACTGGAGAAAAGATACCTGTTCGGCAGCCTCCAGTCAGGGTTGCAACCCGCGCCTACGATATTGCCGGTTTGGAAAACTACCGGTCATCTCGCGAGGGCTACGACATGATCGAATATGGCGCAATTGGGCCGGCGTGGGTAATTGGAGATGATGTATGGTGTCGCGGTGACACTGGCTTTAGATCGGAACCAAAAACACCTGATGGGAAACTCTCGCAGGTTAATGACTGGTTCACCTACCAGGGCTCGATCGCCGAAATTAGCAACCCAGATGTTATGAGCGCGTCTGCAACTCAGTCCTTTACCGACATAAATACATGGCCATCGTGGCTTAACATGGGAGACCATCCAGGGAACTACGCCTCTCGCGGGTTTGGCCGAAAAGCTGAATCGATAGAGGATATGCCGGAAGCTTGGAAAGCCTACATGAAGGACCAATACCCCAAGGAATATGCTGATCCTCGTGCTCGCCTAGCTAAGTAGCAAATCGTAAATTAGTAATACTTATGATGGAAAGCTGCACAGTAAACATACAGAGAAACTTACAGGCGGATATTATAGGCTTTCTATATCTATCAGTGCGGCTCTGAACGAAAGTCGGATTGACACATCCAAAATAGCTAGTCGCTAGCTTGGACCTTGGTCGCTCTCTTGATTCCAATAACAGTTGCTATAATGCCTATCTGGAACACCCCGGCGATCAAGAATACTTCTCCCCCACGTCCGGCATCTAACAGCCAACCAAATACAAACGGTGCAATAACGCCGCCAACATTAAGTCCGGTCGAGACAAAACCAAAAACAGTACCCATAGCGTTTTTGGGGGTCACTGCACGCACTAATAAGTCCCGTGACGGCGCTGTGATTCCAGAGCCAAAGCCAGCGATACACATGGCAATGGCAACACTAAAGAAAGTCATGTCGAGAATCCCCATGGCGAGAATCGCAACACCCGATATTATGGTCCCGCAAATTGCAATAAGGTCATGCCTGTTGGTCTTATCACTTAATACTCCGCCTGCCAGAATACCTAAACTGCTCGCCGCAAGAAATGCAGTTAGAGCTAAGTTCGCTGTGACCAAGTGCATCCCATACATCTGATCAAAGGCTGCAACAGAGAAATATGACACGCCGGTATGTGCGACCGAGATAAAAAGCCAGAAGACGAACCCCATAAGTATGGGCAAAGACATTAACAAAAGAGCTGTCTGCTTAAGAGATACTTGCCCTTCGCGTTCTGCTTCTTGCTCCTCCCCAGCACTCTCAACGCGCTCTACTAGTACATGGCCGTATGCGTGGAGTACGACCGCTATTATTAGACCACCGACGCCTACGGCCGCGACAGCGAACTCCCATCCCACTGCTGCCGCTATAGCGACCATCGTCAATGGCGCGAGGGCGCTTCCACCGAAACCCGAGACAGTATGAATACTGAAAGCACGGCCCATCATATTCGGCGCGACACTCCTGTTCAGAATTGAGTAATCAGCAGGATGATAAACGGCATTGGCTAGTCCACATGGTATCATCATCACTAAAAGCACCCAATATGAGGGAGCTAACCCCATCAGAATTAACGACACACCTTGTAACGCGACAGCAGCTGTCAACAATTTAGGGGCATCTAGTCTATCGACGATCATTCCCATAGGTAGCTGTGTTAAGGCGCTTACGATATTAAAGACAACGATGAGCAGCCCCAACTCCGTGTAAGTGACGGATAAGTCTTCCCGTAAGAGGGGGAAGAGCGGTGGAAGCACAAAGAAAAAGAAATGACTGTAGAGGTGGGCTAGGCTTACCAATCCCGTCACTCTTACACTGTCAACTCCCGATAGAGTTTTACCCTCCAGTCGTGTAGGTGAGTCCGGTGGCTCATCCATGACTAAGCGCGTGCTGATGTTGATTCAGTCTTGAGAACCCGGCCATCAATGATTGGAGTTCCAAGAAAGAGGATTAGTGCAATAACGGTAACAACACCGCCGCTCGCAAACGGTAACCAGGGATATACTTGATAGAAGGCAGCAGCAGACGCTGGAGCCAAGAGAAAGGCTATAGACTGGCATGATGTCGAGATACCAGCCAGTCTGCCTTGGGCATCAGGTCCAGCCGCTAATGACATAGACGTGTTAATCGCAGGCATAGAAAAACCCTGCCCCATACCGTTACACATCATCGCAATTACAAACATTGTCTGCGTAGCACTAAACCAAAGTAATATTATTGATATAAGCGTGACGCACACGCCTATCACGATAAGCACTTTCGCGCTTTGATTGATCCTCCTCAGGAGGAAAGCTTGAACAAAGACGTTTGATGCCGCGGCACACATTAGACCAAGGCCCATGGCCTGCGCGGCCGGAACCGGGTCCAACGAAAATCGGTCTTGAACGAAGAATCCAACGACAGAAAATGTTCCATAAGTACCAATCATAAAACACACGGCACTAATCGAGATTTTTAAGATCGGTCCTTTCAAGAGGTGGCTATAGCGTACCGAAGATGCTGAAATAGATGCTCGAGTTTTCGGAAGAAAAATACGTGCAAGAACAACGGCTAAAACGCCAGCCACTGAAATGATATAAAAGGGCGCCGATAAACCGAAGCCTGTGAAAAATGCTGATACGGAGGGCCCAAGTATTGCACCTGTGCTAGTAGCAGCTGTAAGCATCGAAATAGCACGCAAACGCATTGCCGGAGAGGACATGTCCGCGGCAAGCGCCATAGCCGACGGCGTTACTGCCCCGGCCCCAAGGGCAAACAGCGCCCGGGAGCCTACCAGCATCCAAAGCACAGCCATACCCGAGACCAGTCCACTTATGGCAGCATCCACAATGAGGCCAAACAACACCACCGATACCGCGAACACGGCACCTCCGATTACTATAACTCTACGGCGACCCCACGTTTCACTTGCAGCACCCCACATTGGACCGGTGAACAGCATGAACAGCCCATGCACAGACATCACTAAGCCAATCTGATAGTCAGCCATCCCAACCTGGCGGCCAATTGGCGGAAGTATCGTGAACAGGAAAGCCTGCCCCACGACCATGATCATCACCGCGTAGAAAAGGGTTGCGCTGATCCGGAGAGGTATTCCGCCCTCTTCGAGAGTACTTATGCTGATTAATTGGGGACTAGAATCTGGCACTAGAAACCTAACTAGGGAGTAAAGTGGGCGATATGACCCTGTTAGCTAGAGAACTGCAAGCATCACATAAAATAAGTGTCTAGTTACCATTATCTTGAATTGGCACTTTCGATTGGTCCTGAATGATCTGCTTAAATCATTTCGAATCCGGGTAGAAAAACCTACCCTAAAAGACACAATATTATACTCTGGAGAAAATTTAACGAACAAGTTGGAGAATGCACGATGGCACGTCCCCGTCGAGGTTATACCGATGGTCCTTTCGGACAGGTGCACTATCAAGATACCGGCGGAGACGGCGAGCCATTAATTCTTTGCCACCAGGCACCTATTACATCACGCCAATATGATCTCGTTTATCCGCTTTTGGCAGAAGCCGGAATTAGAGCGGTTGGCATTGATACCCCAGGCTTCGGTTTATCAGACGAGCCAGATCACACTCCATCCGTTGAGGAATATGCGACCGCTATTCCGCCTGTCCTCGACGATCTCGGTATCGCTAAAACAAACATACTAGGGCACCACACGGGAGGCCTTATTGCCACTGAGGTTTCCCTGCAGTTTCCAGATCGCATCAAGAATCTGATCATCAATGGCCCCTCACCGTTCACGCCTGAAGAGATTGTTGAGTGGAATGGGTTCGTCGATAAGTTTGAAAAGGGCTTCGTTCATAAGGAAGACGGATCCCACCTCAGTGAACTGTATGCGCGGCGGTGGCAATGGGCCGAACCTGGCACCGACCCAGCCTTGGTTACGCGCTACGTGGTCGAACAATTACAAGGTTATGGACCCTTCTGGTACGGACACAATGCTGCTTTCGCATACGACCACAACGTTACGCTTCCAAAGATCAACCATCGCACAATGATTATGATCAATACCGGTGACATCATCTACGAGCACGCGAAGAAAGCCCACGCCATGCGACCTGACTTCGAGTTCTGTGAACTCCAGGGCGGGGGCATTGATATCACGGATCAAATGCCCAAAGAATGGGTCGCGGCAGTAGCTGGGTTCATCATACCGGAAACATAAACGCATGACGCGTTTTTTCGTCACCGCTATCGCAGGCGAAAAGATTACCTGCCCAGATCCGTGTCTTTTATGGTCAAATACATTGCTGGATTAAACGCTGCACTCTGGGACTTACTAATTGCGACACTACTCTCAACAGACCTTCCTGCTGCGGCGGGCACGCCCTTTCGGTACTAGGGCGTCAGGAAGAGCGTCTCGAAGTTAGTTAGTAATGGCGCCAGCCTATACGCCAAGGAACGACATAACCGCTACCGCAGTTTGCTCTGGTTTATCTTGATGCGGGAACGCACTAGCCCCCTCAATCGGCTCATATCGGGCATCTTTCATAAGGGGGATGGCATCAGCAGCAAACCGGCCATAATTTCCTTTAGCACCGGACGCGATAAGGATAGGTGCATGGATTCGAGGCAAAATACTGAAATAATCGTATAATGCTACTCCTCTTGAACATGGCGCGATCCAACGACCAGCCGCCCTTCGGCTCAGCGTCATTTCTTCCATGTGGGCCGGATTACTCATACCAAACACCCGTTCCATATAAGAAGGATCGCGAGGCATTGGATTCTCATCGACATCAAAAAAACCGTTAGCAATCCCCTTCTCCGCATCAGCCTGAAGGTTCGTGCGCTCTATTCCCTCTGCGAATAATGACCCCACAGTAATAAAAGACGTTACCCTTTCTGGCCAAAATGCAGCACATACTGCTCCAACGCACCCACCAATTGAGCTTCCAGCAATGGCAATGCGTTTTTCACCCATTGTATCCAACGCCGACATAACATGAGCCGCTAACTCTTCTTGCGTTACTATAAATGGCGGCTGCCCATCCATTTTCGAGCCCCCATGCCCGGTTAGGTCAAGTGCTACTATCCGCATACGTGTCGATAGTATCTGCATGACCCAGCGCCACTCCGCAGCCCATCCACCAAGCTTATGAAGTAAGACCAGCGTTCGCTCGCCCTCTCCTCCAGACACGTAATGGATCACACCGCCTGTTACCGGAATAGTACCCTCTTTGAAAACGATCGGCTTTGGTGATCTTGACATGAAAAACCCACTCTCGTTTTATTTTAATGGCCCAACTTTGATAAGTAAGGCAATTCCGTACGCACAAAGCCCGTGCGTTAGCCCAGAGCTAACAGTCAACGACGAGCGCAGGGTATAATATATCGATAGCAACCAAAGCCATCTACTCAAGACTAGTCAGAATGTTTAAATAACGTCTTGGCAAAGTGCTTTCAATTGCGAAGAGTACCTATCTAGCCCTGAGTATGTAGCTGCCATTCCGAACCGAGACGCGGCACTGGATCTAAGGATTATGATCTTAGAAGTTCCTAAACTCATCCCCTAGGTCTGCACCCAGGCTCCAAATATAAACCAACTAGCGCCATTACCATGCTTCGGCGCTACTCTCTGTTCATTAACAAAATCTTTAAAGTTCTCTAATCCAAATGAACCGTAGTTCGGGATTAGAAGCTTGATGCACTGCTCCGCGTCGAAACCAACATCTTCGCATAAGCCAAGAACATCTTGATTGCGGAACTGGGCATAGAATGGCTCGTTATTATTCGGACCAGTATCCCAATCTAGGTAGAAGCCATAATAGGGGTCGACTTCTGAATTGGGCGGGAGTTCCATATGCACCATAAGTCCACCTGGTCTTAGGACGCGGTATGCTTCAGCAAATATTGCTTTTATAGATTTAATAGGTAGTTCGTGGAGGAAGAAGCTCGACGTCACAATATCAAAGCTGTCGTCTTTAAAATCTAAACCTTCCGCGTTTTGCTGAGAAAAATGCACGGCGCGGTTTTCATGAGATGCCATAGCATGGCCAAACCTAAGTAACGGTGCGCCAACATCAACTCCGTGGGCCTCAGCTTCTGGATAAACATCGAGGTACGGAAATAGGTTCTTTCCAGTATTGCATCCCATATCGAGGATACGTTTTGGTTTAAAGTCTGGGTGCTTAAGTTTGAGATAGTTGGCGATAGACTCCGCTACACCGCCTGGATTTCCCTTTCGGTGGCGAAACCCGCCGCGAAAGACATCACCTCCGGCAAACTGCACTGCTCCTTGAGCGACGTCGTCATCCGTATACTCCGTATGATAACAACCTGGCATTAAGTGAACATCAAGTGCCGAAACATATTTCGGTATCTCTAGATTCGGGTTCAGGCGCAACGACCCACTAGCCGGATTAGTGTCTGCGGCGTCCTTCGCGAGCTCGTTCATCTTTGGAAGAGCGCGTTCAACAACACCTTGAACCGAAGCCCACACCATTTCTTGGGCGTTGTAACGCAGAGAACTCCATACACGATAAAGCAATCGCTTCTCCATGGCATTCTTAACGTCTCTTGGTGTAACTGACTCAGGACCATGGGTCGCCACACAAGTAGGCTTTACGTTGGTAACGTAATCTTTATGCATATCTGATGACAGATTCACCATCACATGCTTGCGCAAGGCGCTCACAAACCCCTGACGCGCCAACTCCGTCTGAGTAGGCTCAAGAAGGTTCGAGATGTCTAGAGGCTGAGAGGTGCACGCATCAAGGGTCATTATTCACCACGCCGTTATTCCTAGTCTGTACTTTAGGCAGGTTTCACGCCCAATAAATTATAGCGGCTTCTCCACGCCGGTGGCCCTTCGCGGGTCACTTCGAAACCTGCATCCTCCATAGCTTGAGGGAAATCGAGGCGGGCATACTCTTCCCGCCAGACCTCAGCATTCCAGCGGTGGTCCTTCCACTGGCGGTACCTTGCATAGGCAGTGCGAGCACCCTTCGAAGAGCCTGTTTGGAAATCAATTGGAAAGAATGTCCCACTAGGACGAAGAATACGATGGACTTCAGTTGTAATATCCCTGGAAATCTCTTCTGGCAGTTCGTGATGCAGAATATAGGAGGCGGCCATATCAAAGTAATTGTCCGGAAACTCGGTGTCCTCTGCCATACGTTGGGTAAAGTTTACGTCTACACCCAATTCAACAGCACGCATATGACCATACCGGATCATTGGCCCAGCAGCATCTAAACCCCAGACCTCCGCCTGAGGAAACCGCTCCTTTAACGCAATAGCCAATTGACCGATACCGCAGCCAATGTCGAGTATGCGCGTAACTTTGCCGTCTTTTGGAGCAGGAATCTGGTTGCCAAGGCGCGTATGTAGCTCGTCCTGATAGTTCGGTAGTTTACGGGCGGTATAAAAGTTGTTCGTACTGTAATGGTAAATGTGTCCGGCAAAAGGATTACCGACATAGCCTCCAGGCTGAGTATGAATCTCATGACGGGCATAGTCAGGAATATCAAGGTCCGGGTTTAGCTCGAGTGTACCCGGGCCACGGTTATCAAACGCTTCCAACTCAGAAAGATAATAATCTGCGTTAGCCGTGAACTCTTCGTCGAAATTGCGATGCATGACATCATGCACGCCTGTTTGATACCGCGCAGCAACGCCCAGTATAGGATCACCATCAACGGCCGAAAAAATTCTATCCATTGGCGTATCTGGAGACGAAGGGTCTATCCCCGCGCGCTCTAGTAATTCATTGAATCTCTTCATGGCAGCGGGAATAGCTTGATCCGCCCCCCAGACACGATAACCGGTCAAGAAATCATCACGACTTTCAACGTCTAGGCGAGCCAAGCGCTCTAAACGGCCACGAGCACCGCGGGGCTCTTTATTAAAATTAAGCTTCTCACCCATGATACTTTTCCTATGACGCATCGGGCCTAGGCGGACTTAGTGCCAAAAATATTACGTTTACTATACCAAGCGGGTGAGCCTTCTTTGTTCACCTTGAAGCCAGCTAGTTCCATATCTCCGGAAAAGTCCATTTCTTTGTATTCAATACGCCAGACCTCGTTATTCCAGCGGTGATCTTTCCACTCTTGGTACTGAGAGTATGCACCCGGAACGCCGCGACGGCCTCCCGTAAAGAAATCGATTGGGAAATAAAGACCCCCGGCCCTGAGAACACGGTGGGCCTCTTTGAATACATCACGCGAAGTCTGCGCAGGAATTTCGTGGTGAAGTATGTAACTCGTTACGATATCAAAGTGACCATCCGGAAAACTCGTATCTTCCGCCAGACCCTGAACAAAATTAACAGCTACATCTTCATCAATAGCGCGCATATGACCGTACCGAATCATCGGCCCACCGACCTCAACACCCCAAACCTCTGCATCCGGAAAACGTTCTTTTAAAGCGACTGTGAGTTGGCCAAGACCGCAGCCCATATCCAGAATCCGAAGCACCCTTCCATCTTCCGGTGTTGGAATCTGTTCTGCGAGGCGTGCGTGATGCTGATCTTGGTAATTATCCGTTGATCGTGCTGAATAAAATGCATTGGTTCCGTAGTGATAGAGATGTCCGGCAAACGGGTTCCCTACGTAGCCGCCAGGCTGCATATGAATTTCATGCCGCGCATAGTCAGGAATTTCTAAATCTGGGTTCAACTCCAAAGACCCCGGGCCAATATTGTCATACGCTTCCATCTCCCCAAGATATACATCCGCATCATCGGCAAACGAATTATAGAAGTTCTTGTGAGCAAAACGCTGAC
>Ga0302118_10001645_pt1 | contig 11119 bp, 9 predicted proteins | sample AG5_331_MG_FD_203126 | JGI IMG/M metagenome (GOLD analysis project Ga0302118, IMG submission 203126) | Marine microbial communities from Western Arctic Ocean, Canada - AG5_33.1 | ecosystem: Environmental > Aquatic > Marine > Oceanic | place: Canada: Western Arctic Ocean | collected 2017-10-01 | reverse complement strand
CCGCTGCAAACACCGCAATGACCGCCCTCACACTGCAGCAGATCACCGGCGGCCGCTTCATTCTGGGGCTCGGGGCGTCCGGCCCCCAGGTGATCGAGGGACTCCACGGCGTGCCCTTCGCCCGACCGCTCACCCGCATGCGCGAGACCATCCAGGTTGTCCGGCTCGCCGAAGCCGGCGAGCGACTGGCCCTGGAGGGCGAACAGGTGCGGCTGCCACTCCCCGGCGGCGAGGGTAAGGCCCTGCGACTCTCGATCGGGCCGGCAGGCGAGCCACTGGCCATCTACATCGCCTCGCTCTCCCCCCGCATGCTCGCCCTCACCGGAGAGGTGGCCGATGGTTGGCTGGGAACCAGCTTCGTTCCAGAGGGCGCACAGTCCTCGATGGATGCCCTTGCCAGGGGTGCCGCCAGGACGGGTCGCTCCCTGGCCGACCTTGACCTCTGCCAGGGCGCAGAGGTCGCCTTCGCCAGGGACGAGGCCGAGCTGCAGGCGATGGTCCAGGGTCGAAAGGCCGGCCTCGCCTTCAGCCTCGGAGGCATGGGATCGGCGACCACCAACTTCTACAACGAGGCCTACGCCCGTCAGGGCTTCGCCGAGGTGGCTGCCGAGTCCCAGGCCCTCTGGTTGGCCGGCCGCAGGGATGCCGCCGCTGCGGCCATCCCGGACGAGATGGTGCTCGCAACCACACTGCTCGGCTCCGAGTCACAGGTGGCCGACCGCCTCAGGGCCTGGGCGGACGTGGGAATAGACCACGTCCGCCTCTACCCGGCCGGCGCCACGCTCGAGGATCGACTGGACACCCTCGGTCGAGCCCTGGACCTGGTGCCGACCTGATCCTCCGGGCCCGGATCGTGGCCGGCAATGGCCCGGTCGTAGGGTCGGGGCCATGACCGACGCAGAGTACGACCCGAGCCCCTGGGAACCCGTTGCCGACCACGTGGATCGCTATCTGGCCACCGACGGAGTCGACGGATTCGACTTCAACGGGGCCCAGTGCATCATCCTCACCACCACCGGCCGCAAGTCGGGCAGCCTGCGGAGGACCCCGCTGATCCGGGTACATGACGGCAGCAACTACCTGGTCGTGGCGTCCCTCGGCGGTGCTCCGCTGAACCCGGTCTGGTACCTGAACCTGCAGGCGAATCCCGAAATCATCATCCAGGACCGGTCAGAGGTGCACCATCTGGTGGCCCGGACCGCCACACCTGAGGAGAAGGCCGAACGCTGGCCGGCAGCCATAGCGGCCTGGCCGGACTACGCCAACTATCAGGCGAAGACCGACCGGGACATCCCGCTGGTCATCTGCGACCAGCGCTGACCCGCCGGTCGGCGAACCCGCCGATCAGCGCCTACGGGAGTCGATCACGCCGGTGTCGAAGCCGGCCAGGTGCAGGCCGCCGTCGAACCGGGCGTGCTCCACCTTCAGGCACCGGTCCATCACCAGGTCCATACCCGCGTCCAGAACCGTGCGGGCCGCCTCAGGGCTCCAGAGCCCGAACTGCGTCCAGAACACCCTGGCACCCACGGCCACCGCCTCGTCTGCGACCGTCGGCACGTCGGCCAGTTTCCGGAACACGTCCACGCAGTCCGGGACCACCGGCAGGTCGGCCAGCGTCGGGACGCACGGTCGCCCCAGCACCTGGTTGGCCATCGGGTTGACGAAGAACACCTCGTAGTCGGTGCCCAGCAGGTAGGTGGCGACGAAGTTGGATGGTCGGGCCGGGTTGGCTGAGACGCCGACCATGGCGATCGTGCGAATCCCGGCCAGCAGCCGGCGACGCTCGTTCAACGACGGTTCGGTCCAGCCCGCGATCGGATCCTTCCCGTCGCTCACCGGGAGCCTCCTGTCAGGGCCTGGTCCAGGTCCCAGAGGATGTCGTCCAGGTCCTCGAGGCCGATCGAGAGCCGGACCATGTCGAGGCTCACCCCGCCGGCTGCCATCGCCTCGGCAGAGAGCTGCTGGTGGGTCGTCGACGCCGGGTGGATGACAAGCGTGCGGGCGTCGCCGACGTTGGCGAGGTGGCTGACCATCTGGAGCCGCTCGATGAACGCCGCTCCCGCCTCCCGACCACCATCCACGCCGAAGGTGAACACGGCGCCCGGACCCTTCGGGAGGTAGCGATCGGCCAGCTCCCGGTACGGCGACGACTCCAGCCCCGCGTAGGCCACCCACCCGACCGCCGGGTGTGCGTCGAGGAACTCGGCGACCGCCAGGGCGTTGGCCACGTGTTCCTCCATGCGCTGGGGCAGGGTCTCCAGACCCTGGAGCAGCAGGAAGGCGTTGAAGGGCGACAGCGAGGCGCCCACGTCGCGGAGCTGTTCGGCCCGGAACTTGGTGCAGAAGGCCAACTCGCCGAAGTTCTCCCAGAACCGCAGCCCGTTATAACCGGCGTTCGGTTCGGTCATCTGTGGGAAGCGACCGCTGCCCCAGTCGAACCGCCCGGACTCCACCATGACGCCACCGATCGACGTTCCGTGGCCGCCGATGAACTTGGTCGCCGAGTGCACGACGATGTCGGCGCCGTGCTCGAACGGTCGGCAGAGGTACGGCGTGGCGAAGGTGGAGTCCACCACCAACGGCAGGTCGTGGGCGTGGGCCACGTCGGCCAGCGCCGCCAGGTCGGCCACGGCCCCCGACGGGTTTCCGATGACCTCCGTGTACAGGAACCGGGTGTCATCGTCGATCGAGGCGGCGAAGGCATCCGGGGCGTCGCCATCCACGAAGCGGGCCTCGATGCCGAGGCGGCCCAGCGTGGTCTCGAACATGGTGTGGGTGCCGCCGTAGAGAGCCGAAGAGGACACGAGGTTGGTGCCCTGCTCGGCCAACGCCAGAGCGGTCAGGAACTCGGCGGCCTGGCCCGAGGCTGTCGCCACGGCGCCGATGCCACCCTCCAGACTGGCCATTCGCTCCTCGAAGGCCGCCGTCGTGGGGTTCGAGATGCGGGAGTAGATGGTGCCGTACTTCTGGAGGGCGAACAGGTCGGCGGCATCGGACACGTCGTCGAACACGAAGCTGGTCGACTGGTAGATGGGCACCGCCCGGGCACCGGTGGTCGGATCCGGCTGCCCACCGGCGTGCAGGGCCCGGGTCCTGAATCCCCACTGGCGATCGGTCACGGTGGCGAAGTGTAGGAGATGGCTGCCTGACAGTTCAGGTCAGTCCGCCTCGCCACCGGTAGCCGCCGGTCGGTCCGTGTGGCTCCACTGGGACCACGACCCCACGTACAGGCGACCGCGACCCAGACCTGCGTGCTCCATGGCCAGCAGGTCATGGCAGGCGCTCACGCCCGACCCGCAGTAGACGACCACGTCGGCGCCATCGCGCACACCGAGCGCCCGGTAACCCTCAGCCAGTTCGTCGGCTGGCCGGAACCGACCGTCGGCGAGGTTCGCTGTGAACGGGGCGTTGAGGGCGCCGGGCACGTGCCCGGCCCGGGGATCAACGGGTTCCACCTCGCCACGGAACCGCTCGGGTGCCCGGGCGTCGAGGAGCACCCTGTCGGCGGCTCCGGCAGCGACCTCGTCGATGTCGACGAATGCCCGGTCCGGCCATGGACGGACCGCCACATCCACCGGTGTCCGCACCGTGGAGCGGGCCTCCAGCGCGCCATCCCAGGCGGCGATCCCTCCGTCCAGGAGCGCCGCCTGCTGCCCCAGCACCCGCAGCATCCACACGAGCCGACCGGCGCTCATGCCGCCAGAGTCGTCATAGGCCACCACAGTGTCGTCCGGACCTATCCCCAACTCCCCCATGGACCTGGCGAATGCTGCGGCGCTGGGAAGCGGGTGGCGACCCACCTCCGGCCCCGGCGGCCCCGTCAGGTCCTCGTCGAGGTCCACGAACACCGCCCCCGGCAGATGGCCGGCCTCATAGGCCTCCAGCCCGGACCGCCCATCCAGGTACCACCTCACGTCGCAGAGGACCGTGTCGCCACAGTCGGTCGAGAGGTCGGCCACGGCTCCAGCGTTGAGAATTGGTCCGAATCCCATGTCTGGAGCCTCCCACACGGACTCAGAGGTAACTTGATGGGTAATCTTGCCTATTATTTCTTACTCCTCTAAGGTGGGGCCCATGCTCCAGCAGCTCCTCGCCCCTCCCCTGCCGTCGCAGCTCGACACCGGCACCGAGGCATTCGCCCGGAACCGGGCCGACATGCTCGAGCACCTGGAGGTCGTCGGCGAACTGCTGGACGAGGCGGAGGCCGGCGGCGGCCCCGAGGCCATGGACCGCATGCGCTCCCGCGACAAGATGCCGATCCGGGAACGCATCGGCCACGTGCTGGATCCCGACAGCCCGTTCCTGGAAATCAGCCCCCTGGCCGGATACGACTCCTCGTACACAGTGGGCGGTGGCTTCGTGGTCGGCATCGGCGTGATCGCCGGCGTGGAGTGTGTCATCGTCGGCAACGACCCCACCGTGCTGGGCGGCGCCATGACCCCCTACATGTCCAAGAAATGGATGCGGGCCATCGAGATCGCCCGCCACAACCGGATGCCCTACGTGAGCTTCGTGGAGTCGGCAGGCGCCGACCTCCGGGTGCGGACCGGGGACAGCGAGGGAACCAGGCGCCAGGCGAGAACCGATCACTTCGCCGAAACCGGCCGCTTCTTCTACGAGATGATCGAGCTCTCCAAGCTCGGCATCCCGACCGTCTGCGTGGTCTTCGGCTCATCGACCGCCGGTGGCGCCTACCAGCCCGGAATGTCCGACTACAACATCTTCATCAAGGAGCAGTCCAAGGTGTTCCTGGCCGGACCGCCCCTGGTGAAGATGGCCACCGGCGAGGACTCCGACGACGAGTCCCTTGGCGGCGGCGAGATGCACGCCACCATGTCGGGGCTGGCTGACTACCTGGCCGAGGACGAGATGGATGCCCTGCGCATGTGCCGAGAGGTGGTCTCCCACCTCGACTGGCACAAGGCCGGCCCCGAACCGTCATACATCGCCGCCGAACCCGTGCACGATCCCGAGGGCCTCATGGGCATGGTCAGCAGGGACCTCCGGCAGCCGGTCGACGTGAAGGAGATCATCGGCCGGGTGGTCGACGGCTCGCGCTTCGAGGAGTTCAAGCCCCGCTACGGCCCGACGCTCATCTGCGGCTTCGCCAGCATCCACGGCTACCCGGTCGGGATCCTCGGCAACAACGGCGTGATCTACCCGGAGGCCGCCGAGAAGGCCGCCCACTTCATCCAGCTCTGCAACCGCCAGGACACACCGATGGTCTTCCTCCAGAACATCACCGGCTTCATCGTGGGCAGGGAGTTCGAGGAGGCCGGAATCATCAAGAAGGGCTCCCAGATGATCAACGCCCTGACCAACTCCACCGTGCCCCACCTCACGGTCATCATCGGTTCCTCGTACGGCGCCGGCACGTACGCCATGTCGGGACGTGGCTACGAGAACCGGTTCACCTTCCTGTGGCCGATGGCCAAGATCGCCGTGATGGGTCCCAAGCAGATCGCCGGCGTGATGTCGCTCGTGCGACGGGGCCAGGCGGCCCGGAAGGGACTGGACTTCGACGAGGAGGAGGACGCCGAGATCGTCCGCCAGGTCGAGGCCGCCCAGGAGAAGGGCTCGCTCGCCCTGGAAGCCACCGGCACCGTCAGTGACGACGGCATCATCGACCCACGTGACACCCGGACCGTGCTCGGTCTCTGCCTCTCGGTGGTGAGGACAGCGCCGATTGAAGGCGCTGAAAAGTACGGGGTGTTCCGGCTGTGAGCACCACCACCCCCCTCCGTTCGATACTGGTCGCCAACCGGGGTGAGATCGCCCGGCGTGTCTTCCGCACGGCGCGCTCCATGGGCATGCGCTGCGTCGCCGTCTTCGTGGACGCCGATGCCGACGCTCCATTCGTCACCGAGGCCGACGAGGCCGTACGCCTGTCCGGCGGATATCTGGACGGCGAGGCGATCATCGCCGCGGCGCTGTCCACCGGTTCGGATGCCATCCATCCCGGCTACGGCTTCCTGGCCGAGAACGCCGCCTTCGCCGCCGCCGTGGAGGCCGCCGGCATCATCTGGATAGGTCCGTCGCCCGAGGTCATCTCGTCGATGGGCGACAAGCTTTCAGCCAAGGACGCCGCAGTGGCCGCCGGCGTGCCCACCCTTCCCTCCTCGGACGACCCGACAGCCGACGACGAGGTCGGCTACCCGATCCTGGTCAAGGCGGCGGCAGGCGGCGGCGGCAAGGGCATGCACCTGGTGGAACGCCCCGAGGACCTGGCCGAGGCGGTCGCCACCGCCCAGCGGGAGGCCGCCAGTTCGTTCGGCGATGACCGGGTGTTCCTGGAGCGCTACGTGGCGCGCTCCCGCCACATCGAGATCCAGATCCTCGGCGACGCCCACGGGGGCCTGGTCCACCTGGGCGAGCGGGAATGCTCGATCCAGCGTCGCCACCAGAAGATCATCGAGGAGTCGCCGGCAGCCACCCTCAGCGCCGAACAACGCGACGTCATGGGTGAGTCCGCCCTGAAGCTGGCCCGCGGTATCGGCTACAGGTCGACGGGGACCGTCGAGTTCCTGGTGGACGAGACCACGGGAGAGTTCTTCTTCCTTGAGGTGAACACCCGCCTCCAGGTCGAGCATCCCGTCACCGAGGAGGTGACCGGCATCGACCTCGTACGCGAGCAACTGCGTGTCGCCGCCGGCGAGCCGCTGGGTTACGACCAGTCCGACATCACCTTCACCGGGCATGCCGTCGAGGCCCGGCTCTACGCCGAAGACCCGGCAGCCGGGTTCCTCCCAGCCACCGGCACGCTCGTCGCCTGGCGCCCAGCCGACGAGCCCGCTGTCAGGTGGGACACGGGTGTCGAAGAGGGCAGTGGCGTGGGCGTCGACTTCGACCCCATGCTGGCCAAGGTGGTGGCCCACGGCCCGACACGCTCGGAAGCAGCGGGTCGCCTCGCCCTGGCCCTGGAGCGCATGCACCTCGGTGGCGTGACCACCAACCGGGACTTCCTCGTGGCCACGCTGCGCCACGAGGCCTTCCTGGCCGGTGACACCACCACCGACTTCATCGTGCGCAACCCCCCGGCCGCCGGACCCACCATGGACGAGACGACGGCACGCCAGTTGGCCATCGCCGCCGCCATGTGGCTCCAGGGTCGCAACCGCTCAGCGGCAAGGGTTCTGGAGCGCGTACCCAGCGGCTGGCGCAACGCCCGGATGCCGGCGCAACAGGTCCTCCTCGCGGTCGGCGCCACGGAAAACGACGTCCGCTACCGCTCCCAGCGGGACGGATCGTTCACCGTTGACGGCGGTCAACTCGCAGTTGTCCATCGCTGGTCGCCCATGGACCTCGATGTCGAGGTTGACGGCGTCCGTCGAACGGTCCGGATCACTCTGGCCGCCAACCCCGCTGGCGACGTGGTCCACCTCACCGGTGCCGGCACCACCACGTCGTTCCGTGTGGTTCCGCGCTTCACGGTGCCCGGGGCCGAAACGCCCAGCGGCGGGCTGGTCGCCCCCATGCCGGGCCGGGTCCTGGAGGTCCGTGCCGCTGTCGGAGACACTGTCACCGCCGGACAGACGATGCTGCTGCTGGAGGCCATGAAGATGGAGCACCACATGACAGCGCCATTCGACGGAACGGTGACCGAGGTCAGGGTGACAGCCGGGGACCAGGTCGACAACGGTGCCGTGCTGCTCGTCATCGAACCGGACGAGGTTGAGGGCGAGGACGACTGACGTGGCCGAACCGATCCGCATCGCCAACTGCTCCGGCTTCTACGGCGACCGCCTCTCGGCCGCACGCGAGATGGTCGACGGCGGCCCGATCGACGTGCTCACAGGAGACTGGCTGGCCGAACTGACGATGTTGATCCTGGCCCGCACCCGTGCCAAGCGCCCGGGCGCCGGCTACGCCCGGACCTTCGTGACCCAGATGGAACAGGTCATGGGCACCTGCCTGGACCGTGGCATAAAGGTCGTCTCCAATGCCGGCGGGCTGGACCCGGACCACTGTGCCGAAGCCGTGGCCGATGTCGCCGCCACGCTGGGCCTGTCACCGACCATTGCCTACGTCAACGGCGATGACCTGATCCCGAGGCTGGACGACCTGCTGGCAGCCGGCGTGGACCTGCCAGACATGGCCACCGGCGAGCCGCTGGCCGACCCGGGCCGCTTCGTGAGCGCCAACGCCTACCTCGGATGCTGGGGCATCGTCGATGCCCTCGAACGCGGTGCCGACATCGTGATCACCGGCCGCACCACCGATGCCGCCGTCGTCTGCGGGCCTGCAGCGTGGCACCACGGATGGGCACGAGATGACTGGGATGCGCTCGCCGGAGCCGTCGTCGCCGGCCATGTGATCGAGTGCGGCACACAGGCCACCGGAGGCAACTACTCGTTCTTCACCGAGGTGCCCGGGCTGGCCCGGCCGGGGTTCCCGTGGGCTGAGATCGCCGCCGACGGCTCGACGGTGATCGGCAAGCACGACCAGACCGGCGGCGAGGTCTCCATAGGGACGGTCACCTCACAGCTCCTCTACGAGATCGGGTCCCCGGCATATCTGGGGCCCGACGTGACCGCCCGCTTCGACACCATCGGGCTCGAACAGGCGGCACCCGACCGGGTTCGCATCCACGGCACGAAGGGCGAACCGCCTCCCTCCACGCTGAAGGTCTCCATGAACGAACTGGGTGGCTTCCGCTCCGACCTCTCGGTGGCCCTCACCGGCCTGGACGTCGAGGCCAAGGCGGCGCTCGTCGAGGAGGCATTCTGGACGGCCTGTCCCAACGACCCCGACGACTTCGCAGCCGTCGAGTCACGGCTGGTGCGGACCGACAAGGCGGATCCGGCATCCAACGAGGAGGCGGTGGCGCAGTGGTGCCTGACCGTCAAGGACCCCGACGAACACAAGGTCGGGCGGGGCATCTTCAATGCCATGACCGAACTGGCGCTCGCCAGCATTCCCGGATTCTTCGCAGTGAAGAGCAGCGGCAGCGCACGTCCCTTCGGCGTCCACAGGGCCGGTCTGGTTCCCGCAGACCTGGTCCCGCAGCACGTGGTGGTCCTGGGCGGAGACCGGACGGTGGTCGACTCCGTCGCTCCCGGAGCCGTAGTCGACATCACCCCGGCCGACGGGCCGGGAACGCCGGTGCCCGATGGACCCACCATCGCCGTCCCGCTGGGTCGAATCGCCGGCGCCCGTTCCGGGGACAAGGGCGGGGATGCCAACCTGGGGGTGTTCGTCCGCAGCGACGCCGCCTGGGCATGGCTGGATGACCACCTGACCACCGACCGCCTACGCGAACTCCTACCGGAAACCGCCGACCTGGTGATCGAACGGCACCGCCTGCCGGCCATCCGGTCGCTCAACTTCATGCTCCGGGGCCTCCTGGGCGAGGGTGTGGCCGCCTCCACCCGCCAGGACGGCCAGGCCAAGAGCCTGGGTGAATGGCTCCGCGCCCGGCTCGTGGATGTACCCGTGTCCCTCCTGGAGGACGGCGAACCGGCGGCCGGAGAATGACCGCCGAGGTGGCAACGCTGGAATCCACCGAACTGGGCCGCCGGCTCCGATCGGTGCCAGCTCCGCGGCCCGTGCTGGACCGCGACCGCGAGGCCCGGCTGACCGAACGCCAGCGCGAGGTCCTCGACCGGCTCGGCACCCTCTTCGACGACGGTTTCGCCGATCTCACGATGGCAGACATCGCCGCAAACGTCGGCTGCTCGCTGCGCACCCTCTACGACCTGGCCCCCAGCCGGGACGAGCTGGTGCTGACGGTCATCGACCGGAACCTCCGCCGAATCGGCCGAGGGGCCATCTCGGCTATCCAACCCGACCTGGCTCCGCTGGTGGCCATCAGGTCCTATCTGACGGCGGCCAACCTGGCGGTGGCCGCCACCACACCGGCATTCGCGCGGGACCAGGCGGCGACACCGGCCACACACAGGCTGGTCACCGCCCACTCCGACTACCTGGTCGCCATCACACGGGCACTCCTGGACCTGGCCGTCGAACGTGGCGACATCGCACCCACCGACACCGCTGCAGTCGCCCGGGTCGTGGCGGGCCTGGGTGCCATGTTCGCCCTGCCCGAAAACCTCGAGACCATCGACTCGACCCCGAAGGAGGCCGCCGATTCCATGGTCGACGTCATCCTGCGCGGCCTCACTACCGGCGCCTGAGCGCCTCGAACGGAGAACCGATGCACGTCCACGACGTGGCAGCCGACCTGGCGGCCGAACAGCACGCCCTCGACGACATCGTGTCCGGTCTGGACGATGCCCAATGGTCGACGGACACGCCCAGCCAGGGTTGGACGGTGGCCGACCAGGTCGCCCACCTGACCTACTTCGACGGGGCGGCCGCCACCGCCATCACCGACCCCGAGGCATTCCGGGCATCCATCGGAGACCTCATGGACGTCGCCGGTGGAGGCGGTGACGCCGTGGACGACCTGACCCTGGGTGCCTTCCGGACCCTTGCCCCAACAGCGCTGCTGGACGTCTGGCGCTCGGGCCGCGCCCGCCTGGCCGATGCGGCAGCCACGCTTGCCGACGACGACCGGGTGGCCTGGTACGGGCCATCCATGGGTTCCAGGTCCTTCCTGACCGCCCGCCTCATGGAGGCGTGGGCCCACGGACAGGACATCGTGGATGCGGTCGGCGGTGACCGGCCCCCGACCGACCGCCTCCGCCACATCGCCCAGTTGGGCGTCATCACCCGTGCGTGGTCGTACGCCAACCGGAGGATGGAGGCACCGGCAGGCGAGGTCCACGTAGCCCTCGAGGCACCGTCCGGAGAAGTGTGGACCTGGGGTCCCGATGATGCCGCCGACACCGTCCACGGCCCCGCCGAGGACTTCTGCCTGGTGGTGACCCAGCGCCGCCACCTGGACGACACCGGACTGAAGGTCAACGGCGATGTGGTCCGTGACTGGCTGGTCCGGGCGCAGGCCTTCGCCGGCCCACCCACCGACGGACCCGGACCGGGGAGCTTCTGATGGCACTTGTGGAAACCCACCTGGACGGCGGCGTCCTCACAGTCACCCTCGCCGACGAGGAGAACCGCAACGCCCTCAGCTCTGCGCTGGTGGGCGAGCTCGTCACCGCACTGGACGCTGCCGATGCAGACCCTTCGGTTCGCGTCGTCGTGCTCACGAACAGAGGGC
>Ga0302118_10001644_pt1 | contig 11121 bp, 20 predicted proteins | sample AG5_331_MG_FD_203126 | JGI IMG/M metagenome (GOLD analysis project Ga0302118, IMG submission 203126) | Marine microbial communities from Western Arctic Ocean, Canada - AG5_33.1 | ecosystem: Environmental > Aquatic > Marine > Oceanic | place: Canada: Western Arctic Ocean | collected 2017-10-01 | reverse complement strand
AGAAACTGAAAGCAGCGGGTCACGATTATACACTCGACCAGTTGCGCGAGCAGACGACCGTCATAGACGTTGGCGATCTGGAGTCTGTCATAATCTTGCAATATTAAGCGCCTTGGAGCGTCAGTAGGCGAACCACCTACTGACGCTCACAATTCCGAAGTAAACCGCAACCCATAACCGAGGATAACATAATGACGACAATCACCCCAGAAGAGCTGCCGATAATTGTCGAGGCACTGCGAGCTTACGCATGGAATCAGATTGAGCCGGTCTGTGCCGGGGTACTCACCAGCGCAGACGAACCAGCTTACAGCAATGCCGTTGCCTCGGAAAAGGCAGCGCGGGAACTCGTTAACACCATCACCGAGAGGACATCACAATAACGACGACAAAACAGACAACCGACACCGACACCGACACAGCAACCGATCAAGAACGGGCCGAGATCGTCACCGAGGTGCGCGAGTACCTTGCCGCAACACTCGATTCGTACTGCCTCGCAGCACGGGTTAATGATCCCGACCAGACCGAAGCAATGATTGCGGTTGCAGAGCATTTCCGCTCACTGATCAACACCGAGAGGACAGCACGCTGACGCGCCGGCTTGGCGCGTCACACTCTAACCATCAAATTCACCCCGAACCCATCACCACCACAGAGGATGAGCTTAACAATGAATTGGATAGTAAAAACCTACGACGAGAATGACAACATAACTGAATCTTTCGTCATAGAAAACAGGACAGAGCAGCAAGCCGAGAAGGAGGCTATGCACTCACCGGAGGTGCGGGCTTCTGCTGATTGGACAATAAAACAGGGACAGGATATACTATCCACCCATGAGCGAACCCCCAGTTAATAAAGTCGGGATACAGGAAAGCGAATCTCTTAGCCGGTCGGAACCGGAGAGTAAAGGAGGGTCGTTCACCTTGATTATTGAACACTCAATAAGATCATTACATTAGTACCTTGTGATCAACGTCCATAGGTTGAAGCGCATAGGCGTGGACGAAGGATAGCGTAGATCGCGCAAGGAAGGCCTACGCTTCATGGTAACATGAGGCAATAAAGCTGCGAAAGCCCCGTTAGCTGACAGAGTCGGCGACGGGGCTTTTTGTGTCCACGGCAAGAAGCGCGAGTCGATGACATCCGCCTCCTTCTTCCACCTCGAATGGCTCACTGTATAAAAAGTTTTATACAGTGAGCCGAACCGGAGGCAGCTCAATCACACCAGGTAGCCTAATTATCCAAGTATCCTTTATTTCTTTTCAATAATGGTTTGCAATAGAATTTATATGATGTAAAGTATTAATACAGTCAATAAATCAACCGCCTACAAAGGGAACGACAAATGGAATCCAGAAATCGTAAAGATGTAACCAGTGGTATCATGGCCTTCATCACCCGTGCTCGTAGACAGTATCCGTTAGAGCGGAGAGTTGACGCACGTTTTAAGACAATCTACAATGACATCCGAAAATACAAATATCCCATCAGCAAACTCGACTTGATCAAGTTAGACATCAGGTCGTCCCTCCAAGAGTTCAAAGCCAAGCCGGACAAAGATGCTCTGATCGGTGCCACAGCCCTTGCTACTGCGCTCGGAGTCAAAGGCCAGCGGCCTTACAACTGGACAGGGATGGGATGTCCCTTCACGGATCTGAACGGTGGGGAGGGGAGTCGTAATATTCGTTTCAAACTATCAGAGGTTCAAGCATGGCTCAAGAGTCGCGAGAAGCAACATGCACTGAATGACGTTGCGCGTAAGGAACGTAAAAAGGACAAGAGGGCCAGGCCGGAGCAGCCGGAAGGGAAGAACGGTAGCATAAGTAATCGGGAAGTTTATGCCTCAATCTTCGGAACGCATCAACATTATGACCCGACTGACTACTACGGCAACCCCGGCAAACACAGTTCCTACACTACTCAGGAACAAAATGCTCATTGGTTAGCGTCAAGAGGCCAGCCCATCAATTCGATTTCCCTTCCCGGCGTCAATAAGCTCTATGAGACGTTAATCCAGATAAACCATCCCGATACCCACAAGCTGACCATTATTGAGGGTGACAAAAAACGGATCGACATCGTTCGTGAGAATTTCAAAGGGACAAATGCTGATATCATCCATTCCCGCCTTGACAATGGTGAGTTCAAAGACTCTCAGATTTCTTGGCCGGAACTTTGTCGCGATGCCAATTTCGTCTGGCTCGATTTTATGACTCGTCTTCAGGATAAAACCATCGCGACCATCGACGCCTTTTTTAACAATTGCAAGTGCGACTACTTCTCATTTTCCATCACATTGGGGCCGCGCCCCGGCGGCAATCAGACTGCCGATCACGACAACCAACATGTTGCATTGCGGGAATGTATTACCGGCGCTTGCAAGCGGAATAAGTTGAAAGTTGCAGTCTCTTGGAGTGGGGAATATCAGTCGGACACAGGAACGATGATGATATTCGCTTCGTATCGCATTTGTACCAGCACGGTATACAAGGTGGAAAAGGCACGGGTGAAAGCTGAACAATTGGCTCTGAAAGAAGCCGAACGACAGGAATTATAGGAAAACTGGTAAAGGCCGAGAATGGAATGGAATTAGAAGATTCTGATGATTACCTAACGCAAGTGTCGGAGGGCTGCCCCTCGACTGGTTCACTGTATAAAAGTTTTTATACAGTGAACCGGACAAGAGTGGCCCGGCAGTGCCTTCTTGATAGATCGATATTTCTTTTCAACAATTTCTTGCAAAAAACGTTTGTGGGGATAGGTTAGTAACATGACGATCATCGTAAATGAAAATGGATTAAGGTATTGCAAGGATAATCTTTATCGTGGCTTTGCCTGTTTTGGCTCGTATGGTTGTTGTGTAAAGTTCTACTCTGCACCACGTTATGCCAAGGCGACAGCTAAAAGGATTGGTGGCCGAGTAGCTGAAATACCAGACCATTTTACCATGGACGCCAGTGGCAAAATTTATGAAATGGTTGAGACAAGGCCAGGATTTGAGAAACCAAACCAACATCAAATTGAGGAGTTCATCGTAGGAGTATCAACATCTATCATGGAAGGTGTTGGAGATGATCATCGAGGAATTGCGTAGAGAGATGGATGAAATTAACCTATCTGAAACAATGGGAGGGGTAAAGATTACCAGATGAGTAGCATAGAGATATCGGATTGGCAATTAGATGAGTGGACTGAGCGTCATCCTGAGTTATTGCAGTGTGATGGCTTTGAGAAGGCGTTACTTGGTCTTTGTGAGGTGAAGGGTAGAGAAGCCTGCCTTGCCTATGATTATGAGGGGTGTGTGGATATACTTATTGATAGGGATGGTATGTCGAGAGAGGATGCTGTTGAGTATATGGCTTATAATGTGACTGATGCTTACGTTGGGGAGCATACTCCGGCGTTTATTGAGTTAGTTGAGAAGGAGGCAGATTGAGATGAAGGATATGCCGAAAGATTTTATACCCTGTAAAGCACCGAATTGTAGTAGGTAACTATGAGGGGGAAGAAATATAATCGCTAACACACATCGCCAAATTGCCGGTGGCCGGGGTTCGGACATTGGTTACGAAACTCCTGACGGTACAGCCAAGGCTGGGGCTTCTATGACAAGTCCCTATGCCGCAGAGGGGTAATATATGGCGATTTTAGTCACTGGAGGGGCTGGGTACATAGGGAGTGCCCTTGTTGCCGCAATGAAGAGGCGAGGCGAGGATGTGGCGGTCATTGACGACCTGACGGCTGGACACGAGGAAGTATTTGCTCGCCTTGGGGGATCTGGAAAGGTGACCCTTTACAAAGGATCTGTTGGAAATACAAGTCTTGTCTCTGGGGCGGTCAAGAATTGTGAGATAGACGCCTGCATCCATTTTGCTGGTCGCTCGCTGGTGGGGGAATCCGTTACAGATCCTTATTCATATTATCAGAATAATGTGGCGCAGGGGATAGCGCTCGCTGGGGCTCTCATCGCATCGGGGATCGACAAGTTCATCTTTTCATCGAGCGCTGCCGTTTATGGAACCCCGAAGTTCTGGCCGATTACCGAGACTGACCCGCTACAGCCCTGCAATCCGTATGGGCGGACGAAGCTCTTTATGGAGCATTTTCTCAACGACCTGTCAGAGGCAGGTCGTTTTCGCTATGTGGCCCTGCGTTACTTTAACGCCGCTGGCGCAACCAGCGACAGCATTATCGGAGAAGACCACGATCCAGAGACGCATTTGATCCCAAATGTGATAGGGGCAGCAAACGGCAAGAAAGACTTGTGGGTATACGGCGATGACTATCCGACAAGTGATGGTACGGCTGTTAGGGACTATGTGCACATGGACGATTTGGTCGATGCGCATATCAAAGCTATCGAGTATCTGAGAGAGGGGGGAGAATCCGAGGCGGTAAACATCGGAACTGGAACGGGGAATTCGGTAATGGAAGTTATCAATACCGTGAAGAAGGTGACGGGCTTGGATGTCCCGTTTCGAATTGCCAATAGAAGACCAGGAGATCCACCAGTCCTTGTGGCAGACTACGCCAAGGCAGAGTCGCTTCTCGGATGGAGGCCGACCAAGACGATTGAGGACATTGTCAGTAGTGCGTGGAAGTGGCACCAAGCATTTCCAAATGGTTATGGTCAAAATAAAGGGGAAGGGGAAGGGGAAGGGCCTCTTGACAATCAGACCAAGACCAATCAGTAGGCTGCCCTTCCCCTGCCCGAAACTCAGCAACAGCACTCCTTGGGAATTTTCATCATCCAAGAAGCAAAGTATGCCTGATGGAACTCATCGCCGCTTGCGACCTTGATGACTCTCGGCGTCTTCACATCCTTCGGGACAAGAAATATATCCGTACCACCAAGAGTATATTCGGATGCTCGCTTGATGATTTTCTCACCCTCATTTTTGACTCTCGCACGGAGTATTTTCATATTGCAATAATTACATGGTGTTAGGCTACTCATTGTTCCGTCTTTCTGCTTTTGCTCGGTTGATCCTCTTCCCGCAATCCAAACAAGCAGCAGGCCGTACAGCCCCAGCCAAGTCTCCCATGGCTCACTGTATAAAACATTTTATACAGTGAACCGAAAGGCAATGCCCAGACCAACCCGGACACTTCTTATTATTTCTTTTCAACAATGACTTGTAAAATATTTTTGCCGGAGTAGATTGTAGGTATGAACTTTGAAATACAATTCAAAAACGAGGGAGAAGGATGAGTACCCAGAGCAGCAAGACAGGCGTGAACGACAAGGATTGGGGATTGGTTCCCCCAGGCACACACATCTGCACCCACGACAGCGTCCAAACAGATCACGGCTTGAACATCGTCTACTGCTGCTACTGCGGGGCCTACTACGGGAACGCATGGGAGTTCGATGAAGAGGCCCCGCTTGCCCCTCAGAAAATAGCCCTGCCGCAGTGGAACCCGGTACTGCGAAAGTATGAGGTCTGACCAGCCACTCCCCGGCCTGAGCCGGGGGGTGACATCACACAAACCGCCCCCGCAGGGGGCACAACGGGAGGACAGCAGCATGAGCGCCCAGAGCAGCAAGACCCCGACAGAACTTAGCAATGTCCCTGAGTGTGGACATAAGCTATTCGCAACAATCGAACACGGCAAAGACCCCAACAACCCCGGACGGTTTTGGGTATTCCTAAAGGACTACTTTGCCGATGAACGCTACTTCTATAAATCCTACCCGGACTATGCGACTGCACACGCGAAAGCAACACGACGAATCTCGTTTTGTCTGAAATGCAAAACAACTTGGGTCAGCTCCCTGTGGCGATAAACGTGCGCTACGTGCAGGGAGGGCGCAGGGCACACTTGAGCACACAACGCCCCTGTAGGGCCTTAAAACGCCCTACAGGGGCAAACGGGAGGACAGAGTAATGAGTATAAAGAAGAGCAACTACCAGATACACCTTGAGGGGAGACTGGCAGAGATCGAATCCTGCGGTCAGGCACTGGCTGAGGCCCTTAATGACAGGGGCGAGACGGTGGATGAGGAGGCGCGGGACAAGGCAGAAGACCAGTTGACTGAGGCAAGGGAGGGCCTTGCTTGGTTCCAGAAGCGTGAAATCTTCAGCATCACGATCAGCAACATCAACACTGAGCGCGGCACCTGTCATGTCGAAGCCTCGACACGTGAGTGGCCCTATGATACGATCATAGAAGCAGAGGTTGGGCCGAGCCTCTTTTATGAAGAGTACGATCTGGCCCAAGAGGCAGTGAAGCAGGTCTATGAGCAGATCGATGCCGCCGCAGAGAACGCTTAACCCAACAACAGTCCCCGGCACACGCCGGGGCAGGAGCAGGAGGATTGGCTGTGACAGAAACGATATTGGACGGTTTGACGAGTGAAGAGGAAACGCAAATTCTGATTGAATTGCTGCAGTGTGTTCTCGATCAGAATTGGAATGACGGCATGCCCGTTATCGCTGATATACGTGAGGTTTTACAGGCATGGAACGCAAAATATAATCCGGAGGGATAGATGAAAGATCGAAATGAAGAGATGGGAATTAAAGGCGGTCAGGGACGTTCGGTGGCTAACGTCAGTACGTCGGCACTTACTATCAAGATGAGTACGCAGCCGACTTTAAGAAAATTATGGATCTTACTGAATTAGGATTGCAATAGAGGGAAAACAAATAGGAGAACACAATGCATTATATACATTTAATTGCAGTTGAAGCAGACAATAGCGAAGAAGCTATTAAAAAGGCAGAGCAAGCTCTTAGTCCCTATGGTGATGGGGATGTCTGGGACTATTATGAGGTTGGTGGTCGATGGAATGGTGAACTGGAGGGGAAAGATGCCCTATGCTATTCTGAAAATTCAGATGCTTTTGTCAAGCATCTTGACAAGTGCAAGGAAAGACGCAATCAAGAATTAACCAATATTTTGAATCTTTTGAAGGGAGTTGAAGATCAAGATGGGGAGGAAGGTAATACCGAATATCGTAAACAGATTGCCGCCGACTTTAAGAAAATTATGGATCTTACGGAAGTACCGGAGAATTTTGGAGTGGGAATGGCTGGGTATTATCTTTACAAAATCGGGATGTTGCTTTCGGATATCTACCACGGTCAAAGTTATTTCTTTGATGCCGTGTTGGAAGTACCCAACCTTGTGAATGTATTGACTCGTTGCGAGAAATCTCCAGAAAGACAATGGCTGGTAGCAGTAGATTTGCACAATTAAAAATTAACAAGAGGGTAAGAAAATGGAACAGTGGGGTGTGTGGTGTGTAGTTTCAGGTGGTGCCACTGGATATAGGACAGGGTGGCTGAAGTCGCATTAGTGCGACTCACGAACTTCGAGCACGACGTCCGATTGGAATTGGATTGACACGAAAACCGGAACCGGTGTATAAAATTTTAAATTAAAAATGAAAATTATACAAGAGTTTTTAGATAGAGGTAACCATTTATATCATGCCTCTAAGACTTCGGGTATTAAAGTTCTAGAGCCTCAATCTCATAAGTTAGCAGAAAAACCAGTAGTATTTGCAACTCCAAACGCACTATTCGCCATATCAATGATCCACGGAACAAATGGAGATATTGCAGTTGGTTATTTTTCAGATTCTGATACTGGGTATAGGGATTTTGTTATAGATGAATTGAAACCAAATAAGTTTCAATTAATTAAAAACCCGGGTTCATTATATATTCTACCAACAAAAGGATTCATTAAAACACCACATCTTATGAGAGAAGAAGTCATCTCATATAAATCAGTTAAAATAATTAAAGAAATAAAAATCCGAAATGTATATGAATATTTAATGAAAGCAAAGGGTGTTAGATTAGTTAAGTATGCTGACATCTCCGATGACTGGGATAGAAGAGGTAAGAATATGAATCCCAAGATGGGCATATAAACAATAGTTATACTGTTATTTTAATGTCTAACTTGCTCTAACAAGGCAGATTAGATATTATTACAAGATCAATCTAACAAGGCTGAATATTGCGATTGTTGTAAACACTTCTTACTACAACAATAAACACTAACATTATTTATTATTTTTTAAATTGCATAAGGGAATCTATACATGAAACTTCCATCGAAACAGCATATAAGTATTACTGCTGTAATTAGTGTGTTAACTGCAATAATAGTATTCTTATTAACTCAAATATGGAACTATGGAGTTGAATGGAATGCTTGGAAGATTTTCTTTGTGTCTTGCGTTACGTCGAGATCCCTTTTAACCTTGTCGATGGTTATGTGTTTTAACATTCACTGAATGCCCGCCCGCAAGGAGATGAGTGCGACGGGGTTACTCTCAACCGGCACACTGTATAAAAACTTTTATACAGTGAACCAGGTCTATGCTTCCCGGACCCGACGGGCTTCCTCTGTCTCTATCATCCACTGAATGCCTGCCCCCGTGCGGGTATATTTCTTTTCAAGAATAGCTTGCAACTCTCATTAGGTGATGTAGATTGAAGGTAACAACTCGAATCACCAAACTGTAGGAGATTATGAAATGAGAGCGGAAACACTTGTCGCAATCAAAAATGTCCCTTGGATGTCCACAAAAATTGCGAGTGGGCGTACTGGCACGGCCATCCCCGCGAGCAACCTACCGCAAGGAGGCTACTGGTTCACCCCGGACGATATGACAGAGGATGAGGATGGAATCTGTAGAAACTATGGGTTCCATTATCAGGAGGATGAGTTGGGGTTTATTGATGACCCTACGATGACACACCGAATTATTTGAAACGTACATGACCTGCACATAAACCACGAAACCACAACCGAGGTTTGATAATGGATACCTTTACCCTTTGCATTAACACCCCGCCGGGCGCATTTGGCGACACGCCGAGCGGTGAGATTGCTCGATTGCTCCGCAACCTTGCCGACCTGATCGAAACCGGCGACTATGGTAGCTTGCCCGCTCCGATCATCGACACCAACGGAAACCGGTGCGGACACTGGGATCTTGACCAAAGTGACAGCTACCTGGCTACCGTAACTCCCACCACTGAGGACTGAGCGATGATGACGGACAACGCAAAACTGGAGTGGATTCATTTCGCTATACAAGAGGCAATGAACGATAACCCGGGCGAACTGGAGCAGGCCATTGGGCTTGTTGAGGATCTGAGAGAAAAGACTTCCGACGCCCGTACAGACAAGGCATGCAGCTGTGATCAGGCTCTTTCTCTTTGGAAAGCGCTGAATGATCTAACAGTCACGGCAAGGACATTCCGACATGTCCCTGCTGAGGATCAGCAGTGGACTTCCATAGATGATGACGCATTAGACCAGGCATTCGATGTGCTTGAGAAGTGGCAGCCTTCAGACGCCCTCGAATGACCCTCAACTGGTACACTGTATAAAAACTTTTATACAGTGGGCCACTCATGTCCAGATTCACATCCACTACACGAGCATTCGCTGGGGTTCTTGGTGGCGGTAAAATTTACATGCTCCCAAGAGATGCAAATGGCTATCAAAAAAGCCTTTCTCCAAAAGATCTTTCAGTTATCAAAACCATATTTGGACTCAGTCTTTACATAGATTGTTTTCCCGATGCCATAAGATCGGTAAAAGATTCCGATTTCATCAGAAGAAATGTGTACTCAGGAAAAAAGAACGTTGTCGTTGGGAACAGTCTCGTTACTGGTGAAAACAAACGTAGACAAGACCCTCATTGGCATCCTGGAAATCTTAGGCATTATGTTCACGATAGATTCGTTAATGTCAAAGGTCAAGTCCGCTGGATTGATGGGTATTGGGTTGGCAGAGGGAAGGCGAGGGTCGTTTGTGAGGATGCGCCCCAACAGCCAGCATGATGGCGGAGACGACCAGACTCGGTTTACTGTATAAAAACTTTTATACAGTGAACCAGAATTCTCTGTCTCGTGCAGCCTGATTCCTCGAAGTCTTTTTATTTCAACAATTGGCTTGTATTAAACGATTGCTGAGATAGGTTTAAAGATGTGATGCCGATGAACTATTCTGAATGGCTCAAACAAATGGAGAATTGACCATGAAAAGCATGAACTATGGAACGCTGCCAGATTTGGCGGACATCCCGAACGAGCCGTATCCAATCGGTTGCAACCAGCCGACGTTAGACATCGTTGCGGCCATTGTCAATCAGGGGATCGACTCGCATCTCGAAGCCGTCATAACCGAGCGGGAGGGCAATACCATCACCATCAAGGATGCTAAGTCTTTGCACACGTTCATTCGCCGTTGCATTGAGAGTGACGATGATGATACGCTCTGTCTCGCGCAGGACATCTGCCAGACCATCGATATTGAATGGGTGTGACATGATCACCACATTAGAAGAATGGATATCAGAGTCCAACGCCAGCGAAGAATACGACAGGTTCTGCAACGAGTATGGTGACAGTGCCGGTAGTCGATGAGATTGGTATGAACATCACTATACTGATTATGTCGAGGCGGTAGAAGCTGAAACTGAAGTACTCAAAAAGTTCTAAACTAAGGAAAGGAACAATGGACAATCAGAAAATAGCAAGTGAATTGGTGGATATGGCTGAGAGTTTGATGGCAGCAGACTCCGATTTGGAGACGATTGCTGAGATTGTCAAGAAACACAAAAGCCTTATGGGGATCGGAAAGCCTTTGAAGGAGGCTGGCTTCAAGAATGTCAAATTCTACACCAACGATCCTCCGTTGCCTCCGGCGTACTATGAGGTCAAGGTTGGCGGGAAGAAGATCGTGATCATTAACAAACGGTATGCAGATGGAGCAGAAAAGACCGTTGGCGACATTGCAATTGGGTATATGTAAAATGAATGTGGCTGAGGAACTCACTGCATATCTTAGTAAAACGCGCAAATCAGAAGATAATTGATCAACACTAACTAAGGAAAGGAAATGGTGAAGGTGGCAGAGAGGATTGCAACAACTGCGGGTTTAGGGGACTATGGGAATAGGGAGTTAGGAGAGATTAAGAGGGATAATGATAAATTCATTTATTATCTTGAGTCTATTGGTGAAGTTCCTATTAGGCGAGATGGATTGAATCTTCTTGATCGTGTTAATAGACTTCTATCTAGGACGAATTCTGGAGCTTATGGAGTGTTTACGGAAAAATATGATAGGGAAAATAAAAGA
>Ga0302118_10001635_pt1 | contig 11143 bp, 11 predicted proteins | sample AG5_331_MG_FD_203126 | JGI IMG/M metagenome (GOLD analysis project Ga0302118, IMG submission 203126) | Marine microbial communities from Western Arctic Ocean, Canada - AG5_33.1 | ecosystem: Environmental > Aquatic > Marine > Oceanic | place: Canada: Western Arctic Ocean | collected 2017-10-01 | reverse complement strand
ACCGCCGAAGCGAAGGCGCAAGCTGGCACGACGCAGGGGTCAGGGGGCACTGCGTGGAGTTGGAACGGCACTGCGTCGGGGCAACTGCGCATGCGATTCGTGCCAAAGCACGCCACCTCGACGATTGCCGCCGTGCAAACCTGTGCGCCCGCGCCAGTCTTGTCCACACGCCCAAATCTCAACGAAGGTGTCGAACTCGAAGGCCTTTGCTCGCCAACCGACCACTTCGCCCTGTTCGCCCTTGGCTTCCAAGCCACCGATGTCGCGTTGCCGCTGTCGACGAATTGCCGTCTGCTGCTCACCCCAGTCGTGGGCCTCGTGCATCTCCTCCAGCCCGGCGCGGCCGTCCGCCAGCCAGTCACCGTGCCTGCTGCCGTCCGCCCGGTGCACTTCGTAGCGCAGTTGGTCGCCCTCAACGCTACGACCATGACCTTGACCGCCAGCGACCTGATTCGCACCGACATCCAGTAGGCGCCCGAGATTCTTGTCACCGGCGTCGCCCGAAGAAGTGGTTTTTCGTCCTGACGCGGAACGCACTTCTATATCGTCGGGAGTTCGATGAGTGACGTTCTGCATAGTTCTGCCAAGCCTAGTTCGACCGAGTTTCGCGAAAATCGCGAGCACCACCTGCGCACGATCGAAGAGATCGAGGGGCATGTAGCCAAGGCCAAGCTTGGCGGCGGCGAGGAGGCGTGTGCGCGGCACCACAAGCGTGGCAAACTGCTGCCGCGCGAACGCATCGATGCGCTCTTGGATCCGGGCACGCCGTTCTTGGAGTTGTCGTCGCTGGCTGCGAATGGGCTCTACAAGGGCGCGGCCCCGAGTGCTGGCGTGGTTACTGGTGTCGGCCTGGTGGAAGGGCGCGAGGTGATGATTGTTGCCAACGACGCGACCGTGAAGGGCGGCACCTACTTCCCGATGACGGTGAAGAAGCACGTGCGTGCACAGGAGATCGCGCTTGAGAACAACTTGCCGTGCATCTACCTGGTCGACTCGGGCGGCGCGTTTCTGCCACTGCAGGATGAAGTGTTCCCCGACCGCGATCACTTCGGCCGCATCTTCTACAACCAAGCGCGCATGTCCGCGGAGCGCATTCCGCAACTCGCGGTTGTGCTCGGTTCGTGCACGGCCGGCGGCGCGTATGTGCCAGCGATGAGTGATGAGAGCATCATCGTCAAAGGCAACGGCACGATCTTCCTCGGCGGTCCGCCGCTGGTGAAGGCCGCGACTGGCGAAGTCGTTTCGGCCGAAGACCTCGGTGGCGCTGACGTTCACACGCGCTTGAGTGGTGTTGCCGATCACTTCGCTGAAGACGAATCGCACGCGCTCGAAATGGCACGTTCGATCGCGCGCCACCTCAACACACGGAAGCCGCAGCAACTGGCGATGCAGTCGTCGGAAGACCCACTCTATGATCCCGAAGAGCTGCTAGGCGTGATTCCGAAGGACACGCGCACGCCGTATGACGTTCGCGAAGTGATTGCGCGCCTCGTCGACGGCAGCCGCTTCCACGAGTTCAAGTCGCGCTACGGAGCGACGCTGGTGACGGGCTTCGCGCACATTCACGGCATGCCCGTCGGCATCGTGGCGAACAACGGCATCCTGTTCTCCGAGAGCGCCCAGAAGGCAGCGCACTTCGTCGAACTGTGCAGCCAGCGCAAGGTGCCGCTGCTGTTCCTGCAGAACATCACCGGCTTCATGGTTGGTCGTAAGTATGAGACCGGCGGCATCGCGAAGGATGGCGCCAAGATGGTGCAGGCCGTCGCCACGGCCCAGGTCCCAAAGATCACCGTGCTGGTCGGTGGTTCATTTGGCGCTGGCAACTACGGTATGTGTGGCCGCGCCTACCAACCGCGTTTCTTGTTCACGTGGCCCAACTCGCGCATCTCCGTGATGGGCGGCGAGCAAGCGGCCAGCGTGTTGGCGCAGGTCAAGAAGGATCAACTAGAAGCCAAGGGTGAGAGCATGTCCGCTGCGGATGAAGCCGCGTTGAAGGCGCCGATCCTTGAGAAATACGAGACTGAAGGTCACCCGCTCTACGCGACGGCGCGACTGTGGGATGACGGCATCATGGACCCGCGCCAGACGCGATCGGCGTTGGCGTTGGCGTTCTCGGCTAGCCTCAACCAAGAGATTCCGGACTGGAAGGCGCCCGTCTTCCGCATGTGATCTCTGGGCTATGACGCTGCCGCGCCTGGCCTGTGGTTTGAACCGCGTACCGTACGCAGGCTTGCTTCGGCTATGGTCCCTGCTCCATGCGCGAGTTTTCCGACGATCTCTCCCCTGCTGAGAAGAAGGTTCTAAAGGACGTTCTTGAGGAAGGTGTGCACATCGTGCACGTGCCTCGCAGTGACGATGGGCCTGCCTTCTCGGCGACGATTGGGCTCTGGTTCCATTTTGAGCAACCCGAAGTGATCGTGTTCGGAATGCCAGAGGAGGTTGGGGAGGACTTGCTGAATGCGGTCACCGATGCCGCCGATGAAGGCAAGCGCTTCAAGCACGGTGAGGACCACAAGAATCTGCTCGTGGGCTACACGGTGCGGTTCCTTGATGTGCCAAACGAGAAGGTCGTCGACTATCTCGGTACGGCGCAGTGGGCCTACGCCGGCAAAGAGTTTGCCGCTGTGCAGTTGGTCTGGCCAGACAAGCAGCAGCGCTGGCCGTGGCACGAAGGTGTTCGCGATGGCTTCCGCGATTCGCAACCGATCCTCGGACCGCGCGAAGCGTGACCAAGCAACGATCGAGTTTGGCGAGCGGCTACTTCCTCGGCTTCATCTTCTTTCTGCTCGCGATGCTGTTGTGGCTACGCGGCATGGGCAGACTGCTGTTGCCGGCAGCGTTACTTGGTCTCATTGGCTACGGCGTACATCGCATCATCAAGAAGATTCGCGAACCGCTTGATGATGCTGAGTAGCTAGCCGACTAGCGCGCCATCACGAACTCAAGTGGTTCGTGACCGGCATTGCCAACGCTCTTGAGCGTCAGAATCTCAGGGGACTCGTCGATCACGATTGGTCCCGTGCCGAACGGATCGTCCAGAGGTTCGCTGTCGACGCCGCGACGCATGTCGAGCGCCATGCGCAGTAGGCGCACCGTGCCGATTGAGTGTCGGATCGATTTCTCAGCCCACACCACGGTGGGAAACACCATTGCCGCGACGTCGTTGCCGCTGGCGCGCACCTCTTTGACGATCTGGTCGGCTAAGCGTTGGCGAGTTTGCCAGTCCGTCGTGTCGCTGTTGTTCAGGCGGTTGTAGTTGACGGACGTCATCAGCACCGCATCGGCAAGCATCCAGCGCGCGGAGAAGCCGTAGCGCCATGACCCGCCGGCGGCCCAGTCCGATTGCCCCGATTGCTTTTGGAACTGTTCCGTCAGGAACAGCAATTCGCGATCGGTCGTCAGGATTTCGGGCATCTGCGCATCGAGTTTGGCCAGACCCGCAGCGAGTGTTGCGGCCGCATCCGGGTCGAGCGCTCGCAGCGCCTCATCGGTCCATGGTTCGAGGGCGATCGCGATCATGGCCACGCTGATCATTTGGTGGATGAGCAAGCCATCGCTAAAGACGTCTATTGCCATGCCCAGCGAGTCGAGGCTGACCTCAACACTCGCCATGTCGTCGCCGGCGCGGCGCAGGTGTCGCGTTTCGAATGCTGCTGCGTTGCTGACCCAGCGGTAGTTCAAGAAGTTGATATTCTGGTCGGCGGCAAGGTTGTCTCGGTCGACACGTGAGTTGCTCGCGTGCGTGCCGGCACGCAAAGCGGATAGTGCCGGCAGCCATGCTTCTCGCAGGTCGCCGGCCATGTCCGCAACTTGCTCGTCCGTCTTGCCGATCAAATCACCTAGCGATTCATTGTCCTTGAGGACGTCGCTCATGATCTCGGCAGCTTGCTCGTAGTGCGTGAACGCATGTCCTTCGGAAGCCGCGCCCCACAGCGGTTCGCGTGTGTCGGGCTGTGCTAGCCATCCGGCGTGCAGCGCCTTATGCGTATCGACCATCGAACGCCAGCTAGAGTTAGTCTTCGACTGCACAATCGCTGCGGACGTCATTAGCAAGGCGACTGCAGTTACAATGCAGCCGATCATGCGGCGCTGGCGTTTGCGTGGAGCGTTCATATACGTCGCTATCGGACGGTTCGGCGCATGGTTGGCTACACTGACGGCATGAAGTCCCTGCTTGCGATTGCTCTGGCTGGAGTCGCGATGACACCGTGCCTTTGGGATAGCGACACGCTCGATACTGAGCTGCGTGGCTTGCCCGAAGCCTTCGACTTGATCGTTGGTAAGTGGCATCGCCACAGCGATGCGTATTACGAAGACCGTGTCGCCAAGCTAACCGACAAGGCGGCACTTACGTTGGCGGACTTCGACGATCTCGCCGTCGCCTACGAGCACCTCGACAAACGCGACAAGGCGATCGAGGTGATGGCGGACAAGGCGATGGTGCTCGCGGCCAAGCCCGACAAGGAGCATCAGTATCGCTACCACGCGAACCTTGGCACGTTCTACGCGCACGCCGGCAAGTTCGACGATGCGCTGCGCGAGTTGCGCACAGCAGTCGAGCTCAACCCGGACGCGCACTTCGGTCGCGAGGTCTACCAGATCGAGTTGATCGAATACGTCGCTGCCGCGAAGAAGGAACCTGCGGTGTGGCGGCTGCACAGCAGCTTGCGACACGCGGGCTACTCCGTGCAGCTCACGTTTGCTAGGGCTGCGCTTGGGGTGTCGTTCGCAACACCCATTACGCAGCCTGGATGGAACGGTCCGCGGGTGTTGGACTGGGATGCAGCCTACAAGGCGCTGGCCGGTATGCTGCGGTTTGGCGGTCTAGAAGGTGCCGAGCTGTATCGCGGGTTGGGTGAACTCTATCTGTCCAAGGCGCACCTCAATCTCGCATGGTGGGCCTACGGGCGCGCGATCGAACGCGGTCATCCCGCTGCGTCGGACTTGGAGATTGTTCGCAAGGCGATCGCGAGTCACTGGGACAGTGCGCGACCACACAAGAACACCGGGCAGGTCAATCCGACCGAAGGCGACTACGACCAGAAGCGCGCCGAGGCAGACGAGTGGCTCGCGCGGTTTCAGCAAGCCGAAGCGGAAGCGATTGAGCGCGGTGAAGACGTTCGTTCGGAGGCAGCACTCAAGTCACTGCTGGCCGTTGCGAACGGCACCACGCCAATTGCCGGCGACGAGGAGTCCTCGTTCAATTGGCGTGTCACGACGTTGACCAGTTGTATGTGCTTGTTCGGCATCCTGTTCTTCTTGCGCGCCCGTGGCGGCAAGGCGTGAGTTCCAGCTATCCGCGCGACATCCCGCCGCTGTGGTTGTCGTTGCCTCGGCAGCGCCTCCCCGTTGTGGCTGCCGGTGATGTTGTTTGTGGTGCTCGATCGGCGGTTTGTCCGGCGTGAAGAAGACTTCCTACATGATTCGCAGGGGACAACTTACGACGATTACTGCACGCGTGTCCGGCGTTGGCTCTGAGGTTGACGTGCGAATTGCCACCTGACGCGGTGACGTGGATTGTCTCTAAGAGGTGCTCGCCCGCCCGGCGGCGCATTCACTGGAGACCTCACACAATGTTGAAGCTTGCGTCCCTCTCTTCGCTTCTTGCCGTCAGTCTGGCGCTTACTAGTTCGCTGATGGCCCAGGTCAGGCGGTTGCCTGGTTTGCCGATCGTGCCACCGCCAGCCGGCGCCCCCGGGTTGGCCGCTCAACCGCTTTTCGATGACGGGTCTAGTACTCGCTCGTCAAGCGCCGCCCGGGCCAAGACCCGGGCCAAATCCATCAAGCCTGATCCCGCAACGAGCGGCGTCAAGAAGAGGGGCACTGCTCTCAGGAAGGCCGTCGCCAAGGTCAAGGCGCTGCCTTGGAACAAGCGACTCAAGGACGCGCAGACCAAGGCGCGTCAAAGTGGCAAGCCCATTCTGATGCTGCAAACGCTCGGGGAGATCGGCGGCCTTGCTTGAAGCGCGTTGCAATCGCTGCGGGGCGTGACCCTGCCGAACAACGACGTCATCGATTTCATTGGCACCCGATTCGTTCTCGCTCATCGCAATATTGAGAAGGACGAGCACGTGGGCATGTCGCATGGATACCGCTCGAACCAGTCGGCCGTTGGCACGACCAACGGTGCTGGCCCGCGCAACGTCCAGTTCTTGATCCTGGCTGCTGACCAGACGGTGCTGCACGCACTGCCCGGCTTCTGGCATCCAGAAGATCTGATCCCCGAGTTGCAACTCGCGTTCGAGATCAGCCGCCTCTACTTAGACAAGCGGAAGACCTACAGCCAGAAGGCGAAGATGTTCGAGATGCTACACAAGGCGCACATGCGGCGTCATGGGGCAGCGTCTATCCGACGTGGCCAATGGCAGAGTTTCGACTTTTGGTATGAGACCAACCACGTAGAGCGCGCCGAGCGCGACACGTTTCGCATGTTGGCCAATGGCGATCTGCAGTTGAAGTCGGTACCCGAAGTCATTCACGACCGAATGTTGACGCGCCGCTTCCAGAAGCTCGACGACTTCGACCTCGAGTCATTCGTCGACTACGGCCGTCCGTTCTACGACAATAACCGCGGCGATCGTGGCAAGGCCTTCTCAAAGGCCGAACGAACCAACCGTAAGCGTGAGAAGTTGCTCGCCAAGAAACGTGACATAGCGGCCCGAGAGACGGCTCGAATCGCCGCTAGAGAGAAGCCCCTGTCGCGTCGGAATCGTTAGCGAGAGCTTGTAGCTGAAAGCCGGTGGAGGAGAGACCGTCGGCTGCTACTACCCTGATGAGCGCCTACCTCGAAGGCAGTCGACGTGGGCGCGTTAAGGTGCTGCCCGCTGCCGTAGGAACTCAGGCAGCACTAACCGCCGATCGTCGTCTTCTTCGCGGTTACCGTCTCGATCTCGTCGCTGCCTTCGGTGATGCGCACCATGCGATCGGGAGTGACGTCCTGGAACGTTTGCGTCTTGCCGGTGCGCGGCCAGTGGATCTCGAGCAGATCGATCTTGCTTGCCGTGCCCATGCCAATGGTTTGACGGAGCGGGTTGGCGCCGAAGCTGCCGCCACTGTTGACGTGGCGATACACCGAACGCGTCTTGCCGTTCTCGGTGATAACTGCGTGGATCCTGGCGCCGATGCCAGAGCGGTTGCTGTCGGTGCCGACGAGCTGCACGCACAGCCAGTGGTTGCCGAAGCCGGGGTTTTCGAACAGCGTGTTGTAGGCCGGGTCGCCGACGTAGGCACCGCCCATCACGGAGTAGACATCGAGGTCGCCATCGAAGTCAAAGTCGGCGAACGACACGCCGTGACCCTTCTGCAGGTGGGCGAAGCCGCCAGACATGCTGACGTCCGCGAACTTGCTGCCGCCCATGTTCTTGTACATGAGGTTCGGCATCAGGTTGTAGTAGTAGGGGTCGCCGGTGCCGAGGTAGAAGTCGAGCCAGCCGTCGTTGTCGAGGTCGCCGAAGTTGGCACCCATCGGCAGAGCGGGGTAGTCGAGCCCCATCTCCTTAGCGACGTTGGTGAAGCCTCCCTTGCCGTCACCGCGCCACAGTTTCATGTAGTCGTAGTTGCTGTCGGCGACCTTGATGCCGAGGTGGTGGCCAGCGACATGGCCGACGCCGGTTGAGTAGGCAGCGACAAACAAGTCGAGCTTGCCGTCGTTGTCGTAGTCCCAAAACCAAGTCGGGAAGCTCGCGATCGGCTCCTCCATCTTGAGCTTCGGCGCGACGTTCTCGAACTTATTGCCGCCCAGGTTGTGGTAGAGGCGGTTCTCGCTAGCGAGGTTACTGACGAACAGGTCGGCGAGACCATCACCGTCGTAGTCGCCGAACGAAGCGCCCTTGGTGTAGCCGAGGTTCTCAACGCCGGCCTCTGCTGCGATGTCGACAAACGTGCCGTCGCCTTCGTTGCGGAACAGGTGGCAGGGCGAGTGGATCTTTGGTGTCGACTCATTGCCGACGAAGAGATCGAGGTCGCCATCGTTGTCGATGTCGGCCCAGTCCGCCTGCGACGATGGGAATGCGGTCTCGCCAAAGCCGGCGGCCAGCGACACGTCGACGAACGAACCGTCGCCGCGGTTCTTCAGTAGCGAGTTGGGGTGGCGGCCGTTGTTGTAGAGCCAGGCACCACGCAGGATCACGACGTCGAGGTCGCCATCGTTGTCGTAGTCGGCCTGGAACATGTTGATGCCGCTCGTGATGCCAGTCAGGTTGGCTTCTTTGCTGCGCTCGCTGAACGTGCCATTCCCGTCGTTGCGGTAGTAGCGCATCACGCCGTCGGCGCTCCACAGTGACAGCAGCACGTCGAGGTCGTTGTCGCCATCGAAGTCGTCGACGATCACGCCGCCGAGCATCGCAAACATGTCCATGCCGGTCTTCGCCGCAACGTTCTCGAAGTGCGGCAGCTTGAACTGCGACTGCAGCGCGTCGATCGGCATGCGCCGCTCCTCCTTCAAGCCGTCCGGCCAGGTGCCCAGCGTCATGTGCGCGATGTTGAGCAACCATCGGGCACTGAGATGCCAGTAGTCATCGGCTGGGCGGTTGGCGACCACCAGTTCGAAGCACGGGATGGCTTTGGTGGCACCCTCGGTCTTGGTGTGGATGGCTTCGCCGCGCAGCGGCAGGATGCAGCTCTCGGCTGTGGATCGAGCGCAGCAGTTCTCGGTCTCCGCTTGGCGCATGTAGGCCATGCCGAGGTAGAAGACGATCGAGCTGGCTTCGTCGAGGCCGCCCTTGAGTCGGCCCGCGCGCATCTCATCACTGGCCTTCTTGAGGATGTCGATGGATGCAATCGTGTTGGCTAAGCGCATGTGCGCAAGAGCCGCATCGAGTCGCAACTTCCATCCGGCGTTGTCGCCTTCCTGCTCGAGTTGCGCCCACAGTTGCTTGGCAGCCTTGTCGCCGTGGTACTTGTGGATGGTCTTCGCTTCGTTCGCGATCTTGCCGAGTCTGGCAAGCATGTCCGAGTGGCTCTTAGTTTCGGCGGCTGTGTCGCGCGCGTCTTGCGCAACGGCAGTCGAGACGAACAGCAGGGCAAGGGCGAGCGAACGAGTAACTTGGATCCAGCGTGTTGTAATCATCGACGACTCCTAGGTAGAGCCGCATAGATACCAAGAACGGTAAGCTAATGCTCGATTCGCGCCGTTAACGCGTTCGCCCAATTACACTGCCGGCGGCCACGGAGCCAATGATCACTACGCCACCAAAGATCGTAGACGCGTGCGGTTCCTCTCCGTGTATGGCGTAGGCCAGTCCAACTTGGAAGATGCCCATCGCGGTTATCACCAGCCAGTCGTTGGTGCTGCCGACAACCAGCGTTTGGTCGATGGCTGGCATCAAGGCGAGTGATAGTGCACACGTTGCCACGCTGCCCCACGCGGCAACTGGGGCGCTCGCGTCTTCGCACGTTCGCCGGTCAGCAACGGTCCGAGGATCAATACCCACATTGGCGCCGTCGCCGCCAAGAAGATTGTGCTCGCCGCGGTGGTCATCGTGTTGGCGAGCACGAACAAGAACGTCGCCATGAAGTAGGCCGGGATCAGCACCAGCACGCGCCGTGTTGGCCGAACCCGCGCTTCGGGCATCAGAGCGAAGATTGTGATTGCGGCCACCAGCGCCCGCACAGCGGCGCGCTGGGCCGGAGGAAACTCGCACGACTTGATAAGCGCTCCGGCGGTCGCGAACAGCGCACCAGCTACCAGGATGCGCAGGGCGGAGGCATGCATGGTTTGTCGCATGTGCTGGGACTAGATTCCACGTTGGAATTGCGGGCCCGGGCCGGACAATCTGTCCGCAGATGACCAGCTACGAAACTCTCGAGATCGTCCAAGAAGGCGCCGTTCGACACATTCGCCTCAACCGCCCGGAAGTTCGCAATGCCTTCAATGGCGCGGTTGTCGACGACCTGCACAAAGCCTTTGCCGAGGTGGATGTCGATGACGCTACGCGCGTCGTTGTGCTGAGCGGTAACGGCAAGAGCTTCTCAGCTGGTGCCGACCTTGGTTGGATGAAGGATCAGGCGGACTTGTCGCTAGAGGAGAATACGAAGGGCGCCGACTACATGGCGCGCATGTTCTTGCGCATTGCGCGCTGCAAGAAGCCGGTTATTGGCCGCATCCACGGCCACGCCCTTGGTGGTGGGTCTGGTTTGACTGCCGCCGTCGATATCGCGATTTGCTCCGAAGACTGCCTGTTCGGAATGACTGAGGTGAAGCTTGGCATCGTGCCGGCGGTGATCTCGCCGTTCTTGCTGCAGAAGATTGGTGCCGGTCGTGCGCGCACGTTGTTCCTGACTGGCGAACGCTTCGACGGCAAGGAAGCTGAGCGCATCGGTCTCGTGCATCGCGCCGTTCCCGTTGAGCAGCTTGACGATGCCGTTGGCAAGGTACTCAAGGAATTGCTCGCTGCTGGTCCGGCCGCCGTCGCGAGCGCCAAGAACCTGATTCGTTCGGTGGAGCACTTGGCTCTCGAAGCCGCTATTCCGGTTACTTCGAATTGGATCGCGGAACTGCGCGCGACGGATGAGGCAAAGGAAGGCTTCACCGCGTTCTTGGACAAGCGCAAGCCGAACTGGATGTCGTAGCGCGCGCAGCGCTTGGCGTTACTGCCGATAGCGGCTGCGTTCGTGTTCGGCGGCACTCGACTCGAGGGCGCGAAGGTGCTCGGGTTCGAGGTTGAGGGTTGCGGCGCGGGCGATCAGTTCACGTGGCGTCTCACCGGCCAGCAACGCGAGTTTGCAGCGATGCAGCGCCTGCTCGAAGTTCGTGATCGCGGGAACGCGGCTGTGGCTCTTGCGGCGTCGACGCAGCCAGACCACCGCGATTGCGATAGCCAACCCGCAGGCGATTGGGTGGCGCATCGGCAAATTAAGCCAGCGTTGTCGTGACTCGCTGTCGAAGCTCGTGACGTCACTCCACAGCGATTGCAGCCAACTGCTGGTGTCTTGCCAGAAGCCGGCACCGCCGCGACCGGCGCTGCGAACATCGGCGGTTGGTGTCGCATCGAATGTGTGCCACGTGCCGTCCTCGCCGAGCACTTCGATCCATGCGTGGGCATCACGTTCACGGGCGATGACTGCCTTTTGGTCTTCGCTGCGTTCGTGTGCGAGGTAGCCGCCGACGATGCGGCATGGCACGCCTTGGGTGCGCAGCAACAGG
>Ga0302118_10001629_pt1 | contig 11168 bp, 13 predicted proteins | sample AG5_331_MG_FD_203126 | JGI IMG/M metagenome (GOLD analysis project Ga0302118, IMG submission 203126) | Marine microbial communities from Western Arctic Ocean, Canada - AG5_33.1 | ecosystem: Environmental > Aquatic > Marine > Oceanic | place: Canada: Western Arctic Ocean | collected 2017-10-01 | reverse complement strand
TGGCAAAGCTCGTGACTTCCGATCCTGCCAGAGTCCCGACAAGACCGGACGCGGTCGTTTCAAAAGTCGGCATGCCACCAACCGCGGCAATCGATTTCATTGAGGTAGGACCGCTGATCGTTCCTAGGTGCTCTCCAAGCATGGTGATTCCTTTCCTAAAGTTTTGTGGACGACCCGAGTATCACACCTCTGAGCACGGATAGGAAGTTCAAAGGGCCTATGGCGGGGGGAGTCGAGGTAGGACGGGGCAGGGGCTGACGAGGAGGGTGGTGTAGAAGCGGCGGACAGGGGCCGTTGCGTGCGGGACACTGCGGTGGGCGAACCGCGAGAGGTCAGTGAGCGGGAGTGGGCCGCCGAGATGCGCCGATGGGCGGGGACGCGGCTGGGACGAGGATCCCCGGCTGGCCGGCCGGACGTGGGAGCCTCAGGGGTCGACGTCGGCGGGCAGGGACTGGTCGAACTCGAAGTCGGGAACGGGGTCGGGCTCGGCGAGGTCGAAAGCCGGTGTCTGATCGAGAAGCCCGGTACGGTGGCGTCCGTACGAGCCTTGGCTTGATACCCGTCAACGCTAATCGTCAAATTGGTATGACGAACGGGGGCGGACCATTACTCCATGTAAGAAGGGGGGACAATGTTATCCACCAAGGTAAGCCCCACGGACCAGACGGTCCGTGGGGCTTCTTCGTTCGTACAGCGGCCGGGCCCCTGTTTTTGCCTCGCTCGGGCGGTCGGTCAGAAGCGCGCTCGGAAGAGCTCGAAGCGCAGGCCGGGGACCCAGTCCTGGCGACCGTCGTCGAGATCGATAGGTATCGCGGTCGGGATCGGCATGGGCGTGCCCACACGCCACCCTGCATCCGAGTAGCCGAGCAGCGCCAGCCCGTCTCCACCTCCGAGCGCGCTACCGCTCACACCGTCGCGATCGCCAATCCGGCCATGCTCGACACGAGCGGAATCGCGATCATGGCGTTATCGCCCGGATCGGTGAGAAGATCGATCCCCAGCCCGACCAGGCCACCGCCAAGTGCACCGAGGTTCATCAGCCGAACCCGATGACGGGACACATCATACGAGGAGCCGAGGAGTTCACCCGCGAAAAGCCCGGCGTTGCCGCCCAGGAGGCTCGCGATGAGCACACCGTCGCTGTCACCGCCGTCATCGATATCGAGGACCGCGGCCAGCATGGCTCCGTAGATCGAGCCCCACGTGGACCCTCCCTGCGCCGCGCTGGAGACGCCCGACCGAACCGGATTGCGAGCGAGCACGGCACCGGTCGCGATCCCGGCCAGACCCCCCAGGATCATCGCGGTGAAGACCTCCTCGGTGTTGTCGTCCCTCTCGTAGCACCCGTACTGGGAGCAGACCTCATACTGACCGATCCCGAGGACTTCCGTCCAACCGAGTCCCTGCCATGATCCCCAGATGCCACCCCAGGAGATCGCTCTCGTCTGTCCCTCCGTCTACTGCTGGCTGCGTTGTGCAGAGAGTGCGGAGAAGAGGCCGAGGGGCACGCCGGCCAACAAGCCGGCGCCGTACGCCTCCGTATGGTCTGCGCCGAGCGCCGTAGGAACCGCAACCCCGAGCCATAGCCCGTACAGGGTTCCGAATACGGACAGTTCCAGTCGACTCACTCGATCCGCGCGCTCGGCGCCCGGACGGGTCAGCTGCTCCCGCGCCTCATCAGCCGCGACGGTCCCGGGGTAGCGCTCCGATATATGCAGATACAGCGCTCGTGCGAGGTCCCATTCGCTCTGCCCCTCGAACTCGATGGCAGTGCGGAGTAGTACGGCAGCTGCATCGCCCGGCGCGACCTGCGCCGAAGAAGGTGCAGGGACCGTCAGAATGGTCACCGAGGCAACGATCAGCATAAGCAGCACCCGCAAGGCGCGGGGTGCACGAATCCAATCGATCAGTGTCAGCATGATCCTTTATAGACTGGCCGGCCCAGGAAAGTCCAGTAGTTCATCAGACGGTGCCCACTCGCACAGCAGTGCATCCGCCTCCGACGATGCCAGCGCCGTCGAGAAGGTCGCGCCCTCGACGGCCAGTTCGGCGTGGCCCCAGGGCCGGATCCACCGGACCTTCAGGCGACTCATGGAAAGTCCACCTGAGCCCCCGCCGGCCTTGCTAACCTCGCTCCGCCTCGGGTACTTACACCCTATGTCGGCACTTCCAACTCCGCCGACGTCCACCATCCGCGGCCTCCCTCGTCCCCTAGCCAGGGCAATGGAAGCCTACGCAGACCGGCTGGACGTCGAGAAGATCCGCGAGGCCTATGACCTCGCCGTTGAAGCCCACGGGGGCCAAACCCGTGCGTCAGGGGAGAAGTACGTCACCCACACGGTCGAGGTGGCGACGCTTCTCGCTCAGCTCCGGCTCGACTCGAACTCGATCATTGCGGGGCTGATCCACGACACGGTCGAGGACACCGACATCAGCCTCAAGGATCTCGAGAGGCGTTTTGGATCCGAGGTCGCCACAATCGTGGACGGCGTCACGAAACTCGGTAAGGTCAAATTCAGCTCCGCCACTGAGCTGCAGGTCGAGAACTACCGCAAGATGTTGCTCTCCATGGCGCAGGATGCACGAGTCATCCTCGTGAAGCTTGCGGACCGTGTGCACAACATGCGGACGCTCGAGCATCTCACGGAAAACAAGCGCCGCAGAATCGCGCTGGAAACGCGCGAAATCTATGCGCCGCTCGCACACCGGCTCGGGATCGCCGCGGTCAGATGGGAGCTCGAAGACCTCGCCTTCAAGTTTCTTGAGCCCGACGAATACCAGGCGCTGACCAAGAAGATCCGACAGCGCCGCAAAGAGCGTGAGCGTGAGATCCTGGAGATGCAGCGCCCGCTTGAGGAAGCGCTTGAGGCGGCCGGCATCGTCGCGGAGGTGAAGGGGCGACCCAAGCACCTGTGGTCGATCCACCGGAAGATCGTCGTCCAGAACAGACCGTACGACGACATCTATGACCTCATGGCGATGCGGGTTCTCACCGACGCGGTCGAGAGTTGTTATTCAGCGCTGGGCATCATCCACAGCAAGTGGACGCCGATCCCGGAACGTTTTCACGACTACATCGCGACACCCAAGTCCAACATGTACCAGTCGTTGCATACGACGGTACTTGGACCGAATGGCCGGCGCTACGAGATCCAGATCCGTACGGAAGAAATGCACCGTACTTCCGAATACGGCATCGCGGCGCACTGGAGATATAAGGAAGACGATCCGGCCCGCAGTGGGGGTGAGAACGAGGTCGATGAAGCCCTGACGTGGTTCCGCCAGGTCCTCGAGTGGCAAAAGGACACCGCGGAGCCAGAGGAATTCATGGAGTTCCTCCGCATGGACCTGTTCCGGGGGGAGATCTTCGTGTTCACGCCGGACGGGGACGTGAAGCCTCTTCCCACGGGCGCGACACCGATCGACTTCGCTTACTCAGTTCACACCGAGGTAGGTCAGCACTGCGCAGGCGCGAAGGTGAATGGGCGAATTGCTCCACTGTCTCGCGAGCTGAAGAACGGCGACACGATCGAGATCATTACGAACGCCAAGCAGCGGCCGAACCGTGATTGGCTCGCCTTCGTGAAGACTTCGCGTGCACGGGGTCGGATTCGGCACTGGATCAAGCTCGAGGAGTTCGACTCAGCGTTTAAAATTGGGAAGGACCTGCTCGATCGAGAGCTGAAGAAGGCCCGCAAGACGCTGCCAAGTGACCCGCCCGACCTGCTCGCTGCTGCCGTAGATCTCGGGTACGCCGACTTTGAGCAAGTATATGCGGGGCTCGGACGGGGTGACGTCGGACCTACCGCGGTGATCAAGCAGTTCCACGCGGATCATGATCCCGCAGAGGTCGCGGCCCGCCAGCCGACAGCGCTCGAGAAACTCGCCGCACGCCTCCGGATTTCAGGAAAAGGTGTCCGGATTCAGGGCATGGACAACCTCATGGTCCGGTACTCGCGCTGCTGCCAGCCTGTGCCGGGTGACGCGGTGATCGGCTACGTCACCCGAGGGCGAGGTGTATCGATCCATCGGACGGATTGCCCGAACGTGCTGGCTCTGTCCCGTGACCCGGAGCGGCGCATCGAGATCGAGTGGGCCGCAGAGAAGGGGGATCGGTTCTTCGTGAAGCTCTACATGCGAGGGTCGGACAGGCGCGGGCTTCTGTCCGACGTGGCGAAGGCGATCACCAATACGGGTACCGATATCTCGCATGCGGATATGCGGACCACCGAGGGTGGGATGCATGGGGAGTTCGTGGTCGAGGTGCGGGATTTGGCTCATTTGGAGAAAGTCTGTCGCTCAATAGGGCGCATTAAGGGCGTGTTAGACGTAGAACGGCGCGAGCACTTCGATGACGAGGACTTGGGGTGGGCGTAGGCCGTCAGAGCACGATGGGACGACGCACGGGTTTGTTATGGCGAAACACCCTAGGCCTGGCGCTCCGGTTTAGCGCCGCTGCCGGGTCTCTTTCGGCTCAAGCGTCGGTTTATGTGAGGCTCTCAGATCCAGCGTATGCGGACCTCGAGGTCTTGATCGCGTTGGGGTGGGTACAGGGCGTGATGGTGGGAGAAGGCCCGCACTCGGAAGCGGCGTTTCGTCGATTCGTACATGAGGGAGAGGGAGGAAGCGAGGGCCGAGCTCGAAGTCACGCTCGATGCTCGACCGTCGTTCGCGGGCGCGCGCGTACGCTTGGGCGTGGTGCTCCAGCGCCAGGGAGACACCCAGGGAGACACCCAGGGGGCGGTCCGAGCGTGGAAGCAGTGTGCCGCGGAAGATCCCGAGGATATGCTCCCCCGCGCTTACCTGGCATCTGCGGGGGTCAGCTTCCCGTGCGTCCACGAGTCCGAGGCCAGCAAAGAGGCAGGGTAGGCCCGATCCTTGCTACTATTATTCTGCACTTAGGCCTGCGGGCCGCTGATCTTCCCTCGATTGTTTGAAGCCTACCATGCGCAAACTCCTCTTGATGGCTGTTCTGGCCACCGCCACCGTGGGTGCGTGCACCACACGTGGGACGGAGGAAACCGCCGTAAGGCGTGGTGACGAGGCTTTCGCCATGGAGAATTACGACGAGGCCCTGGCTGAGTACCGCCTCGCTGTGCGGCAGGGCGCGGAAGATCCCCTGGTCGTGGCACGGGTTGCGCACACGTATGCGACGATGGGCCGCGTGGACGACGCAGGCGACTTCTACGAGGAAGCTGCGTCGAAGGACCCGGAATTGGTCGACCAAGCCGTCTCGGACTTGATGTATTTGGCCCGTGACGCTCAGTCCACCGACGATCGATTCGCGATGGCTACGGCGGTCGAGACGGCCCTTCGCCTGCGGGCGGGAATCGGCGTCGGCACGATGTCACTGCCGCTTGCCCGCCACTATTTCGAGAACGGCGAATACGGTCGGGCGCTGCCTTTTTATCAGAAGGCGATGGCCGAGGCAACCGATTCGGCACCTGAGATCGTCTTCGAAGTGGGGAACGCGTACGAGGAGATCGGTGATTGTCAGCACGCACTCATCTACTTCGAACGTTTCCGTGAGATGGTTCGCCCGTGGCAGCGAGGAGAGGTCGATTGGTACATTGGGACGTGTGCGTTTACGCGAGCCCGAGACCTGCGCAGTCGGTCCTCTCTTGAGCCGGAAGAGCTCGAAGAAGCGCTCTTGTTGATCACGCGAGCCGTCGAAGTCGGGGAGCCCCGTAACATCCAGGGTCAGGCCTGGTTCGAAAAAGGCGAGATTCTCGCTGAGATGGGCGAGTGCGAACTGTCCATGGAGGCGTACGCTCAGGTGCGTTACGCAGATCAGGCCGGTTCGCTGGTGGACCGAGCACAGGCTCGCTTCGATGAAATTCGCTTCGGCCGAGGCCTAGAAAGGCTTCGTGATGGCCGGTGCAGGTAATAGGAAACCCACAGACACGCGCAGTGTATCCAGCGCCGATGCTAACCATGACCCGACGTTTCGGAATTCTTGCCCTTGCCCTCGCGCTGGCCGCGTGCGGTAGCACCGCGTCTCCCTATCAGGGGATGGACGCTGAGGCGCTTTATGCCACGGCGACCCAGGAGTATTCGGAGGGTGGGTACCTCAACGCCGCCGAAGCCCTCGACCGCCTGCTGCTGTCCTTCGGAGATTGGGACCGTGTGCCTGAGGCGCGACTCATGCTCGCCCACGCGCACTTCGGTGCCCAGGACTTCCTAACGGCTCGCGCCGAGTACGTCCGTTATTTAGACCGCTACGCAGGTGAGGGTGACGCCCCTGTGGCAGCGCTTGGCGTTTGTCGCTCGCTCGCGTCGTTGTCTCCTGATATGCCGCGTGATCAGACGTTCACGAACGACGCCATCCTGGTCTGCAGGAACGTGGTGATCGACTACGCGGGGACGCCTCAGTCTGCTGAAGCGGCTCAGCTCTCGAACTCGATGCGCGTGAAGCTTGCCGAGAAAGAGTACATGACCGGAGATTTCTACTTGCGGCGCAAACTCTACGACTCCGCGATCAAATACTTTGAGTTCGTTGCGAATCTCTACACCGAGACTGAGTTCGCGCCGATGGCGCTGGCAGGCGTGTACCATTCGAACGTGGCCATTGGGTACCAGGATCTAGCGGACGAGGCGAAGGAGTTGCTCCTGAGTCGCTATCCCGATTCCCCAGCAGCAACCTCGCTCCAGAGTAGCGGTGGTTCCGGCTCCTAGTAGCGCCGCTGCCGCACCCCTCCGGATCGGTCTTTTTGGGGGCACATTCGATCCGCCCCACATTGGCCATGCCACGGTTGCGGGCGACGTGGCGGATGCGTTGGCCTTGGATCGAGTGTTGTGGATTCCGGCAGGCGATCCTCCCCATAAGTCGCGTGAGGATCTGACCTCGGCACCGTTGCGCCTCGAGATGGTGCGCGAGGCGACTGTGGACGATGCCCGCTTTGCGGTGAGCGCAACGGAGATCCGTAGGGAAGGTCCTTCGTACACGGTCGACACCATGAGAGAGATTCGGGAGGTGTACCCTGAGGCGGAGCTCTTCTTGATTCTCGGGGCGGATCAATTCGCGTCGTTCCAGAGTTGGCGCGCGCCGGAAGAGATCTTACGCATGGCGACGCTCGTGGTGATGGACCGGAACGGTGTCGCTGCACCGGACCATGTGCCTGATGTGCCCGGAGCGGAACGCGCCCAATTCGTGCCGGTCACTCGCGTGGACGTTTCCTCTACGCAGATCCGAAATACGATTGCTCAGGGGGGGCATGCTGCCGCCGACCTGCAGCCTGAGGTTGCTGCCTTTATCGATGCCGAGGGGCTGTATCGCAAATGAGAATCGCTAGATTCCGCGGAGCGATTCTGCCCAGCCGCCACCGACACCCAAAGCCATGACGAAGCTTTCCGACAAGTCCTTTCTGGTGACCGGCGGAGCCGGTTTTATCGGATCGAACCTCGTTGAGCGACTTCTCGATGCAGGTGCGAGGGTCCGAGTCATCGACGACTTCTCGACCGGCAAGCGCGAGAACCTGGCAGACTTCGCGGACCGTATCGACCTGCACGAGGCTTCGGTCACGGACCGTACCGCGTGTGACGCGGCGTGTGCCGACATCACGGCGGCGCTTGAAGGCCGTACCCCCGTCATCTACGGTGATGGTGGCCAGACCCGGGACTTCACCTACATCGAGAACGTGGTTCAGGCGAATCTGCTCGCAGCGACGGCCCCGGCGGAGGGCGTGAGCGGCGAAGTCTTCAATGTGGGATGCGGCGACCGGATCAGCGTGACGGATCTCTGGGAAGCGATTCGTGAAGCGCTCGGTGTTGAAGGTGATGCGGAATACGGTCCTGGCCGGGCAGGGGACGTTCGTGACTCTTTGGCGGATCTGACCAAGATCCGGGACCGGCTCGGATATGAGGTGAAGGTCCCGCTCCATGAGGGACTCAGGCTCACAGTCGATTGGCTCAAGGGGCTTCCGGCCAAGGCATGAGGCAGTTCCAGGGATGAGGCTCGACGAAGCCAGCCTCGTGCGTTGGGGGCACCGTATCGGGTCCACGAGCGTGACACCTATTGTCATCGGGCTCCGCGGCGATCTCGGGGCGGGGAAGTCGGTCCTGGCCCGAGCGATCGGTGAGGGTGCGGGTGTCTCCCAAGCGATGCCGTCGCCGTCCTACAACCTCCTCTTCCGATACCCGGCGGACGATGGCCTCGAGGTCGTACACCTAGACCTCTATCGGTTGGAGTCGCCGGATGAGCTTTGGGAGCTTGGGTGGCAGCAACTCGGCGCCGATCACGAGATCGTGCTGGTCGAGTGGCCGGGCCGTGCCGAAGACCTGATGCCGAAGGACTATTGGATCATCGACCTGACGGTGCCTGACGACGACTACAAGGTCCGAGAAGTCGGAGTCGATCGTGTCGGGTCGCCTCCGGATTTGGCCGCGTTCCCGATGTCGGTATCTGGGTCATGACCTCCTTTCATTCAGATCGGTTCTATCTCGCGTTCGACACCTCCGGCTCCATCGGCTCCGTGGCCGTGGCTCAAGGTGGCGAGGTGATGGCTCGTATAGTCCTCACCGAACGGGCAGCACACGCGTCGCGACTGATTCCGGCGATCGACGAGGTGCTCGAAGAAGCGGGACTCGATCGCGAGGAAGTTGCCGGCATCGTGGTTGGTGAGGGGCCGGGTTCATTCACTGGCGTACGCGTAGCCGCAGCGACGGCGAAAGGGTTGATCTACGGATGGAAGTGCCCGCTCTGGGCCATCTCGAGCCTGGCCGCCACTGCGCTGGCCTTGGATGGCGGGGGCGTTCGCTACGTTTTGTTCGATGCCAGGGGCGACCGGGTGTACGGCGCCTGTTATGGAATCGGGCGCATAGGGGTGGAGACCCTCGTGCCGCCTCACGGCGGTTCGCTTCGAGATGTACTCGACGCTGAAGTACCCCCGGGTTCGATTTTTCTCGGGGACGGGGCGGATCGGCATAGGGCGGCGATCGTTGGCGCGGGATTCGAGGTCGTCCCGGAACCGGCGACGCACCCGACGGCGGATGCGCTACTCCGATATCTGGCGCTGCACCCGGACACTCAAGCTGTCGAGGCAGTGAAGGATTGGGAGCCGAGGTACATCCGCGAATGGCAGCCCGACAAAGCCTGGAAGGGCTGACGTGGCAGATGCCGCGACTTCCGTGGCGCCGCACGACGCCACGATCCGGCCGATGCGCCGGGAGGACATCGACGGTGTCCTAGGCATCGAAGGCCAGCAATTCTCCGTGCCGTGGAGTTCCCGCACGTTCGAGGGGCTCGTGGACCGCCCTGGCGCAGAGCTGTGGGTGGTGGAACATGATGACGCCGGAATCATCGCCTACGGGGTGATGTGGTGCATTCTGGATCAGGGTGAATTGGCCAACGTCGCGGTCCGCCCCGAATTTGCCCGCCAGGGATACGCCCGACGACTCCTGGATCAAATGTTCGCGCTTGCGAAAGACCAGGGTGTCGAGACGGTCTACCTCGAGGTGCGCGCCTCGAACACGGCGGCGTCGGACCTGTACCGGTCCTTCGGCTTCAGTGAAATCGGTGTGCGGAAGAACTACTACGAAGCGCCGAAGGAAGACGCTGTTGTGATGCGGATGGTCGTGTAGGTCTCATTCCGCCATGTCAGCGACGGTCGCCTTACGTGATCGTCGTGGGTGCTTACTTCAGACCCTGATCGACCCCGCGAACGTATCCGTTCTCTCGGCCCTCGCGGCCTGACCGTAGCAGAGCTGCTTGCCGCTGTAATCGGGACCGGCACTTCGAGCATGTCAGCTCAAGAGGTGGGAAGGGTTCTCTGGGACCGAGTCGATGGATCGATGAGACGCCTGGCGGCGCTCGATGTCTCAGAGCTCGAGGCCATATCGGGCGTGGGACGAGCCACGTCAGCGCGGATTGTGGCGGCGCTAGAACTGGGTCGACGGGCGGCCGTTGAGCCCGACTCCGCGAGCGACCATATCAGGGGCCCCTCAGACGTGTTTCGCAGAATGGGCCCCCGACTGCGTGATTTGTCTCAGGAGGAGTTTCACGCCCTCCTTCTAGACACGCGTCACCGGGTCGTTCGGGAGGTATTGGTCACGCGTGGAATACTGGATGCTTCACTGGTCCACCCTAGGGAGGTGTTCCGAGCGGCGGTCGCTGAAGGTGCGTCAGGGCTCGTGCTGGTTCACAACCATCCTTCGGGAGATCCCAGGCCTTCCGAGGAGGATCGAGCGGTGACGCGACAACTGGTTGAAGCCGGACGGGTGTTGGGCATTCCGGTCTTGGATCATGTGGTGGTGGGTAGGGGGCGGTGGGCTTCAGCGATGAACGCCGAAAGCTGACAGCCCTTTTTCGCCCGAACGTGCGCCAACAGCCCCCATCCAGCTCCTCTTTCGCTGGTCTCCGGCGGAAACATTTGAAGTCAATTTGAAAAAACGCGTTGACCTCAGGCGGTAATGGTGAATATCTTGGGCAAGTATTCACCGGGCGAAAAGCCCCGTACTACTTGCCGAAGGAGCGCATATGGTCCGCTCGGCAGCGGCAGTTCTCGCATGTCTAATTCTGCCTGGAATTGCCCTCGCCCAGCAGGCGCAGGGGACCCATACCGTCGTGGACGGCAATACACTTTGGGGCCTATCGGCGACCTACTATGGGGACCCGTTCGACTGGCGTCGGATCTGGGAAGCAAATCAGACACAAATCGACGATCCGAATCTCATCGAGCCGGGTCAGGTTCTGGTCATACCTGGGACAGCGCCGGAGGCTCCGGCGACTGAGCCCGTAGCGCCGGCCGAGCCGGAGCCCCAACCGACCAGGAACGGCTTAGATGTCCGGACGATCTTCTTCGAGGATACAGTTGTTGCTCGTGCCGGTGTGATACGCGGCGTCGAGTCCGATCACATCGCTGTGCCACGTGATCAGGTCTATTCGTCTCCCCGCCTGACGGGATTCGAAGGGGATCCTTGGCATACGGAAACTCTGACCGGCGAAGCAAGTGGCCGGACCCGTGACGCCACCGTTCGCGGACACGCTCGTGTCCATGTGGCCATGGAGACGGCGGCCCGGGTGGGCGACCAGCTCCAGGTCTTCGCGGTGACCCGGACCATCGAGGACGTCGGCCGAGTCGTCGTCCCGACGGCTGTGATCAACGTGTCTGAGATCGTCGAAGATGGGATCATCGGTGTGATCGTGAAGGAGTACGGCCGTATCGTCCCAG
>Ga0302118_10001625_pt1 | contig 11179 bp, 9 predicted proteins | sample AG5_331_MG_FD_203126 | JGI IMG/M metagenome (GOLD analysis project Ga0302118, IMG submission 203126) | Marine microbial communities from Western Arctic Ocean, Canada - AG5_33.1 | ecosystem: Environmental > Aquatic > Marine > Oceanic | place: Canada: Western Arctic Ocean | collected 2017-10-01 | reverse complement strand
GCATTCGCTAGCGATTTTGGTGACTTCGACGTTACTGGAACACGGCAGTAGTCGAAGCCATTGTTAATTGATTGATAGATAGGAGTGCTATCTCTTTCGCGGGGTGCGCTCCTTTTTCGTTTATATTCCTAGTATTGCAGTGAGACTGTTATTCGTATTAGACAGTTGGGATTCAGAAAAATTATAAATGCCATCGCCTGACATTATTTCGCTCATACCCATAGCTCTCGCTCTGGGTCTTTCTCTATATACCCGCAATGTTATCGTAGGTCTCTTCACTGGCGTATTCGTGGGCGTGCTGATGTTAAATGGGCCCAACCCATTGGCCGGCGCTGGCATCATGGTTAAAGAACATCTGATCCCTGAGCTCACCGATAGTTACAACGCGGGAGTATTGATCCTGCTGGCCGTTATTGGCGGCTTCGTCGCCCTGGTTGAAAATAGCGGTGGCGGTACAGCTTTCGCCGTCTCCATCAATCGCTGGGTGAGGTCACGCCTGCAGGCGCAGACCGCCGCGTGGATCGGTGGCATTGCAGTATTTTTCTCGGACTTAGGCACGCCGCTGATAATCGGGCCGGTTTTCAGGCCACTGATGGATAGGTTACGAATCTCCAGGCAAAAACTCGCGTTTATCATCGACTCCACGTCTGCGCCCGTCGCTATTCTGGTGCCTTTTATTGGCTGGGGCGTTTACATCATGAGTTTGATCTATTCCGAATACGAGGCACTCGGAATTCAGGAGAGTGAGTTCACAGCTTTCATTCGAGCGATTCCATTTCAATTCTATGCCTGGCTCGCCGTGATGATGGTGCCGCTACTCACGTTCCTGCGCTTTGATTTCGGTGCAATGGCCAAGGCCGAGAATGTTGCGCAGCGAGACCCAGATGAGGATTTGAATGTGCTAGCGCAGGATGAGAGCCAGATTCAGTACCAAGCATTCACGCACCCGAATGCGAGGCCGGTTCTAGTATGGGGACCGCTGATCGTCCTTGCTGTAGTTCTCGGGGTAATGTTGGTGCCCCTTGGCTTTCCCTTCGAGCAAGTTTCTGGTACAGATTTTCGGGCGGGACTGGCTACAGCCTACCTCGCTGCCGCCACACTACTAATTGTTCTGATGGCTGTACTAAAAGTGCGAGAGGTATTGGGCAGCATTGAGGTCTTTCTCAGCGGCATGACGGGGATGACATTGGTCGCTGTGACTCTGCTTCTGGCGTGGGCGCTTAGTGATATAGGAAGGATGTTAGGTGCGGCGGATTATATCGCCGCGGTCGCCCAGGCTGGTCTGCCATATTGGATGTTGCCTGCGGTGGCCTTTGTATTAGCCGCCATTATTTCGTTTGCAACGGGTTCATCCTGGGGAACATTTGCGATCATGTTCCCCTTGGTCATACCAACCGCGGTCGCAATCGACGCGCCGCTGCATGTCAGCATAGGTGCGGTTCTGTCGGGCGGATTATTTGGTGATCATAGCTCGCCGATATCCGAGACAACCATCCTCTCATCCACCGGCGCTAGCTGTCCGCAGATAGAGCACTTCCGTACTCAGCTACCGTATGCGTTATTCAATGGAGCTATAAGCTTAAGCGCGTTTTTTGTAGCCGGTGTGACGGGGTCTGCACTGATAATTCTGGTTGCGCTAGCAGCCCAGATCGCGGGGCTCGTCGTAATACGGCGCATGCAGAGCGCTAGTTAGAACTAGCGAGCAGCCAGTTTGCGCCAGTTCAGAGACGTGGAGTAGACTTGTTTTCAATTCAAGCCTATTCACGCAAATATGAGGCAATACCATGAAACTGTTTAAGTGCATATTGATTGTCATAGCGCTCCTTTCGACTCAGGCCATGGCGCAAACTGCCGGCGCGCCTCTAGCACCGAAAGACAGTGCCGTGGATATGTCATTAGCCGAGCTCGAGGCTGCAGCGCAACACTTGAAGGTTGCCGGCATAGCTACCAAGCGCATGCTTGAAGGTGGCATCTTCAGTGTCAATGTTCGGCATATCGAAGGTGCAGAGACGGCACTTCAGCATGGCCGTATCAGCGAGGTCTGGGTAATTCGAGAGGGTTCTGGAATTGTCGCTACAGGAGGCGAATTAGTAGACAAGGAAGCAGGATCTGGCTCCGGAGAATTTAGAGGTAGCGCAATTCGTGGCGGGCATGAGCGCCTGATACAGGCAGGCGATGTTGTGTTCGTTCCATCCGGCGTACCACATGGCATAAAGCAAACTGATTCACTCGTGTATCTAAACATACGTTTCGAGCTGAGAGACGAAGACTAGTGAGGCTGGGTTGTATGCGTTCTGATCTTCAACAATGTTTCACGCTCCTTATCCTTGTCGGGGCACTACTGAGCAGCACATCTGTATTCGCCGCTGAGGTTGATGAGGCACTCGTGCGCGCGGCGATGAGCAGAGAGGGCAGGTTGCCTGATGATCTCGCCAGAGATAGCCGCAGTAGGCCCGAGGCGGTTATTCCTCTATTGCACATCGAGCCGGGTGCTACCGTCGTCGATATCTTTGGTAGCGGCGGTTATTACAGTGAGCTTCTTGCTGGAGTTGTAGGTGACAACGGAGAGGTCTGGCTCCACAACAACGATGGCTTCGAAGCCTGGGGCATTAACGGGCTACGCGATCGCTTTGATAAGCGGGACCCTGGGAACATCAATCGTCATACCCGCAGCGGCATTAATCTCGATTTAGGAGAGGAGACCATGGATGCGGCCATAATCGTGATGGCGCTGCATGATATCTATGTCATTCCCAAGCGTTACAACGGTGAAGAATATGTGCCAGTTGGCAGGCCAGCTAACTCCAAGTATTTTTTGGAGCAGATCTATCAGGCCTTAAAACCTGGGTCGCGTTTCGTGGTAGTGGAGCATGCGGGTGACGCATTGATGGAAAGCGAGGAAGTCTTCGATCTGCATCGAATGGTCGAGGCTATGGCGCGAAGTGAAGTCGAGAGCGTTGGATTTCGCTTGATAGAAAGTAGCGATACACTGCGAAATCCGCTAGATGATCGCACTATGATCGTATTCGATTCGGATATAAAGGGGCAAACTGATCGTTTCGTCCTGAGTTTTGAGAAGCCATCCAGTTAATCACGCTAGACTTCAACCTTTGAGATCATTATGCTTCGTTTCACTATGAATAAATCAATCCTGCTTCCCTCAATATCGGTTCTAGCTCTCGTTTGTGCGACTAATAGCTTCGCGCAAGAGATAAGAGAGTCAAGTGTGCCACAGTCAATCCGAGATATGATTCTACGCAGCCAGGCTGACACTCAATTTGATCAGACGGCGCGCGTGCAGATGGAAGTGCAGTATGGCGACTTTCTTAGGTCGATAGTCACACAACCTCTAAAGCACAATCAAGTAGAAACACTATTGGTGGAATTGTTTAGTGAGCGCGCAGAATTGAGTTTACGAGTTGCTCAGAATCAGGCCTCGCCGGATCGACTTAAAGTAATCACTGAATACGAATATATTCGCTCCAGACTTGAGCCGTTGTTGACTATGGCGGAGCTCGGCGTTATCGATGCGCAGCGCACAGGGGTGACAGATGAGCAGCTGAAAGGTGGCTATGCACAAGAGCTTTCGCGCACAACTGGCAGCCTAGACAAAGCGGACAAAGATTTGCTCCTCGATACCATCGTTAAACACATTCGCATGGCGCAGGGCGAAACCGGTAGGATGGATGCGCAAAATATCGAAGAGCTGATTCAGAAACAGAGCGCATCTTTTATGCATGCCAGAATGGAGTTGGAGTTGCTTTTCGATGAGGGTGAGTTGGAGCAGGTCGATCAATTCATGGGCCGCCTGCATAACAATCTTTATCGAAATCGTTCGATGTCAGATCAGTAGCAAACGGTTGATAAATTATCCTGTCTGCGTGGCAGACAGTTTGCCCCGCAAAGTCGCTAGTAGTTCATCGTCAAAACCCTTCACGTGATCATCGTCAATCGAGAGCTCTTTGAGCGACGATTTTCCTAGAAAGTCTGCTACATCGTAATCTTTTTCGAGTGCTTTTACCAAATTTGACAGGTGTTTCTCGAGTATCTGTTTTGCGGCCGAGTTTTGCAGTGGCTCCAAGATCCAGGTGTCGATCGTTGGAGCGGACTCGTACGCTAGAGACTAATACGAACAGATTCAATAGCGCAGAATACAATAGGGTTACTACCATTCTCTTTGAATTCATCTAATTCGCCTCAGCAGATTCTACTTGTTGTTCAGTATAGCCAACGGTAGCAAACAGTTTGCGAGGCGGAGGCAGCTCTGTCTATGCTCCGCATCTTTTTCTTCGGCTGTCAGATTGCTTTCCACTAGCTGTACATAAACACATCGATTCGTGTGTCCATACAATAACAGGCAAGTCGTTGATATCTTGACGTTAGCGCAGAGAGTTCCCGGACTAATTGCGTGTGTTAGAGTTCTGTTGATATTGCTCGACTATTGACTGTTCTCCTGTCATAAGTGAGGAGCTCGGACTCTGCTTGACCGAACAGCCAAGAACTAGAATAACTAAATAAGGAGTTCGAAATGAACAAGCGCAAACTAGCGCTGCCAATGCTGGCAGTGGCAGCAGTGATTGGATTTTCTCCGTCCATCATCAATGCCGTAGTTTCGGTGTACCCTACCCACACAACCATCTATCAACCAGATAAGACTTGGAATGGTTATACCTTGTTTGATGGCGCAGATGATAAGGGAGTTACCCTCATCGACATGAATGGCAACATTCTAAGACGTTGGCCTGAGCTGTCAGGCATGGGGCCCTTTCGCATGTTGCCTGGTGGCTATGTAATGGGTGGTGATGTAGAGCGCACACCTTATCAGGAATCGGTTGCACTGATTGAATACGACTGGGATGGCAACGAAGTTTGGCGCTTTGATCGCATGGACATGGTGGCTGGGCCGACGAGTAATGATGACGAAGAGACGGACGAGAGCGCACCCGCAGTCTGGGCTTCACGCCAACATCACGATTGGCAAAGAGAGGGCAATCCCATCGGTTACTACTCTCCTGAATTACTGCCTAAAGCGACAGGCGGTAATACTCTCATTCTTGCGCACAAGAATGTGACGAACCTTAATGTCTCCGATAAGCGCTTAGAAGATGATTATATTTACGAAGTCTCCTGGGACGGCGAAATTCTATGGGAGTGGCTGGCCAGTGACCACATCGACGAGATGGGGTTTTCGCAAGATGCACGTAATGCGATCTATCGATCAGTGGGCTTTAACAACACAAGACAGAGTGCGGACTGGTTGCATGTAAATTCGGCAAATTACTTAGGGCCGAATAAGTGGTACGACGCCGGAGATGAGCGCTTCCATCCGGACCACATCATGATCAGTAGTCGAACAGCAAACATAATTGCTATTATTGCGCGCGATGGTAGCATCGTCTGGCGTATGGGTCCGGATTACACAGAGTCAGAGCCTCTGGCTGAGCTTGGTCAGATTATTGGTCAGCACAATCCACATATCATTCCACAAGGTCTTCCCGGTGCAGGCAATTTGTTGGTATTCGATAATGGCGGCAAAGGCGGCTATGGGAGTGCAAATCCTGCGCGACCGAATGGCACTAATGCGTTAACGCGAGACAGCTCTCGTGTATTGGAAATTAATCCTCTTACATTTGAGGTGGTTTGGGAGTACTCGATCGACTCTTTCACCGAAAGTTTTCAGTTCTATAGCTGGTATGTGAGTAATGCTCAGCGGCTGCCTAACGGTAACACTATGATCAACGAAGGCATGAATGGTCGATTTTTTGAACTCACCGAAGACAAGGAGCTGGTTTGGGAATTTGTAAGTCCTTTTGTTAGCGATGAGGCTACGCCTAGTCCTCGAGTTTACCGAGCTTACCGAATTCCCTATGAATGGGTGCCTCAGTTAGACCCGCCAAGAGAAAGGGCGGTGATACCTCCAGCTTTGGGTGAATTTAGGATACCTGCGCAGCCGTAGATTGCTAATTCGCTTTTTAAGCTTCGTCTTTGTATGTGCTCAAACACAGATGGGGTCGCGGCTTACTGCTGGAAAGGCCGCACATTTTTCGATATTCGGCCCTTGGATCTGTAGTTTTGTGTGACACCGATTGGGCTCTCCTATTATTTATTCTAGCTAAGTTATTAATATAGCTAGCAATTCTTGATATTCACCTGTTTCCACTCTAATCCGATTGAGACATTATGTCGCATAGGCTTTGAGCATCTTATAAAATAGCTTCCTTTATATAGGATTCGTCCTGACTGATAGTTGGGATCCACTGGAGAAAATTATGCGGAACCTCTCGCTGCTATCAAAATTTGCCGTAACCGGACTGTGCGCTCTAACGCTGCTGCGCCCGAATGTGGTGATGGCCGATAGCCCTGTGCTGAATCAGCTCTTTCCGGAGTTGGTGAATCTGTTGTACGCCCATGATGTATTGCATGCTCGCGTATTTGAGGAAATCGAAGCGACAAACGAATCTCCATCGGCTGCGATTGGCAAACGACTACTAACTGAGCAGCTAGAGGAGTTAGCCGAAGCAACAGCGTCTCACTATCACTCCGCAGGTGATCATCTGGCCATGCTGGGGCCGCATCGCGTATTCGAAAGCCGTGCTGTGCCGGGCATCATTGTTACCATCAATCGGCAGCAGACTGCTGAAGAGGCGGCCCAGGCATTAGCTGAGAGTGGCGCACTGCCTGATGTTGCCGTGCAGACACTGAAGCGAGGCCGTGAATTCGTTGAAGAGTTGCTAGAGATTTACCTGGATGATTCCTTCGATGACAAGAAGGTCGCCGTCGATGCAGCCGTTACGCGCTATCTAAGCGACGAGGAGCACTCCGTGGCTGACAAGCCAAAGTCGGATGAGCTTCTCGCAGATCATCCCTATGCCTATTCTTACCGTGTTGGATTCCCGCAGTTAAGTGGGCTGACCTGGGCTTCGCAATGGTTAAAGATTGCGACGCTGGAAGTGGTGACTACCGCGGCAAATCAGGAGGCAAAGATTCGTGATGTCGAGAATGTACTGCAGTACTACAAAGAGAAAACAACTCGCCTACACGGCAGTTTAGTCTCACTGCCCTCTGATATTCCTACCATTCCCGTCATAGCGCCTAATTTCTACACGTTCCATCCCGAAGCTTCCGCTATCGTGGATAATATCGAGGCATTGAAGGTTGTGATAGGCGATGCATTAGCCTATCCCGAATTGATGGGGCGATCTGAAGCAATAGAAACCATGGTTGCTGAATACACGAACAAGGACGAGTACTTATTTAGCCATCGTGATTACTTGATCTCTGTATTGCGCGGCGGCATCTACAATGCTGGTGGGCCAGCTAGGGGTGGAATGGAAAGACCGGATCGCAATTACTCGCGTGACCGTCAGGAAAACCCGCACATCAGCAAGTTTCCGATGCCACAGTAAGTCGTTAAAAAATTTGTTATTCACAACCAGCAAAGGAAGTTTGAGTTGACCGTATTTAGAAGTTTATCCACGATTACAATGGCTCTAGGAACAAGCGTATTAATGACTCAAGCCTTTGGGTCTTTAGATCGGGTTGGGGATTTTGCGCTGCTTGATGATCGTGGTGAATTTCATCAGATCAGTCGCTACCAGCACCGCAAGGCAGTAGTGATGATGTCTTATTATCCCAGTTGCGCCAATATTTCCGACAGCGTGAACTACCTTTCTGAGTTGAATGCAAAATACGCCGATCAAGGCATCGAGTTTTTACTGTTAGATTCATCGGGTGCAGGCAGGATTGAGGCGAGCGAGCGGGGCTTAGACTTGCCGCTTCTCGATGACGCTACTCAGCTTGTGAGTGCATCGCTGCAGATTGAGCAGGGCGGAGAAGTTCTGGTCTTTAATCCTGAGCGGCTCTCACTGTTCTACCGTGGCGCTGCGAATCAATTTTTGGATACAACCCTGCAGACATTGCTCGATGGCGATGTTGATGACACAGTTAAAAGCGATGTTGCCGGCTGCGCCATAGACTATCTGATGCGTGATAAGTTAGTAGCAAGCCCCCCCGATTACACCACTGAAGTTGCCCCGATTATTATTGAAAACTGTGCTGAGTGTCATCGCTGGGGTGGAGCCGGCCCCTTCGCGCTAGACAGCTATATCTCTCTTCTAGGTTGGTCGCCGATGATTCGCGAGGTGCTGCTGAATAAGCGCATGCCGCCTATACAGGTCGACCCGGTGATAGGTCATACCGACAGTGCGCAATATCCGTCAGCTCAAACGCTGCAAACCCTTGTGCATTGGATGGATGCGGGAGCGCCTAGAGGCGATAACCCTGTAGACCCTTTAGAGCTCGTTCCGACAGAGAAGATTTTCGAATGGGAATTAGGTGAGCCTGATTTTATCGTTGAGACTACAGCGAACGAGATCGCGGCTGTAGGAATACAGGATTATTTGTACACAGAAGCGACACTACCGTTCGATCGCGATGTCTGGGTGCGTGCATTTCAATACAACCCTGGAAAGGAGACTGTCCTTCACCATTTGATGACATTTATCTCGCCAGCAGATGAAGATTTTTGGGGAGACGAGGCCGACAACGAAGTCAGCACGCGCCGCTTCTTGGGTAGTTTTATTCCTGGTGACAATCCAGCTACTATTTTTGGCGAAGGGACAGGAATTCTCATTCCTAAAGGACATAAGTTGTCCATGCAGTTTCACTACGTGACAAATGGGCTCGCCACCACAGATGAAACATCTATTGGGCTTTATTTTTACGACGAGCCTCCAGGACAAGAATTGTTAACGAAGGCCATCTCACCACGGTTCGTGATCGAGCCATACGATTCGAATCATGCTATGGAGGCTAGCTACCAGTTCGAGAAATCGGTAGTCGTTACGAGTGTCCGGGCGCGAATGAATTTTCGTGGCAAGAAGATGAAATTCGAAATACAGACTGCAGGCGGTAAGCAGCGTGACGTGCTGAGCATTCCTGCTTACAACTATGGCTGGCAGCCGCACTATCATCTGAGCGAGGCGTTGAGCCTAGAAGCTGGCGATAGTATCTACGTGCGCGGTGCCTTCGACAATTCCTATTCCAACCCGTTCAATCCTGACCCCAGTGAAGAAGTTACGTTTGGTCTAGAGAGCTACGATGAAATGTTCACTGGCTACGTGACTTATTACGAAAAATAGCCATCTCCTGATAGACGCATTTTCCCGCATAGCAGCAGCTACTAGAAGGAATTCGCGTTGCATCCGACTAGCGAAACAACGGCGATTAGTGAAACGACAGTTAGAAGGGCTGGTTTGATAGTTTTACTCTTCATGAGAATTACTCTTTTTCCAATTTATAGGAATAGAGTAAAGCTATAGGCAGAAACTAAACTTGATGCTAGTCAGTATTTCTCGTTTTAGATTAGGCAGAAGCTTTCGGGCTGATCCGCACGCCCAGATTGAAAAAGACTAGCGATAGAATCGATGCGGTTAGCATCAAAATCAATAAGGGATAGACTGTTCCGTTAAAGATCACCGCAACCAATTGCGCAGAGATGGCAGAGAAGAACATTTGTAGAAAGCCTGTTAGGCCAGATGCACTGCCTGCAAATTTGGGGAATTCATTAATCGCGGCAGCCTGCGCATTGGGTAGAGCTATTCCATTTCCGAGTACAGCCAAAGCGATAGGTGCGAACAGGGCAATAGGCTGATGAAACCCCACGAGTTGCAGCGCAATTGCTAGAGAAACCCCTATAAATCCTATGCTTGCGCCTATGCCAATCATGCGGTTCAGTTCCATCGATCGGCCGAAGTGACGGGCGAAGTAGTTTCCTGCCATGAACCCGGTGGGGATCATTACGAAGTAGTATCCGTACTCGTTAGGAGGGCGCTTCAATACTGAAACCATGATCTCTGGCGCGGCAGAAATAAAGCTGAAGAAGAGGACTGATACAAAAGTAACGCAGAAGGCATAACCGCAGAATGCACGCGACCGAAATAGTAGCGCATAGTTACCTATCATCGCTGCGACGCCAGTGAAGGGCACCGGTTCCTTGAGGGTTTCTGGCAAGTTCTTAAAAAGCAGCAATGAGATCAAGATACACGCGATGGCGATTACCACGAAGACATATTCCCAGCCAAGCCGCAGCATTAACTCTCCACCCAGCGCTGGTGAAAGCATGGGTGCCACCACCATCACCATGACAAGTGTCGCGATGACGCGTGCAGCCTCCTGCGCCCCATAAACGTCGCGTACTATGGCGCGTGCGAGCACGAGGCCAACTGCTGCGCCGAAGGCTTGAATGAATCTTCCCAGGATAAGCAATTCGATGGTGTTCGCCAAGAAACAGAATACCGATCCGACTAGTGTGATCGACAGACCAAGCAGCATGACAGGCTTGCGCCCATACTTATCTGACAGAGGGCCATAGAATAGAGTGCCTAAAGCAATGGCTAGCATCGAGAGGCTGAGGGTGAGCTGAGCAACTTCAGTGCTTACTTCAAATGTTTCTTTAATTACCGGCAGGGCAGGCAATAAGATCTGCATGGAAGCAGGGCCGAGTGCGGATGTGGCCGCTAGTAAGATAATGAGAGTCTTTGATAATGATGTGCGAGTAGGCAAAGCTATTTTCCATCAATGGCGTGAACATTGAAGAGATCTTAGGCAGTTGGAAACTGCGGGTATTGAATTAGCGATCCAGTACGGCTTCTCGATTACGCTGCAGAGAACGATCGTTTTGTGAGCTGAGGATGACGCTTGATCCCATCAGGATAGAACGCTGAGCTTGACTAATATCAAAGCCTAAACCGAAGGTTTGGGTATGAAACGTTTGTGTCAGTTGTTGAGCATTCCACTTGCTGCTCTCATTTTCGGCAGCGACCATAGTGTAACACGACAAGATGGTGCCTGTTCTTGTTTTAAGGCATATGGATATATCGGGTGAGGTGCTAACCTCCAGGCCCATTCCGTTTGCGTCTCGAGAAAAACGTGGCGAATCGGCTAGGTAGCCTGCTACCTGTTCGGAGAAATCTGTCCCATCGATTGTTATAGCTACCGGTAGGCTTATGCCTAGGCGGCGCAGTACACTGGGGTCTTGTAGGTAAGCGTTTTCAAAAAGGGATAACGCCTGTGCATGGCGATTGTCGTGCCAGGCCATCTTGCCCATTTGTGCAGCCAAGCGAGCACGAAGCAAGACCTCCTGTGCTGGTAGTTGGCTTAGAGCTGCTGCGCCTTCGCG
>Ga0302118_10001620_pt1 | contig 11194 bp, 8 predicted proteins | sample AG5_331_MG_FD_203126 | JGI IMG/M metagenome (GOLD analysis project Ga0302118, IMG submission 203126) | Marine microbial communities from Western Arctic Ocean, Canada - AG5_33.1 | ecosystem: Environmental > Aquatic > Marine > Oceanic | place: Canada: Western Arctic Ocean | collected 2017-10-01 | reverse complement strand
TGAATTCGGGGTAAGACTATCACATTACAGCGCGCTTTTAGAACCTTTTAGCCTAGAAAAGGTTCAGCGCGGCGAGAGCGATGGATGATGAAGGTAAGTCGGGGTAGAGAGGCAGAAGTAGCAAGAGAAGCTGGTAGAAAGTCTACCAGCCCGTTATTTCGGAGAGACCGTTGCCGATTTCAGCGAGAGAGCGAACAGTCTTTACGCCGGCATCTTGGAGTGCGGCAAATTTCTCGTCGGCTGTTCCCTTGCCGCCAGAAATAATTGCACCGGCATGACCCATTCTTTTACCAGCAGGCGCGGTTACGCCAGCAATGTAAGCAACAACTGGCTTGCTCACATTCGCTTTGATATACGCTGCAGCTTCTTCTTCTGCAGTACCGCCGATTTCTCCAATCATTACGATAGCTTCAGTCTTTGCATCAGCTTCAAACAAAGAAAGTATATCGATAAAGTTAGAACCTGGAATCGGATCGCCACCGATACCAACGCAGGAGGATTGGCCGAAGCCATGGTCGGAAGTCTGTTTGACAGCTTCATAAGTGAGCGTGCCGGAGCGGGATACAATACCTACTTTACCGGGAAGATGGATGTGCCCTGGCATGATGCCTATCTTACACTCGCCCGGAGTAATGACGCCCGGACAGTTAGGGCCGATTAGTTGCACGCCTTGCTGATCACAGCTTTCTTTCGCTATCAACATATCTAAAGTTGGAATGCCTTCGGTTATGCAGACAATTAATTTAATTCCGGAATTAGCCGCTTCAAGAATTGAGTCTTTACAGAATGCAGCTGGAACATAGATTACTGAGGCGTCAGCTCCAGTTTCGTCAAACGCTTCGCGTACCGTATTAAATACTGGCAAGTCGAGATGAACCTGACCGCCCTTTCCCGGTGTTACTCCGCCCACCATCTTTGTACCATATTCGATGGCTTGCTCGGAATGGAACGTACCTTGCGATCCTGTAAAGCCCTGACAGATAACTTTAGTGTTCTTATTAACTAAAATACTCATTGTGCATCTCCGGCTGCAACGACAACTTTTTCAGCTGCGTCGGAAAGGCTAGTCGCGGCGATAATATTCAGCCCACTCGCCTTTAATACTTCTCTACCCAACTCGGCATTGTTTCCCTCTAAACGAACTACCACAGGTACTTGTACTCCTACTTCATTAACTGCGCCGATTACGCCTTCAGCGATCAGGTCGCAGCGCACGATGCCACCAAAAATATTGACCAGTACAGCGGTAACATTCTCGTCGGAAAGAATAATTTTGAACGCCTCGGTAACGCGTTCTTTCGTTGCGCCACCGCCGACATCTAAAAAGTTAGCTGGGCTGCCTCCATGCAGCTGGACGATGTCCATCGTACCCATCGCTAGACCTGCACCATTTACCATGCAGCCAATATTTCCATCCAGGGCAACATAGTTGAGCTCCCACTGAGCAGCCTGCGCCTCGCGCTCATCGTCCTGACTCGGGTCGTGCATCTCGCGTAGTTTAGGCTGACGATACATAGCATTGTCATCGATATTGATCTTGCCATCTAGACAATGCAGATTGCCTTCGTCTGTAATGACTAAAGGGTTAATCTCGAGCAGCGCTAGATCCATATCATGAAACAGCTTAGACAAACCAAGAAATAGCTTCGTGAATTGTTTGACCTGCACACCTTTTAAACCTAAACGGAATGCCAGATCTCTACCCTGATAAGGCTGCGCGCCAGTAAGAGGGTCGACCGTGGCCCTTAGTATCTTCTCAGGCGTCTCTGCAGCTACCTTCTCTATCTCAACACCACCCTCAACCGAGGCCATAAATACTACGCGCCGCGAAGATCTGTCAACAACAGCTCCGAGGTAGAGCTCCTGTGCAATATCGGTACACGTTTCGACAAGGATTTTGCTGACGGGCTGTCCACCGGCATCTGTTTGATAGGTGACCATCTTTTTGCCTAGCCATAGCTGCGCAAAAGCTTCAGCCTCTTCTGCGCTATCCACTAGCTTAACGCCTCCAGCCTTACCTCTACCGCCTGCATGCACCTGCGCCTTAACAACCCATTTGCTACCACCGATTTTTTTAGTGGCGGCGGCGGCATCGCTCGCAGTATCTACGGCAATGCCTTCTGATACGGGAAGCCCGTATTCGGCAAATAGCTGCTTCGCCTGATATTCATGTAAATTCATTTATGTTCCATCCATTTATCTAACTAATTCTCAAGTGGCGCAGTATCGAAACTACTTACGACGCTTGCGATTCCCAATGTGTATTGCATGACCATTCGCTGCCAACGCTGCCTCGTGCACGGCTTCGGAAAGAGCCGGGTGCGAAAACATAGTTAAGCCAATATCTTCTGCGCTGGCACTAAATTCCATGGCGATAACAATCTGCTGCAATAAGTCAGCAGCGCTAGCACCTACAATATGACATCCTAATATTCGATCTGTCTTGGCATCTGCGATCAGCTTAACCATGCCTTCGGCATCGTTTGCTGCTAAGGCTCGACCGCTTGCGACAAAAGGAAACACGCCAACATTTGTTTCAACACCCTCTGCATTTAATTCTTCTTCATTCTTACCGACCCAAGCTATTTCTGGGTGGGTGTAGATGACCGATGGCACTAAGCTATAGTTTACCTGCGTCTTTTTATCAGCAAGCCTTTCGGCAACCATCACGCCCTCTTCCATACCTTTGTGTGCCAGCATCGGGCCACGCACGACATCACCGACTGCATAGATAGAAGGAATGTTAGTGGCACACTGATCATTAACTTTAACGAAGCCACGCTCATCTTTTTCAACGCCTACAGATTCATCTAGTAGGGAATCAGTAAACGGTCTACGTCCAACAGCTACGATAAGCTTGTCGAATGTTTCGGTCTGCTCTCCATCTTTGTCTGTGTATTCAATCGTGACTGTCTTCTTCGCGCCCTTGGCAGCAAGCTTACTGCCAGATACCCGGCTGCCCATCTTTATTTCTAGCCCTTGCTTGGCCAGGATCTTCATTGATTCTTTTGCAATCTGGCGATCCACCATTGGTAAAAAATCATCCAGCGCTTCGAGTACGGTAACTTTTGCACCCAATCGCGCCCAGACACTGCCGAGCTCTAATCCAATTACACCGGCACCAATCACGCCTAGACGCTTAGGCACTTCCTGAAACTCCAATGCTCCGGTTGAGTCGACAATAGTTTCATGATCGATTGGGGTAGGAGGGATATCGATTGGTACTGACCCAGCCGCAATAATAATATGCTTGGCTGCGAGTTCTTGTTGTTTTCCATCTTTGTCCGTAACTACAACCTTGTTAGCACCGGCAACCTTACCCGTTCCGGAAAGACCATCGACTTTATTCGCCGTGAACAGGCCTTTGATGCCGGAGGTAAGCTGATCGACGACCTTATCTTTGCGGGACATCATCGCAGGAACATCCATCGCCACCTTTCCGACGCTAATACCGTGCACCTCGAAATGGTTTTGCGCGTCCATATATTTATGCGAGCTATCCAATAAGGCTTTCGAAGGGATGCAACCAACGTTTAAGCAGGTCCCACCAAAAACGGTCTTGTCAGCTTTGTTTAGCCATTTCTCTATACAGGCCGTTTTGAAGCCTAGCTGCGCGCACCGAATAGCGGCAACATAACCAGCAGGGCCCGAACCAATAACTACAACATCATATTCATTTGACATAAGTATTTCTCAATTCAGTGATTTGATAAGAGAAGCATTGAACACAGCTACAACCTAGCGCTTCTCCAGCAGCCTTTGTTAAATCTCGAGCAGAAGTCGCGTTGGATCCTCTAACAAATCTTTGACCGTAACAAGAAACTGAACCGCTTCTTTCCCATCGATCATCCTGTGATCGTAAGAGAGCGCTAGATACATCATTGGCAGAACTACCACCTCACCAGAGACGGCCATTGGGCGCTCTTGAATCTTGTGCATCCCTAAAATAGCAGTCTGGGGAGGATTCAATATTGGCGTCGACAACAAGGATCCGAATACGCCACCGTTTGAGATAGTAAAGGTGCCTCCCAACATATCTTCAATGGCAAGTTTTCCATCTCTAGCTTTTATTCCGAACTGCCTAATTTCGTTTTCTACCTGCGCCAAGCCCATAGAATCAACGTTGCGTAGAACTGGCACAACTAGGCCACGTGGTGAAGAAACAGCTACGCCGATATCTTGATAGCCGTGGTAAACAACATCATTTTCATCGAGAGATGCGTTTACAGCAGGATAGCGCTTCAATGCTTCAGTACAGGCGCGAACGAAAAACGACATGAACCCGAGGCGCGTGCCGTCGTGAGCCTTCTCAAACTCTTCCTTGTAACGATTACGAATATCCATAACAGGCTTCATATTCACTTCGTTAAAAGTTGTAAGCATCGCAGTGGACTGGCTCGCGTGGAGTAGTCGCTCGGCAACCTTCGAGCGTAGCCGACTCATCGGCACACGTTCTTCAAGCCGTCCTTCTTCCGATATCGCTATGTTTGCTGGTGCAGTCGCTGTGCTCGCTGCAGACTTTGGTGCTGAACTAGCCTCCAATTTCTTTAGAATGTCTTCTTTAGTAATCCTGCCGCCCTTTCCACTACCTGCGATCGAAGCTGCATCTAGGTTGTTCTCTTCGATGAGCTTTTTCGCTGCAGGGCTAATCATCGCTTCAGCTTCATTGGTAGCAGCCTCGACTTCAGGCTCTGCTTTCGCTGCAATAACTGGTTGCTTGCCGTCATTTGCCAATAGGCTTCCGATGGCCTGATTGCTAACAATGGTGGCGCCAGCGTCCATTAAAATTTCTTTTAGAGTGCCATCAGTTGGCGAAACAACCTCGATGACTACTTTGTCTGTCTCAATATCCACGAGTAGCTCATCGCGCACAACCGTATCGCCTACATTCTTATACCAGTTAGCGATCGTTCCGTCGGGAACCGATTCAGGTAATGTTGGGGCCTTGATTTCAATAGTCATAGTTATTCCTTGCTAACACCTTCTTTATAATTGCGAACACGCTAGCTTAATGCTTGATCGATAAATTTATTTAGCTGACTTAAATGCAGCGCAGGATAACCCGCTGCAGCTGCGGCTGATGCTTCTCTGCCTACATACTCGAGATGGACTGAAGGGAAGTGCTCTTGAAGCGGGCTTCTTAAATGGTGCTGACTCGAATACCAGGCGCCCTGGTTCATAGGCTCTTCTTGGCACCAAGCGATCGATGTCAGGTTTTTATATTGAAGCAGACACTTTGAGAAATCGTCATGAGGAAACGGGTATAGCTGCTCGAGTCGAACTATAGCTATATCGTTTATTTCTCGCTCTCGCCTTGCCGTACGCAAATCGTAGTAGACCTTTCCGCTACAGACTACGAGTCTGCGAACCTGCTCTACATCGAAATCATCTGTTTCATCGAGCACAACCTGGAAACTTCCTTCAGCCATCTCTTGCAAGGAAGAAACGGTATCTTTGTGCCGCAGCAAACTCTTTGGCGACATGACAATTAGCGGCTTGCGCAGTGGGCACAGCACTTGCTTTCTTAACATGTGAAAAACTTGAGCCGAGGTAGTCGGCAAGCAAACTTGAATATTGTGTTCGGCACACAGCTGCAGAAATCGCTCCAGTCGCGCGGAAGAATGTTCAGGCCCCTGCCCCTCATAGCCATGTGGTAGCAATAGTGTTAATCCGCAAAGTCGCTGCCACTTATGCTCGCCACTGGTGATAAACTGGTCAATGACCACTTGTGCAGAGTTAGCGAAGTCACCAAACTGCGCCTCCCAAACCACCAACGCGTTCGGTATTGTCGTGGCATAGCCATACTCGAAGGCAAGCACTGCCACCTCTGAGAGAAGCGAATCATAGATTAGAAATCCATTTTCCTCCTCCACCAGGCTCTGTAGCGGTATATGGGTATCGCCTGTCTTCTGATCGAACAGAACAGCGTGCCGATGTGAAAAGGTGCCACGACCCACATCTTGCCCCGTGATACGAATTTTATTGCCGCTCGTCAGAATGCTTGCATACGCTAAGGTCTCCGCAAAACCCCAGTCCACTTCGATGTCGCCTGCAGCCATCTTCGCACGATCATCCATAACGCGCTTAACCTGACGCTGCAGTGTGAAATCTTTTGGTATCTCAGCAAGCTTCTTGGCGATAGCCTTCAAATTCTTCAGCGGCATCGAAGTGTTGAAGAACGGACCCCATTCGTGACCAATGTACGGACCCCAGTCGACGAATAATTCCATAGAAGGCTCTTTGACTAAGCTCTTCGCTACGTGTTCGCCTGTATCTAAAGCGGTACGGTAGCTCGAATTTATGGAATCGGCCTCCTCAATGGAGACTACGCTTTCAGTGTCAAGACGCTCTGCATATAAGACGCGAGTCGACTTATGTTGCTTAATGGCCGCGTACATGAGTGGCTGAGTAGACGAGGGCTCATCGGTTTCATTATGACCTCGGCGGCGATAGCAGATTAGATCGATCACAACGTCTTTGTGAAACTTGTAACGAAAATCTAGCGCCAGCTGTGTCACGAACAACACAGCCTCAGGATCGTCTGCGTTGACATGAAAAATTGGCGCCTGAATCATCCGCGCTACATCAGTGCAGTATTCAGTAGAGCGGGCGTCATCCTGGCGGCTAGTTGTAAAGCCCACCTGATTGTTGATGATTATGTGTACTGTTCCACCGGTTTTGTAGGCGCGTGTCTGAGACATCTGGAATGTCTCCATAACCACACCCTGGCCAGCAAATGCAGCGTCGCCATGAATGATAATCGGTAGTACCAGATGGCCCTCTTCGTCTTTGCGCCGAAACTGTCTAGCGCGCACCGAGCCTTCAACTACTGGCGCGACAATTTCCAGATGCGATGGATTGAATGCCATCGCTATGTGGACTTCACCACCGGTGGTCATAATGCTCGAGGAGAATCCCTGATGGTATTTTACGTCACCGGAACTTTCGTAAACTGCCTTCCCCTCAAACTCATCGAACAGATCGGCGGGATTCTTGCCTAATAGATTAACGAGCACGTTGAGGCGGCCTCGGTGTGCCATGCCAAGCACGATCTCTTTCGCCCCGAATTTACCCGCGCGCTGTACTAGCTCATCTAGTGCAGGAATCAGGCTTTCGCCACCTTCCAATCCAAAGCGTTTAGTTCCTGGGTACTTAGAATCTAGATGTTTTTCTAAACCTTCGGCAGCGGACAACCTTTCCAGCAAATGGCGCTTAACATCGCTCTCGAATACTGGATAGCCATCATTGCTTTCGATGCGCTGCTCTATCCATTGCTTCTCTTCGAGATTTACAATGTGCATGAATTCGTAGCCAATCGAGGCGCAGTAGATACGCTCTAGCGAATCTACAATTTCTCTGAGCGGCGCTAGCTCTTTGCTGATGTAAAGAGAGCCCGTCTGGAAAACGGTGGAGTAGTCTATCGCAGACAAGTCGTGGAATTCGAGCTCCAAGTCTTGAACACTTTCGCGGTACATCAAATTCAGTGGATCAAGGTCTGCCTTCTGGTGGCCACGGACACGATAGGAGCTTATCAGCTGCAAAACTTGAACTTGCTTGCTTTCGTGCTCGGAATGCACGACTGCGTCGTTACTGAGCACTGGTGCGAAACGACTAGCTTTACCTAACGTCTTGAATTCATTTTCGATAGCAGCGTGAGAAACATCGGGACCTTCTTCATCGTTGGCGGCCGCCAATGATTGAAAGAAATCCTTCCACTGAACCGGGACAGATTCAGCGTCGACTAAGAAGCTTTCATACAAATCTTCGACATACGCTGCATTCGATCCGGACAGATGGCCAGTGCTGCGCATTATTTCAAGTAAGCTGTCTTGCATACTACTTCCTTTTAACCTCGCTCAAAATGGTGATGTTAGGCTCAAGGCTGCCAGAGATTAAGACACATGGTGAGAACTAATTAAGTTCCCTGCTGAATTAACATCGAGCGGATATGACCGATTGCTCGAGTTGGGTTCAAGCCCTTAGGGCAAACTGCAACACAATTCATGATCCCGCGGCAGCGAAATACACTAAACGGATCATCCAAGCCAGCCAATCTCTCCACATCTGCAGTGTCTCGGCTGTCCGCAAGAAAGCGATAAGCCTGCAACAAGCCGGCAGGGCCGATGAACTTATCTGGATTCCACCAGAACGAAGGACAGTTTGTGCTACAGCAAGCGCAAAGTATGCATTCGTAAAGGCCGTCCAGCTTTTCTCTTTCTTCGGGCGATTGCAGGCGCTCGATAACAGGTGGAGCTGTATCGTTGATCAAGTAAGGCTTAATCTTTTCGTATTGCTTGTAAAATATCGACATGTCTACAACAAGGTCGCGAATAACTGGCAGACCGGGAAGAGGACGTAGAACCAACTTACCACCTTGCTTTACCGCCGAGGACATCGGTGTAATGCAAGCCAACCCATTGTTCCCGTTGATGTTCATGCCGTCGGAACCGCAGACACCTTCTCTGCAAGAGCGACGGTAGACAACGCTGGGGTCTTGCTGCTTTGCAAGCTCCAATACGTCTAACACCATCAGGTCTTTGTCTTCGGGCAACTGCACATCGACATCCTGCATGAATGGCTTTTCATCTGTATCGGGATTGTAGCGATATATGCTTACTAACACGGCTCACCTTTTAATTTTCGTAGTTTTTAGCTGCTTATGCCTGCGCCTTAAATGCGCAGGATTCGTGTTCAATTCTGTATCGTGACTCTATTAATTTCGTGCGTTTAGTAGGAACGAATCTGTGGCTTCATTGTGTCGACAGTCTTTGGTGAAAAATTCACATCACGCTTACCAACACGTCTGTCACCAGGAAAATACATCGAGTGACACAACCAATTTTCATCGTCACGCTCACGGAAGTCATCGCGCGCATGGGCTCCGCGACTTTCGTTGCGAGCCTCTGCCGCAATCGCCGTAGCCTCTGCAACCTCAAAGAGGTTTTCCAATTCCAACGCTTCGATGCGCGCAGTATTGAATGTCTGACTCTTATCTTCGAGATGGACATTCGCTATTCGCACTCTCAGGGCGGCTAGCTTCTGAATGCCATCCTGCATGAAATCGCCGCGGCGAAACACGCCGAAATGATTCTGCATAACGTCTTGGAGCTCGGCACGCAGCATAGCCACACTCTCGCCTGAATTCGATTCGTTGAGCCGAGAGAGCCTGTTCTGAGCCTGCTCAATATCCGTCTCAGATGCTTCTCGTTGCTCCATACCCTGACCTAGCATTTCTTCGATGTGCTTACCTGCAGCGCGACCGAATACAACCAAATCCAATAAGCTATTTCCTCCGAGACGATTTGCGCCGTGAACCGAGACGCAGGCCACCTCGCCTACAGCAAACAAGCCAGGTATTATTTTATCCACGCCCTTTTCATCTTGAGTTAGCGCTTGGCCATTCACATTAGTTGGTATGCCGCCCATCATATAGTGACACGTGGGCACTACTGGAATTGGATCTTTAACCGGATCTACGTGCGCAAATGTTCGGGACAGCTCGAGGATGCCAGGCAGCTTAGAGTTAAGTACATCTTCTCCCAGGTGATCGAGCTTCAGCATGACATGATCGCCATTCTCGCCACAGCCGCGTCCCTCTAATATCTCTAAGACCATCGAGCGAGCTACCACATCGCGCCCCGCCAGATCTTTCGCATTCGGCGCGTAGCGTTCCATAAAACGCTCGCCGTCTTTGTTGATTAGATAACCGCCCTCACCACGACAGCCTTCAGTCACTAGCGTGCCAGCGCCATAAATACCGGTAGGATGAAATTGCCACATCTCAATATCTTGCACTGGAAAGCCGGCTCGAAGGGCCATGCCCACACCGTCACCAGTATTGATCAAAGCATTGGTAGTGGATGCATAGATGCGACCGGCACCACCGGTGGCGAATACCGTAGCCTTCGACTTAATGAAAACCGTTTCACCTGTCTCGATGCAGATTGCGATGACACCCACAATCGCGCCGTCTTGATTCTTAACCATGTCAGTTGCATACCATTCGTTTAAAAACGAGGTATTGTTTTTCAGATTTCCCTGATACAGCGTGTGCAACAGGGCATGACCTGTTCGGTCAGCTGCCGCACAGGTTCGCGCGGCTTGCCCGCCCTTGCCAAAGTCTTTGGATTGACCACCGAAAGGTCGCTGATAGATTCGCCCGCTCTCTGTTCGTGAGAACGGTAGCCCCATGTGCTCTAATTCATAGACAGTCTGTGGGCCTTCACTGCACATGTATTCAATCGCATCCTGATCACCGATGTAATCGCTACCCTTCACGGTGTCATACATGTGCCAACGCCAATCATCATTCGGATCAGAGCTCGCTATCGCACAGGTGATGCCGCCCTGCGCCGACACGGTATGCGAACGGGTCGGGAAAACTTTAGTAATAACGGCCGTGTTGTAACCTGACTGTGCGAGTTGCAGCGCAGCTCTCATGCCAGCGCCACCACCGCCAACTATTACTGCATCGAAAGATAGTGTACGCATGCCAGTCATCTAATTACCCCAGAAAATCTGAATGCCCCAGAGCAGGTACACAGCGATTAGGAGCACGCAGCCTGCTTGAAACATTATTCTAAAAAAAGTTGCGCTCTCACCTAGCTGCAAAGACGTCAGATAGTCCGTTGATACTGTCCACATACCGATCCAGGCATGTGCGCACAGAGCAAACAAAGTGATCAGGCTAAAGAAGCGCATCGCATTGCCCTCGAAGATCGAGCTCCACGTCTGAAAATCCATATCTGGATTCATCACAAAGTTAGCCAGTATGCAAAGCGAATAGGCTGCTAGGATAATTGCGCTGAAGCGTTGAACAATCCAATCGTAAAGACCGGAACGGCCTAAATTCGTAACATTCGTTACCATATCCATACTCCGGCTGTGATAATCGCCACGGCAGACAAGGCGAGAGTGATGCGGGCTCCGATGAAGCCGCTCTGCAGCGTTTCTCCGTAACCCAAATCCATAATCAAGTGTTTAATACCAGCTATCAGGTGATACAACAGCCCAGATAGAACCGCCCAGGCCCCACATTTAACTATTACGTTGTCCAGTAACTCCAAAACTAGCGCAAAGCCAGATTCCGACTGGAGTGATAGCTCCAGCAAGTACAGCATCAGGGCGACGCCTACAAAAATAAAGATGCCGGACAATCGATGTAACAAAGATGTGATCGCTGGCAAGGGGTACT
>Ga0302118_10001619_pt1 | contig 11195 bp, 9 predicted proteins | sample AG5_331_MG_FD_203126 | JGI IMG/M metagenome (GOLD analysis project Ga0302118, IMG submission 203126) | Marine microbial communities from Western Arctic Ocean, Canada - AG5_33.1 | ecosystem: Environmental > Aquatic > Marine > Oceanic | place: Canada: Western Arctic Ocean | collected 2017-10-01 | reverse complement strand
TTCTATTTATGGGCGGTTTTATGATCGCTTTAGCGATGCAGCGCTGGGGGCTGCACACCCGCATGGCGTTATCGCTGCTCGCCATTACCGGGACTCGTGCCCGCAATTTGATCGGCGGGTTTATGCTGGCAACGGCACTGCTGTCGATGTGGGTAAGCAATACGGCAACCACAATGATGATGTTGCCGATCGCCATCTCCGTGTTGGCGTTGTTGCGTTCTGAAGCCGGCGAATTAAAGTCGCTGCCGGGTTTTAACACGGCGCTTGTTTTAGCGATTGCCTATGGCGCGAATATCGGTGGGCTTGGGACGTTAATTGGTACACCGCCAAACGCTTTGCTCGCTGCGTATTTTGACCAGACCTATGGCATCACCATAGGATTTGCAGAGTGGATGGCCGTTGGTTTGCCGTTGAGCTTGATACTGCTAGTCGTGACCTGGCTGATTTTGACACGGATTTTGTATCCTACTCCGAACCAAGAGGTTGAAGGTGCCGCGGCTAATCTTGATCGTGCGAGGTTGGCTCTGGGTCCTATCTCGCGGGGAGAGTGTGTGGTCGCCGTCGGGTTTGCAAGCGCTGCTTTTCTTTGGGTGTTCCGTCCAATTCTAACGAACCTATTGCCTTGGCTTAAGTTGAGTGATGCAGGCATCGCTATGACAGTAGCCTTGGCTTTGTTTCTGATCCCAAGCGGCGAACGTGCTGATTCTGGGGGGGTCGATGGCGTGTTGAATTGGGATTGGGCCAGCAGACTGCCTTGGGGTGTTCTATTGTTGTTTGGTGGCGGGTTAAGCCTTGCCGCCGCAGCGAGTGCGTCCGGCCTTTCCACCTGGATCGGAAATGGCATGGCTGGATGGGACGGCTTGCCAACATTGGTGTTGTTGCTCGCTGTGGTGACGGCTGTTATTTTCTTGACCGAGGTAACATCGAATACAGCGACGACGGCGACACTGTTGCCTCTCTTGGCTGCGGCAGCTGTTGCTGTCGGAGAGAACCCGTTGTTGCTGTGTATCCCGGCTGCTCTTGCAGCCAGTTGTGCATTTATGCTGCCGCCAGCAACGCCCCCCAATGCCATTGTGTTTGGGTCAGGCCAAGTGACGATTCCGCAAATGGCTCGGGCGGGCATTTGGTTGAATATAGTCAGTATCGTTGTGTTGGTTTCGGTCTCGTATCTGATTGCGGCTCCTGTCTTCGGCATTGAGCCTGGGGTTGTACCCGACTGGGCAAGCGCGCAAGTGGGGTAAGGTCCGAACTAAGTGTGCCTTTAGTTTTCTATGTTATCGGCAGATTCGGGGCGCCACTACCCGCTCTAGTTTGGGTCTAAGCGTTCTAACTCGATCTTAGAGCCCTGGTACTCAATCAGGTCGTAGCGCTCAAAGGCAAGCGCGGCCGCAAAACTCTTTTTGGCCAGCTCAATATCACCTGCTGCGAGGGCGAGCTGCCCTAGTATGAAATGGGTTTCTGTTAGCCTTGCGCTTGCTTCTTTTGGGTCTCTGCGCGCTTCGTTGAAGACGACTGGAATAGTCACTTGCCCTTCAAGCCCGTCGACTAGAGCTCCAGGCCAAACAGTTGGGTCGGTGCCTTTTGCTGCGCTTTGAAGTTGAGCGTAGGCATCCGGTGCTTGTGTCCGTTTTGCCGCGACAAACCGCCAAATGCTATCCGATATGCGCTGATTTGGCAGGGAATCTAAATCCAGGATTGCTGCATCAAATTGTCCCGCAAGTAAGTGTGCCTGAGCACGTCGGCGCTTAGCTAGGGCTAAACCCGGTTCAGACTCAAGCGCGACTGTTAGGTCGTTTATGGCGTCGTTCGGTCGGCCCATCGCCAATCGGGCGAGGCCTCGATTCAGTCTTGTATCGGTATCAGCGGGGAACCGCTTCAAAACTTGATCAAAATCCTGTTCCGCTGCGGCATACTTCTGCTGTGAAAACCGAGCACTCCCTCTGAATAAGCTGACGCGTTGGTTTCCTGGCGTGATGGCTAGAACAGCACTGAAATCGGATTCCGCGCCTATTCCATCTTTGTCAAACAGCCGGGCTACCCCTCGCGCTTCTCGCGCTTCAAGGTTGTTCGGTTGATTTTTCAGAACAGCGGTGTAGTCAGCAATGGCCGCTGCGAAATTTTTGATTTGGCCGTGCGCTGTTGCTCGGACCATAAGCATTTCCATGTTGTCGGGTGTTTTCTCTAGAAATGTATCGAATGCTTCAATCGCGGCCCGTGGTTGTCCTGCTCGTAGATATGCCGTCCCAAGAAGTCCCAAGCTCTTGCGGTCTAAAGCATTGAGGGCAAAGGCTTTTTGTAGTTCTCCAACCGCTGCGCCGGCATCGCCGGCCCTTAGAAATATTCGCCCGCGAACGCGATAGGGTCCTGGGTCGTTCGGATTTAGTCGCCTGACTTCGCCGAGGTCGGTCATCGCAGCGTTAGTTTTTCCGAGATCCATTAAAATTTCAGATCGGAGTAGGTAAGCGTCTGTCAGTCCCGGCTTTTCTCCGATTACTATATCGAGCTCATCTAATGCATCTTCGCTGCGGCCTTTAAAAAACGTAAGGCGGGCTCGTGTCATGCGCGCGACAACGTCAATGCCCCCGAGTGCTTCGGCTGCGTCGATATCTGCGAGTGCACCATCTAATTCTCTGTTTTGACGGCGAAGTTCAGAGCGCACTAAGTGTGCACGCGCACGTAAGGCATTATCATTGGATGGTTCGGTGACCGTTGCCGTGCAGGCTTCTTGTCGGGTGCTCGGGTCTAAATCTCCAGCAAAGCAATCCAAGGGTCCCGACATGACTGGCGTAACCTGTAGGGCAAACAGAAGCAATAAGGATGGGCGAATTGCACGCATAGGTTCGTTCCTCGCAAATCGCAGATTTTGGTGTTTAGACGGTTTAGTGCGCCTCGGCCCAGTTTGCGCCTGAGCCAGCGTCAACGACTAAAGGTACGTCTAAATGCGCGGCGCCTTCCATGACTTTCTTAACCATAACTTTCGTGTCTTCGACTTCCTTATCGGGAACTTCAAAGATCAACTCATCGTGCACCTGCAACAGCATAGTGGCGCTTAGGCCAGCTTCTATAAGTGCAGTTGGCAGCCGTATCATGGCGCGCTTGATTATATCTGCTGCGCCGCCCTGAATCGGCGCGTTAATTGCTGCACGTTCAGAGAAGCCACGCACATTCGGATTGCGATCTCCAATGCCGGGTGTTTGACAGCGCCGCCCGAACATTGTTGTGACGTAGCCTTGCTTCCTGGCTATGGCTTTTGTTTCTTCCATGTAGGCCTTGATTTCAGGGAACTGGTCAAAATAGGCGTCGATAAAGTCTTTCGCTTCTCCACGTGGGATCGAAAGTTGGCGAGCTAACCCAAATGCGGAAATGCCGTAGATAATTCCGAAATTAATTGCTTTAGCCTGACGTCGGACCATAGGGTCCATACCCTCGATAGGTACGCCAAACATTTTTGATGCGGTCGCAGCGTGAATGTCTTCACCGTTCTTGAATGCACTTTTTAGTGCCTTGATGTTTGCTACGTGGGCGACTAGTCGCAGTTCAATCTGGCTGTAGTCAGCTGAGACCAAGGACATGCCCTTTTCAGCAATAAAGGCAGTACGAATTTTCCGGCCTTCTTCTGTGCGGATAGGGATGTTCTGCAAGTTGGGGTTGTTCGAGCTTAACCGCCCGGTCGATGCCACAGTTTGTGAGTAGGAAGTATGCACGCGCCCAGTATCTGGATTGATTTGGTTCTGCAAGGCATCGGTGTATGTGCTCTTCAGCTTTGTCACTTGGCGCCAGTCCACCACCCTGGCTGGGAGATCGTGGCCCTGTGCCGCTAGATCTTCGAGAACATCGGCACCCGTAGCCCAGGCCCCCGATTTTCCAGTTTTCTTGCCGCCCTCGAGCGCCATTTCGTCGAAGAGAATTTCGCCCAATTGCTTTGGTGATCCAACGTTGAACTCTCGTCCAGCAAGGGCATGGATTTCAGTTTCCAAGTTTGCGGCTCGGGTTGCGAAGTCTTGGCTCATGGTTTTCAAAACGCCAGCATCAGCTTTAACGCCAGCCGCTTCCATGTCGACTAAGACTGGAATAAGCGCTCGGTCGAGTCGTTCGTATACTGTTGTGAGTTGGTCCTCGACAAGACGCGGCTTGAGCATATGCTGGAGGCGCAATGTGACATCCGCATCTTCTGCGGCGTAATCCGTCGCGATTTCTAAGGGAACCTGATTGAAGGTGATCTGTGACTTGCCTTTGCCGCAAACGTCAGAAAATTTAATCGTCGCGTGACCCAGGTGTAGCTGGGCAAGTTCGTCCATCCCGTGTCCGTGCGATGATCCATCAAGGACGTAAGACAGCACCATCGTGTCATCGACTGGCGTTATGCCGATGCCGTAGCGCCGTAGCACGTGCATATCGTATTTTATATTCTGCCCTACTTTCAGCACGCCCGGGCTTTCTAGAAGCGGTTTAAGAGCCGCGATCGCCTTATTCATCGCAATTTGTCTGGGCGCATCTTTTGTCGCATCACCTGGTTCGCCAAGATCAAAGGTGCCCTGGTCTCCAGAACCTGTGTGGCCAAGTGGGATATAACAACCTGAGCCTGGCTCAACTGAAAGAGACACGCCAACCAGGTTGGCGCGGAATGCGTCGAGAGCATCTGTCTCTGTGTCGACAGCGATAACGCCGACTTCGTATGCCCGTGCGACCCACTGCTCCAAAGCCACCATGTCCTGAATCAATTCGTACTCAGCATTGGGCTTCATGGTTGCGGCTTGTTCTGCAGGGCTAGTGACTACGTCTTCTCCCCCCAATTCGGCTCCAAGCTCTGTGGCAACCTTAGCGGCGAGAGTTCGGAATCCTTGGTCCTTAAGCCAGCCCAGAATGATGCTCGGTTCAGGCGCTTGCCACCCGAACTCATCTAGACCCCTCGCAACCGGCACGTCGTCCCTGAGGGTGACGAGTTCTTTAGAGATGCGAGCTAGGTCAGCAAACTCGATCAGGTTTTCACGACGCTTGTTTTGTTTAATCTCACCAGCGCGCGCCAAAACCGCTTCTAGGTCACCGTATTCGTTCAGGAGAAGGGCGGCTGTTTTGACACCGATACCAGGTACTCCAGGAACATTGTCAGCCGAATCTCCGGCGAGCGCCTGGACGTCGATGACCTTGTCTGGTGTGACGCCGAATTTTTCCATAACCTGGTCAGGCCCGATCATCCGCTGTTTCATCGGGTCAAGCATTTCAACGCCGTCGCCAACGAGCTGCATCAGGTCTTTATCAGCTGAGACTACAGTAACTTTCAGTCCAGCCTCTTTGCCCATTCGTGAATAGGTCGCTATGAGGTCATCTGCCTCGAAGCCCTTCATATCAATGCAGGCAACATTAAAGGCGCGCGTTGCATCTCTGATTAAATCGAACTGAGGTAATAGGTCTTCTGGCGTTGCGTCGCGGTTGGCTTTGTACTCAGGATAAATCTCGTTACGGAATGTGATTCGGCCGGCGTCGAAAATCACAGCAATAAGTTCGGTCTCATTTTTTTCGAGTAGGTCATCCATTAGCTTCATCAGCATGTTGGAAAACCCATAGACAGCATTGACCGGAACGCCGTCTGACCGGGTCATTGGAGGCAGGGCGTGATAGGCGCGAAAAATGTAGCCTGAGCCGTCGACCAGAATTAGCCGCTCGGCCTTGGGGGAGGTGGCCATGTTGGGCTACTCAGGAGTGGCGTGTGACGCCGATTTTAAGATGAATCGCTTACCGCAATATGGGCAATCCAGGTGGCCAACATCCGTCTTGATGTTGAGAAAAACTCGAGGGTGACTTAGTGTGCCGCCACCGCAGTTCACGACGCCGCTTTCTACTTCGACTGTTTCAGCTGGCTCTGCCATGGCATTCGTCCACTTGTTCTAGAAAGACATTCAATACCTTTCTATGACCTGCAGATCCTTCTGAGGCAACCCTGTTTGCACCCTAAAAGAGCTAGCCCGTTGACCCACCATCGATGCGGGTGATACCCACCACACCCATTGATCTCTGTCTTACCCCAAGAAATATAAAGTACTCCGAACCTTATGCCAGACAACGCTTTTTCACCTGAGTCCCGTATCTCTAACCTTCCAGACCTTGCTGTCTCGATCATTGGGCTCACTAAGGTCTACGGCGGCCAGAATGGTCGGCCAAAGAAGGAAGCGTTGACCAGCGTGGATCTCGCGGTGCCACGGGGCGCTTTTTTTGGTCTGCTTGGACCGAATGGCGCTGGTAAATCGACCCTGATTAATATCATGGCCGGGCTCGTGACTAAGACGTCTGGATCTGTTCGGCTGTGGGATTTCGATATTACTTCTCAGGAGCGTCGGGCACGCTGCGCGATCGGAATTGTTCCTCAGGAGTTGAATCTTGACCCCTTTTTTACACCCAGAGAAACCTTGGAGGTGCAGGCAGGGCTCTATGGCGTACCCAAGGCCGAGCGACGCACAGACGAAATTCTAGAGACGGTTGGTTTGAGTGATAAGGCCGATTCTTATTCCCGCACCTTGTCAGGGGGGATGCGTCGCCGTCTGTTAATCGCCAAAGCGATGGTCCATAGCCCGCCGATCCTGGTGTTGGATGAACCTACAGCAGGTGTCGATGTCGAGCTGCGCAAGACGCTGTGGAAATCAATTCGTGAGATGAATGCGCGCGGTACTACTATCCTACTCACAACACATTACCTCGAAGAGGCTGAAGAGCTGTGCGACCAAATCGCGATTATCAATCATGGTCAGGTTGTTGCCTGCGATACGACTGATGCTCTCCTTAAACAACTCGACAACAAGACAGTCATTCTCCTTCTGTCAGAATCCTTACCGTCTATTCCAGACGCGATGAAACGATTTAAGCCGCGCCAGCCGAGGCCGAATCAGATCGAGATCACGTATCGCCCATCCTCGACGGCGATGCTCGACATTCTACAAACCGCGCAAGAAATCAAATTACCGATCGCAGATATCGTGACGGAAGAAGTCGACTTGGAAGATATATTTTTACAGCTGACGCGTTCGACGCCTGAGGCGCCATGAAGGCAGCGCTTGCAGTCATCGCTATGGTGGCGGTAGCTCATGGTATAACTTTGGTGTAGTCGGCCACGCCTATGACCAGCGTTGGCCCGGTTCTGCTCTTCATGCCGACCTAGGGCCGCGGTCTCCGCTTTTATTACACGGGGCTGGAACATGATGTTGCGCTATATTCAGGCGGGTGTCGTGTTATATGGTATTGCAGGCTTTCTCTCCGACCCTTCGCAACCGTTGCCGCCTGGCGCAGATCGAGAAGCCTTGGACCGTTTAAAAATCGCGGAGTGACGGGCATTTTCTAATCTGATCTGAGATAGACAGGGGGCAGACCTTTGTCTATTCTCCCGCCCTCTCAAGCGCCCGTAGCTCAGTTGGATAGAGTACCAGATTCCGAATCTGGGGGTCACAGGTTCGAATCCTGTCGGGCGCACCATTTCTCTGACCACAGTCACCTTTTCGTAACCGCCCTTTCGCTGCGCAATCAGTGCGAGGTTGTCCGGGAAAGTGTTAGTTATTCCACCCAACGAGTTTGAAACCTCTTTTGGGCCGGGCCTTAGAATATTTTCCGGGCTATATCTATTGCGCCTGAGCTTTTGTTGTTTGCGGTACCTTGCGTTCAGATTAGAAGGCGCGGCTGTCTTGTAAACCCTTGCCTAGGTTGCATGCCTTCGCATACGGTAGGTGTGTACATTTTGCTTGCGCCTATCAGTTGGAGTTTAGTCTATGCGTTCTTACATTGTTGCTCTTGCGGTCGCTTTTGTATCCGCAACTGCCTTTGCTCAGTCAGAAGAATGGCCCCGCACAGGGTCGGCTCCAAATACTGTAGCTTATATCGTTTCTCCGTCTAACGGAGAGACAGTATCGGGCCCTTTTAGAATCCAATTTGGGTTGAAGGGTATGGGTGTGGCGCCAGCTGGTGTGGAATACCCGGACAGCGGGCATCACCATTTGTTGGTTAACCGCGTAGCCCCAATGATGAGCGAGCCTTTGCCGTCTGGGGATTCGGATCTATTGCATTTTGGCGGGGGGCAGACAGAAACAACGCTCTCTCTGGAGCCTGGCGAGTACACGCTTCAAATGATTTTGGGTGATCAAGACCACGTACCACATGATCCTCCTGTGATGTCTAAGAAGGTCACGATCACTGTCGAGTGATAGGCATTCGGATGCTTAAATAGAACCACTAGTTCTTGATATGGGCGCGGTGCAATTGTTAGCATCTAGCGTCCAACTTGTTCTCAGAGGTATCCATACCATAGCCGATAAAGCGCTTCTTGTGGCTTATGGTTACATTTCAGTTGACCTTAAAGAAAAGCACGCGACGGCCGCGGTCTCGTCGTTCTTCGCCTTTGGGTCCCGCCCTTCAATTCTGGGCTAAGGGACACCCCTAGAAACGCGACGACGGTTATCTCTGGTTAGTCGCTATCCGACGGAGCTGCGACGCAGTCTTAAGGGAGGAGGTTTTGGCTTCTATCGAGCTACTCTTGCAGTATGAATGCCTATCCGTCATCGCTGTGGCGGCGATGTTTGGCCTTATCTGCGGTAGCTTTGTGACCGCTTTGTCTTACCGCCTTCCAAGGGGGAAAGATTTCGTAATTGGGCGCTCGCGATGCCCAAGCTGCAGCACGTATTTATCACCGCGAGATTTGATACCTGTGCTCTCGTGGGTGATATCGATGGGGCGTTGCAGGCATTGTAAAATGGCAGTTTCAGCGCGCTATCCTGTAATAGAGCTATTGTGCGGCGCACTCTTCGTGGTTGTCGTGGTTTTCCAAATGCCCTTTGAGCTTGATCGCATAATTTTGCTTTGGGTTTTGACCGTTCTGCTTTTGGCGCTGAGCGTCATTGATTTCGAATTTCGCCATTTTCAGAATGGTTTGGTCCTAGTTCTCTATGGTATGGCAGGCGTGCTCGCCTGGCTGGATCAGCGTTCCATCATTCCAATATTGATAGCAGTTGCCGCCGTTTTTTCTATTGGCTTGTGTTTGCGTGTTTTGGGGCAATTTCTTGAGAAAAAGCCGGGATTGGCTTGGGGCGATATTAAACTTGGTATGGCTTTGGCAATTCCGATACCCATGGCCCAGCTCCTAACTTTTCTCATTGTATTTGGCTTCATAACTCTAGTTTTGACTATTTGGGTTGGTTTGGGAAAGGGGAAGCGTCATTTCCCGCTCGGGCTGGCACTTTGTGCCGGAGCGTTTGCGGCCTTATTGTGATGCAAGACCTATTATAAAACCTATTAGTTATAGCAATACCGCTATTCGGGTATTGCGTTGGAAAACTAGAGTGTCAGCCTCTGAAACCTCTGCGTGTGCATTTGTATTATTCAGCCCCATCACGCAAGTGTTACAGAGGTGGGGCTAGTTTTGCCACGAACTGGTTTGGGGTGTGATAAAATAAAGTCATGTGGGTCGATGTCCTTGATTTGAGAGATTTTTACGCTGCACCGCTTGGCCGGTTGGTAGGTCGCGTGCTGCGCCAGCGCCTCAGGACGCTCTGGCCTGATACAACTGGACAACGTGTGCTTGGTGTTGGGTTTGCCACACCTCTGTTGTCCCAGTTCCAAGATGAGGCAGAAAGGGTCATCGCAGTCATGCCCCGGTTCAAGGCGTGTTGCATTGGCCAGCCGAACAGCCGGGATGCGTTATACTGGCAGATGCTGCTGTGTGGCCTCTTCCCGACCCTTGCCGGAGTGAATGTCGTTGAGGCAACGAAGCAAATTTATGTTGCGCCGACCCGGGCCACAAATATACGGCGTGTCAAAGACTATATTTTGGTTCCCGGCGCTGCAACTCCGGCACGAACAGTTAGTCTTAATTAATAAGACAAACCACTTCTGAAATTGGATTGGCGCTAACGCCTTAAAACAAAAAGGGCTTGTTCGCTGAAAAGGTTTGCGAGCCATCCCGTTGCGGCATAGCTCACTTTTTTGCCATGACCATCGAGCGCAAAACCGGCCTCAATCGTCACGCCCATATTATCGACGAGTGTCAGAAAGTCTTTGATCGTGCACAGGTGGATGTTTTCGGTGTCGTACCAGGACTCTGGGAGCGTGGGGGTCGAAGGCATGTGCCCCCTCAACAACAGTTCGAGGCGGACTCGCCAATGGCCGAAGTTGGGGAAGGATACTACGGCGTAGGTGCCAAGACGGAGTAAATCCTCAAGAACTTCTTTGGGGTTCCTGGTCGATTGCAAAGTCTGGCTTAGAATTGCGTAATCGAAGGCTCCTTCGGGATAGTGCTTGAGGTCAGAATCCAGGTCGCCCTGAATCACTGCTAATCCTTCACGCACAGCGCCGCTGACACGGGCCATCGATAGTTCGAGGCCGCGCCCATCGACTTTTTTCTGATCGCGTAAGTAGGCTAGCAGCATGCCGTCACCGCAGCCCACGTCTAACACCCGACTGTTTGGTTTGATTTGATCAGCGACCAATTGCAAATCAACGCGAATGCCTGATTGCATTTGTGTTGGTACCGTTGTGGTAGCTTCTGTCATTGCGCGCCCTCCGCTGTAACGTCTTGAAGGTCGACGGACCGCGCTGCTCCATCCAGAAAGCCACGCAGGGTTTCGTGAAATTCAGGTTCATCCAATAAAAAGGCATCGTGCCCCTTGTCAGACTCAATTTCGACAAAGCTCACTTTAGCTGCGTTTGCATTCAGAGCATGCACGATTGCGCGGCTTTCAGTTGTCGGGAAAAGCCAGTCGGAGCTAAATGAGATTAAGCAGAACCGCACCGGCGTATCTTTAAACGCGTTTGCCAATTTACCACCGTTCTCTTCCGCTAAATCAAAATAATCCATTGCTCGTGTGATATAGAGGTATGAGTTAGCATCAAAACGGTCGACAAAGGTTGAGCCTTGGTGACGCAAGTAACTCTCAACTTGAAAGTCTGCGTCGAACCCATAAGTTAAATTGTCCCGGTCTTGAAGCCGCCGCCCAAACTTTCTTTGTAAGGCAGGTTCCGAAAGGTACGTGATATGCGCTGCCATGCGTGCGACGGAAAGCCCTCGCTTCGGCACGGTCCCCTCTTCAAGGTAATTGCCTTGCGCCCAATCCGGGTCGGCCATGATGGCCTGACGCCCCACTTCGTCGAATGCAATGTTCTGAGCGGAATGCCGATAAGAGCCTGCAATTGGGACGGCCGCAGTGATGCGGTCTGGAAAGCGC